>PDWI01010855.1_pt1 | contig 10116 bp, 10 predicted proteins | sample 1430891 | NCBI WGS metagenome assembly PDWI01 (sample SAMN01162508, study PRJNA174530) | Oral metagenome, whole genome shotgun sequencing project. | biome: Marine environment; feature: Marine mammal; material: Swab sample of the gingival sulcus; isolation source: swab sample of gingival sulcus... | reverse complement strand
TCGCCGGCGTATTCATAGAGAGCAACTTGCATATCTTCTTTGCTAAAACCATCATCATTATTAACATGAAGAAGCCCTACAACTTGACCATCCTTCATGGTAAAATAAACTATATCATGATCTCTTTGAAATTTCACAGTCTGAAAAGCGGTTTCTAGATAAGTTTTATCAACTTTATAGCCGATTTCTTTCATATATTTGCCTATTTCGTTGAAAGACATCCCAAAAACATTTTCTTGATCAGCTCTCGCCTTGGCAGAAATTATTCTTAAATTTTCTTTTTCTTGAAATTTAATCAGCTTTTTTCTATTAGCTTTTTTCCTTTTTTCAAGCTCTTCAAGATATTCCTTTTTCCTAGCAATTTCTTCAGGAGTTAATTCATAAGGTGTCCCATAATATTTTTTATCAAAGATTTTAGCATTACTAACATAGCCTATTACGAAACCTTTTCTAGGGTCATAGACTTTTACTTTAGAAAAATGCCCTCCTAGTTCTTGCTCATTTATAATTTCAACAAATTCCTGAACATCAAGCAAACGGAGATGGTTTGAAGTTCTTGACGGTTTGGCAAATAGAGGAACTTTATTACCTCTGATCCATTTAAAAAGATGGTAACTCTCCTCCTCTTTTGTGGTGTAGAAATTTTTTCCGTATTTATCGGTTTTAACCGAACCAAAAACTAAGCTAACCATTGCCAAATTAACAATTATTATTTTTTCAATAAATTTTTTCATATTTCCTCCTTAGATTAAGCCAAATTCTCTTTCTTTTCCAAATTCCGTTCTAAAATAAATTTATTAAAATAATTATTTTATCTCTAATATCTTAATATGCATTATTTTAGGGTCGTAGTCAATAATTTTTATCTAAAATGAAATTTTATTTTACCGACCAATCTCCAAAAACTCTTAGCTAGTTCAATTTTGCCGTCAAATAAATTCCTAATAGTTCCTTTTTTAGTAAACGGATCTTAACAAAACCGTGCATGTTAATGATCATCACGAAGTTTATAGCTATTCCTTGTAGAATTTTGCAATGAGCTTACGCTGACCTTCGGTTCGTAATTGTTACCCCTTGTATTTCAGCCTCATGAAAGGAGTCTAAGCGTAGTAATAATTATATTTAATAGTTTTTCAGGAGACTCTAAAGCACCTTTTCTTAACCGCTCTTTGTATTAAATTGTGGTAGTTAGCTTCCAATATCCTAGCTTTGGGCTACCAACTCTAACTATAACATTATCCTCTTGAAGTTTTTTAAAATCTCTCTTTATGGTCTTTTCACTTACACCGAACTTTTTGGATAACTCTACTATAGTTATATCTTTATTTAAACTAATAATATTTTTAATCTCATTTAGCCTATCTCCTCTTGAAAATGCTTTAGGGACATCTTTAGGGACATCTTTAGGGACATCGCCAAATGCATAGTTCAAATTTGGTAATACAACTCTAAAATCATAAGGATTTGACCATCAAAGGATATATTTTGTGGAACTTCTTTACTTCCATAAATATAATTAAATACCTGTTCTAATTTTTGGATTGTTATCCATTTACTATTCCCACTCAATATACCCATTGATGTTGTTTTATATAAATGATGTAAAATCAATATTTTTGTTATCAGATTTAGCATTATCATCCAATTTATTTCTGCTTATCCGATTTTTTGCAAGCATATTGCAAACACAAAATATAATATTCTTCCATTTATATCTTTATTTATTTCTATTAATAAATGATGGTATATTTGCCTGTCTAAGCACATCTCCAAAATGACTACATAAACCTACATCTCCAATCAATTCAATCCCTATCCCCTTATCTTCAATTTCTTTAATTCTATTTCTCAATTGTTCCAACCCATCACCTACAAAAAAAGTTTCATATTTAAGTGGATTCCCAGAAACAATTACATGACCTCCACTTAAATTCCCTATTTGATTCAATTGTAATATCCAAATTTTTACACCGTCAAAAACCCATTCAATTGAAACTTCTCCTAACATTGAATAATATTCTCTAATATTGTCCAATAGTACTTTTAAATTATCTAATAAACTACTTGGCAATATACTTTTTTTATGTACACCTAACATAAAATCATCGCCTTTTCCTATAACGCCTTCTATTATATCATTTTCCTTATTTTTAGCCACAATAGCTCCACCCGAATAAATAGCTTCCACCGCATTCTGACTTAGAATAGCAGAAATATTTATTTCTTTATTTCCTTTTGATTCCTCATTTTGCATTAGTATAAATGGATCAATCCATTTATCTCCTGTATAGTACGTACCTGGTTCTTTTACTACAGGTGCAGTATGTATCCACTTTTCTTTAAGTCCAGTTTCTTTTCCAAAAGAAAAAGGAGCAACATTTCTAGAAATAACTGTTGTATATGGAACATTAAATCCCAAATAATCAGCTAAAATTAACCCAAATGTTTTATCCCCAATAAATTGCGAAAATTTATTTTAGCCAATCATCTAATTACAATCCAATTACCATCGCGCTTTGATCCAATTCTTTCTATCATCTTCTTTTCCTGTAATGTCTTAAATGTTCTTTCGATAGTCCTCTTTGTTACACCTATTATTTCTGCAAGCTCAGCTGATGTCGCGCTTGAATTTTCTATCAAAAGTTCTATCACTTTCTTTTCTTTTTTGTTCAAACCGACATTCAAACCGACACTCAAACCGACATTCCTATTGTCGTATTTTAATATTTTTATTTCTAAAAAAATTTAAAAATAAAATTAGTAACCTCAAGAGGTGTAAAAAAGCATCTCGAATATATATAACCCTTGGGTACAAGTAAACACCCTAGAGCTAAACAGACATTATTATTCTTTACGAACATTCTTTGACCAACACCATTTGACGGAGAACCATTTTTTTGCACCTTATTTTCATAGCATTCTTTCTCATTGGTAAATTGCAAGAACTTCTATTGTTTTATAATCTTGATTTGCATATATTTTATATAAACCTTCCGTTCTTTCGCCCATACTTCTCCTCAACGATCTATTAAGCTTCATAGTTTTAATGAATCATGAAAAGGTTTATTCCTACCAACTAATGATATTGAGATAACTCTTGCGACTATAGTAATTTCAAGTTCTTCAAATTCTTCTAAATCCGCATATTCTATTAACATAACTAGAGAATATTAATTTTGAACACATTAGCATATCATCAGGTCCCAACATAATTGGTATTTTTGCATCTGTCAATTCAAAAAATGTTTTAAATACTTTTTTCTCAGTTTCATTTGCAATTTCAGAAGAAATAGAATCCATCAGGAAAGGTTTAAACCTTTGTATTGTTTGAGTAGCATCAAATTCTTTTGTTGTAAAATTAAAAAAATCATCTCTACCGTTAAGTAATTTTTCAAAATTATCACAGTTATACAAAAGACTTTCTTGCACTTCTGCTGTATATTTTTTAGATCCTTTTAAATCTCCTCCAATAAATTTCAAATCCAGTTTAGCAGATTTATCACTAAGAACTTCATATTCCTTGACTTTTAAACTTTGTTATCCAAGTATTACAGAACAATATTCAGATATTTTTTTATCATCGTAATATACAACATCGCCAAAAATACTAATCACCTCCAAACAGACAAAATTGAATAACATAATTGATACAAAAATCTGCAAGCATTTTGAAAGCACAACACTAATAAAACAGCTACTTATAAGGCGTTAGAACCTATTTTTATTATTCCCACTCAATAGTTCCCGGTGGCTTATGAGTTAGATCGTAAAAGACTGTACTAATTCCATTAATTTCCACTATTTGAGAAACAACTTTATTTATAAAAGGCTCTGGTAATTTAGAAAATTTAGCAGTCATTGCTTCCTTACTATTGACAGGTCTCAATACAATGGCTTCATCTCTTGAATTATTAAAAGAAAGCGGCAGTAAAACTGTTGGAAATTGCCAAACTTTATCAATTAAACCTGATTCTTCCAGCTCTTTCATAACAATATCATCTGCCATTTTCAGAAGATTAGTTCTTTCTTTGGTAATAAAACAATTTTCTTTTAATGTAGGCTTATTAGTATCTCCTCCAAGATGCAAAATAACCCTATTGATTTCAGGAATTTTATTGGTAAGTTCAGTCGATAATTTTTCCAAAACATCAAAATCCAGAGAATTATAAATTACAGCAGGATGACTATAAGTTCTCTTATCACCTTGAACTCCCACAGATTTTATCGGAAGCACCTCTCCTTTTAAACCGTATTTACTGCAAATTTTATTTATTTTCTGATTAATTTCATCGAAACCTACCTCTTCAGTCTTTTCCTCATTACATAAGATCCGAACTCCAAGTCCCGGACCGGGGAATGGATGTCTCCAAACAAGATTCTTAGGCAAACCAAGCTCTTCTCCAAGAGTCCTAACTTCATCTTTATAAAGATCTGCCAGAGGTTCAATTACTAACCCTTTTTCGATTAGTTTTTGGATTATTTCTACCCTATTATGATGAGTTTTGATTAAATCCGCGTTATCAGTTCCTTTGGATTCAATAGTATCAGGATAAATAGTTCCCTGCCCTAAAAGGTAGTTTTCAATATCAAGATTGAGCTTTTTTAATTCCTCTCGCTGTACTTCAATAAAAGTTTCACCAATAATCCTCCTCTTTTCTTCCGGCTCATAAACATCTTTAAGGGCGTTTAGAAAAGTTTCAGAGGCATCTACAATCTTAAAATTATTAAAACCATGTTCTAAAAGTGATTTTTTTACATTTTCACTTTCATTCTTTCTCATCAGCCCGTTATCAATATGCAGTCCTATAACTCTTTCTGTTCCAAGAGCTTTATTTAAAAGAGCAAAGGCAACATTACTATCAACTCCACCACTCACCAAAAGAAAAACATTTCTAGAGCCAACTTGCTTTTTAATTTCTTCTATCTTGGTCTGTAAAACACTTGCCATATCCCAAGAGCGTTTGCAATTACAAATATTTAAGAAATTATCAAAAATTTTAAGACCATTTTCGGTATGAGTAACTTCCGGATGAAATTGCAAGCCATAATAATTCTTTTCTTCGTTGGCAATTGCACTAACTTTGCATTCTGAGCTTTCTGCAATTATTTTAAAACCATCAGGCAGACTACTAACCATATCGCCATGACTCATCCAAACAATCTCTTCTTTATCCATTCCTTTAAAAATAGAATTATGATCTTTAATCATCAGCTTGGTAATTCCATATTCTTTAGTCTTCCCTTCAGAAACCTCTCCATTTAAAGAAACAGACATTACTTGATGACCGTAGCAAATTCCTAAAATGGGAATATTTAAAGAAAAAATTTCAGGATTATATTTAGGGGCTTTTTCGCTATAAACACTACTTGGTCCTCCGCTTAAAATAATTCCTTGATAATCTTTTAGTTCATCTACTGTTACAGTAGGCTCAAAGATATCAGAATATACCTTTAATTCCCTAATTCTTCTTGCTATTAAATGCCCGTATTGAGCTCCAAAATCCAGTACTGCTATCTTATCCATTTCTTTTCCTTAAATATTTTTCTAGAAAATTATTGTTCTTCTTTTATTGGGTTATCTTATAGCCCCAACAACATAAAAATAATATTAAAAATAAATATTTGCTAAAAAAATTTTATTTTTTCAGAAAATTATTGCTTGCCTAATAATTTCAAAGCTTAGATAATATTAAAAACTCCCCCTCAGACTGACGGTTAACTTTCATTACGATTTCTCCCTTGCGCTTCTTGAAAATTTGTATTTTATTAAATAATTTGAGTTGCTATTTCTTTAAAGAAATGCTAGATAAAAGTAAAATGACTAAAAGATCTAAAAAAATATGAAAAGTAAAATAAAAAATATCTCATTTAAAATAAATTTGTTTTTATTATTATGTGCCTTTTCCTTAAATGGTGGTATCTTAGAAATTATCTCATCTAAAAAATTTCAAAAATATCCTAACGGAATAAATTATTTACTAAAAAATGTTCATCTTAAATATGGACTTTATAATGTTAAATGCGATACTGCTAAGGTTTATAATAATTATAATAATGCTGATCTTTTTGGTCATGTTGTAATCTATGATAATTTAAGATCTATTTCCTCAAAAAGAGCTAAAATAATTAGATCGACTTATGATAATAACCATAAAATTTATTTGGAAAAATCTGTGAAAATAGATCAAGATTCCATTCAAATTAGAGCCCAAGAAGGTAAATTTTACAATAAGCAGCAAGCAATTAATTTAAGCGATTCTGCGAGAGCTATTTTCTTTAAGCATCCTACTTATTTGAGAGCTGAGAATTTAACTTACAATTACCAATCAAAATTTATTTTTGCCGGAAAAATTGCTTATTTAAAAACTCTATATAATTCAAAACTCTTTGATTTAAGAACCAAAAACATTAAATTTTTAAAAGAAGAAGAAAAGCTTTTAATACCAAACCCTTTTCACTTAAAAGTTTTTGATATTTCCTCGGAAACAATAACCCAATTTAAAGATCTAACAGGATTTCTAGTTTACGAATTGCTTTTTAATAAGGCCGGTAGAGAAGCAAAACTCAAATATGGACTTGAGGGGCTCAAAGCAACTTATTACCAAAAAGAAGCAAAGGCAGAAATTTTAGGCGATTTTCATTTCTTTAAATTGGATAGTTTAACCGGTGATAGTCTCAATATTTATTCTGACAAAGCTATTTTTTGGCTTGATAAAGAAATTATAAACCTAGATCAAAATGTTCTTTTTATAAAGGACAGCTTAAGAGCTAGTTCAGAAAATGCTATTTATCAGAAAGCAAAGAATAGAATTATTATGCTAAATAATCCTAAAATCTTGCTTGCAGAAAATTATCTTAAAGGAGATACTATTAAAATTGTTTTGGGAGAAAAATCTTTTCAACTTAAATCGCTTGAAATAGTCAATAATGTGCAAATTGAACAAAAAGTAGTAAATAGTAACTATCAAAAGCCTGTTTTTAATCAGTTGAAGGGAAAGTCTTGTAGGGTTCTATTTAAAAACAATCAATTAGATAAGCTTACTCTAGCTAAAGAGGCAAAAGCAATCTACTATCTTGATCAAAATAAGACTCGAGGATCTAATTATCTTACAGGAGACACCCTTAAGGTTTGGTTTGAACAAGGGAAAATCAATAATATCGAAATGATAGGAGGGGCTGAGGGGCGGTTTTCTCCTTCAAAATGATCTTAAAACTAAATAGCGATTTAAGAATTAGAGCTAAAGTCCTAAACGCAGACTGAAAACAGTAGTAGCCCTCCATAGTAAATGAGAAGATACAAACCAAAATATGATTGCTCGGGTAGATTTGTATTTTCAGTTTTTAACGGTTTTGGTAAAAGATTTAACATTTCTACTCATAAAAAGCTTGAATTTTCAGACTTTAGTTCTTATGTTATAGAGTAGAATAAAATGAAGATACTGAAAAGGAGTTTGTTATCAAAAAGAGTAAACATCTTCCCATTTTGGTTGCTTTTATATTTTCATCGCTATCGTTTTTGACCTGCTTAAGTTTTTTCGATAATATTGAAAATAAATTTGTTGATCTAAGATTTAAACAAAAATACGCTACTGCCAGAAGAAATTCTCTGAAAGAGATTGTTATTGCAGATATAGATAGTCGTTCAATCAAGAAAATGAATCGATATTTTAATTGGACTAGAGATTATTATGCTCAATTAATTGATGTTTTAAACAAAAAAAGAACTGCTATCGTAGGCTTTGATATTCTTTTCAATAGATCAAATGATGCCGGTAAAGATTCTCTGCTTGTTAATTCTGTTAAAAAAGGTAAAACAAAAGTTTTTATGGGTTATAACTTTTCCTCACCGGATATTTATAATTTTCTCTATCCGGACTCAGTTATTGATAAATCTTTAAAATTGAATGAAAACACGATCAAAAATGATAATTTCCAAACAATCGAAAAAGAGATTTTAGATATTGATTATCAGGAACTCTACAATGCTAGTTTTTGCGGTTTTTTAAACATGAGTCATGATGAAGACGGAGTTATTAGAAAAACACCTCTTTTAATTCGTTATCAAGGTCAGCTTTATCCTTCCTTTGGATTAAATATTTGCCTCGAAAAGTTTAAAATAGGAATCAATGATTTAATTCTTGAGAACGGAAAATCTTTAACCTTAAAGAATTGTCAAATAAATGATAGTTTAAAGAAAGATATTAAAATTCCTTTGGATGAAAACAACGAAATGATTATCAATTACAAGGGTCCATGGCAAACTTTTAGAACGATCTCTTTTTACGATATTTACGCTGACAGAGTTGGCTCTAGAGCTTTTAGAGATAAAATTGTAATTGTGGGAGCATCTTTAAGAGGGTTGATGGATCTCAGATCAACTCCAATTCAAGAAGTTTTTCCGGGAGTGGAAGTTCATGCTAATATTATCAATACCATCATCAAACAAGATTTTATTTCTGAAACTAAGAAAAGCTTAATTCTGCTTTTAGTTTTCTTTTTTATAGTACTAACTATTTTAATAGTTTTTAATATCAAATCATTTTATTTCACAATTATTATGACATCTTCGCTTGCCATATCCTATCATTATCTAGTGTTTTACTTTTTTAATAAGCATAATTTACTCCTAGATTATTCTAGACCGATGGCAACTATTGCTATTTCCTTTATTGTTTCCTATTTAGTTAAGTATTATTTGCAAGAAAAAGATAAGAAAATGATCAAAAATACTCTTGGGAAATATGTTCCTAAACAGGTTTCCGATGAAATGCTCAAAGATACATCTAAATTACGCCTTGGTGGAGAAAAGAAATATATCACAATGTTATTTTCTGACATTAGAAATTTCACTAAAAAAAGTGAAAAATGCACCCCTGAGGAAGTTATCCAGTATCTAAATAATTACTTAACTGAGATGTCTAATATTATTAAAGATAATAACGGAACCTTGGATAAATTCATTGGAGATGCTGTGGTTTGTTTATTTGGAACACCTCTCAAGTCCAATCATCCCTGTGAAGCTTGCTCTACAGCCCTTAAAATGATTGAAAAATTGGCTGAAATTAATAAACTAAGCAAAAGCAATTTTGGAAAAGTTGAGATAGGAATCGGAATAAATTCAGGGGAAGTGACGGTTGGTAATGTTGGCTCTTCAGATCTTTTTGATTATACCGCTATTGGCGACGGAATGAACCTTGCCTCTAGAATTGAAGGAATAAATAAGACTTACAAAACTAACATCCTAATCAGTGAAACAACTTTTAACGAGATTAAAGATCAGTTTATCATTAGGGAAATAGATACAGTAATTGTAAAAGGGAAAAATGAACCAATCACCCTTTATGAGTTATTAGATTTTTCTGATGGAATAAATATTGGCGAAAACAAAAAGAAAGCCTTATCTTCTTATGCTGCCGGTCTTAAATTCTATCGAAAAGGAGAATTTAAAAAAGCCCTGCTAGAATTTGAAAAGACTTTAGAATATGAAAGTTTTGATGGACCTGCGGAGGTTATGCTTAAAAGAACTAATTCACTCCTTGCAGAAGGAATTAGTTTAGCAGATTGGAATGGAATTTGGAAATTTAAACATAAATAAGGTTCCAGGAGTCCCAACCCAACAAGCATAACACGAAATAGACAGAAGTTAACTTATTTGAGATTTTTAAAAAGAAAAAATGTTCCTCGTAGAACATTTTAAAAGAGAGGTTAATTTGAAAGATTATGATATAATTGTCATAGGTGGAGGACACGCCGGTGTTGAAGCTGCTTGGGCTGGAGCAAATCAAAATAAAACAGTGCTTTTGATTACTCAAACTATTGATAATATTGCCCAAATGTCTTGCAACCCTTCAATCGGAGGATTGGCAAAAAGTCATTTAGTAAAAGAAATCGATATTTTAGGCGGTCTAATGCCTGATGCAGCCGATAAAACAGCCATTCAATTTAAAGTTTTAAATTCATCCAAAGGACCTGCCGTTTGGGCATTAAGAGTGCAATCTGATAAAAGAAAGTATAGTGCCTATATTAGACAAAAGCTGGAACAAAATCAGCAAATAGACATAATCCAAGACGAGGTCATTGATTTCACTGTTGCTGATGGAAAAATCAGCTCAGTAT
>PDWI01019725.1_pt1 | contig 10117 bp, 12 predicted proteins | sample 1430891 | NCBI WGS metagenome assembly PDWI01 (sample SAMN01162508, study PRJNA174530) | Oral metagenome, whole genome shotgun sequencing project. | biome: Marine environment; feature: Marine mammal; material: Swab sample of the gingival sulcus; isolation source: swab sample of gingival sulcus... | reverse complement strand
TAAACATGGGGTTAAAAATGGTGGGGAAGTTAGGATTCGAACCTAATAAAAAGGAACATTCTCTGCTCAACTCATACCTTTCCCAAAAAACAACCTATCTTTGTCAAACTCACTCAAGGTACTATCATGTACATTTTCGCTCGTTTTCCTCGATATGTTACTTTTTGGGTTTGGTATTATCTAGAAAGCGGAATGTATCACAACCAAAGCTTCCCCATAAAAATATTGGTGGGATAGGCAGGACTCGAACCTGCGACCTGAGGAGCGTTAAAAATCGATTAAGTATCGATTTAGCTCCGCAAGACAAGAGCTATGCTCGCGTAGTTTTTAAAAGAGGAGCATTATTTGCCACCGTAATAGAAATTTGATGGAAGAGGTGGGATTCGAACCCACGACCTGCGACTCCCGAAAGTAAGTGAGGAACATTCTTTGTCGGATAAACCAACGAAATGTAATACACCGCTCTACCGCTGAGCTACTCTTCCAAATTGTATAAATAAAAACTTGACGGGATATCAGGGTAAATGAGGAATGTTTTTAGCCTAAAATAGCGAAACATAACATTTAACTGCTCTACCAACTGAGCTACTATCCCTTAAGTTTTGTTATGTAGGCGGACAGTATAGTTAGTGGTGACCTAATAAAAGGAACTGTCGTTGCCTACGCTTAGTATGTAGCGAAAGCCGTGCCAAGTTTTATTATGGAGGAGGTTTTCGAGGTGTTTTTTTGGTGGGTTTTGGGGGTATGCCAAGTTTTTAGAGTGGTTTTATTTTGTATAATATTTTATATATAGTTGGATAGTTAGTAGATTTTTTGATATTATTGTTGTAGATACTACTTTTGTAGTGAAACTATGCGGTACGGATTGTATGAGTTTAGACATACCAATGACAAAACCAACAACAAATTCATCAATAAACCTGCTGTTACTTTCAGGGCTTGACGGAACTGGTGTATTATTTAAGCCACTTTTGCAAACAATGCTCAAAGAACTCCAGTCAAAAACTTGCTTACTTATCTATGACCTAAACGGTGATGACAACCAAAATTTAGACTATCAAGCTAAGAGAATCGAAAGCCAAATTAGTGAGCAGTTTGCTGATGAATCGGTCGTGGTGATTGCGGAATCTTATTCTGGATTGCTTGCTTATCAGTTACTTATACGCCGTATTGCTAATATTGAACGGGTGTTCTTTGTGGCTTGTTTTTTACAGCGTCCTTCACATTGGGCGTATTTAGCAAAATATGCGTATTTTATCCAGCCTAAATGGATGGCTTTTATTAATGATAAAGCGTTAAAATATGCACTCTTTAATCGCTTTGGTTCAGATGAGTTGTTAGCTCTTTTTCGGCAAGCCATGGTTGAACTGGAAGTAAACAACCATAAGGTAATGCTTGATAAACGCTGTGAAAATATTGTTAATTTGCCCTCGTCTGTATCCACAAAATCTAAACTAACAAATTTCAAAATAGCCAATTTTAAAATAACAACGTCTTGCGTTTATTTGCAAGCCAATCAAGATACTTTGGTTAATAATGATAATCTGGCAGTGTTTCAGCAGTTGTTCACAAACTTAAAAGTAGTGCGGTTGGACGGTAGTCATTTTTTATTACAGACCAATGCAGATGGTTTTTGGCGGGTATTTTTGGATTTTTATGGTGTTTAGGTTGATAATGTGAAAAAGTTTCTGAATAAAATTCTTGAGAAGTAGTTGGAATTACGGATTTTTTAAAATTGATTGAAATTTTTTACTGATTATGAGAATCTATGAATGTAATGTAAATTTGTGAAAAATATGGATGCCTTATGAAATTACCTGATATATCTGAGAAAAACAAAGAGTTGGCTGAATTATCTAAAAATATTTCTCCTATCTTGAAACCAATCTTTATACTTATGTATAGATTTTTACCCAAAAGTATGACTAAAGAATATACTTCGAAATACATTGATTGGACTTTCTTACAAAAAAATCGTGAAATGTTTGACAAAATGCTTGATGAACTACAAACTCAATTTATGAGTGAATTACAAAGCATTAGTGATAATTCTAACTTACTCAGTGAAATTAACACTCAAAAGAACTTAGAGGTTATAGAGCATTATCAGAACTATGTGAGTGTATTAAAACAAGCAGTGCTAACAACTGAATCAAATTTTTTAGACAATAATACTTTTGGTAGAGCTGAGAATCATGATGATGACTCCATATTTAATGAAGAAACAAGTTCTTTGTGGTATGACCTGTTTCAACGAACAGCAATGCGAAGAAATGAGAAATGGAGGAATGAGCTATTAGCTAAGTGCGTTGTATTAGAAAATCAAATACCAAATTCAATCTCAATTAAAACTTTATGGGATATTGGCATGCTTGATACCATTACATTTAACGCTTTTGCAATGTTTTTGGATTCTTGCATAGTGGTTGATGGCTATCCAGTTATGTTGTTAGATGAAAGTCAACTTCATGTTCAAGTCCATGATGAATCCAAGACTTTTCAGGGAGTTTTAGGTGAGTTTATTAATCTTTTAATTGATGAGGGACTAATTCAAAGGAGATCAGAACTTTTTAGATATACTAAACCTTTAGAAGTTGAAAGTTGTGAAGAAACTAAGTTATTAATTCATGGACTTTATCAAGATGATGGAATGATTTATAGGCTTGAATTGGAAGGATTTATGTGTACAAGATTTGGGCAAGATATTAAAAGATTGTATGATGTAAAATTCAACTTTTTATCTGTAGAAAATTTAAAAGAACTTGAATATATGTTACAGGACAGTGATGTTAGTCTTGTAGATTTTAATTAGATTTAACATATGATAACTAAATTTTATGACAGAATTCTTCCCCAAAAAAACCATTGTCATCGGTTTTATCGGCACAACCCTAGATAAAGGCTCTAAGCCTGAACGCTGGCATAGATGGCGACCAACGTTAAGCCTACTGATGCACGATGATTTGCAAGTGGATGAATTGCATCTATTGAATGACCATCGTGATAATAACCTTGTTAAAAATATCGTCAAAGATAGTAAGCAAGTATCGCCAAACACGCAAGTAACAGGGCATACCGTTAGCATCCGTGACCCTTGGGACTTTGCCGATGTCTATGGGGCGTTGTATGACTTTGTGCGTGGCTATCAGTTTGATACCGATAATTGCGACTATCTGCTACACATCACTACAGGCACGCACGTTGCTCAGATTTGTTGGTATCTACTGATTGATGCTCATTATCTACCTGCCAAAATTATCCAAAGTTCACCGACTAAAAACCGTAATGCCAGTGGTAAATACCGCATTATCGACCTTGATTTATCTCGTTATGATGACCTTAAGCAACGCTTTGATGATGAACAAGCCGAAAACTGGCAACAACTCAAGTCCAACATCGCTACAGCCAATCCGCAGTTTAACCGCTTGATTAGTGAAGTGGAATTAGTCGCTACTCGCTCGCAAGCTCCAATTTTGATAATGGGAGCGACTGGGGTGGGTAAGTCACATCTAGCAAAGCAGATTTATCAGTTAAAGGTGGATAAATTCCAACTGGCAAAGCCTGATAACAGTGATCAAAAAAGGGAACAAAAAACTGGTCAAAGCAATGGTAAAACCAGCAAGAAAAATAACGGCAACAATAAAAAGGGCAATCAGCAAACAGGGCGTTTTGTTGATGTCAACTGTGCCACTTTGCGAGGTGATAGTGCGATGTCGGCATTGTTTGGTCATGTTAAAGGGGCATTTACTGGAGCGGAAAAATCTCGTGATGGTCTGTTAAAATCGGCAGATGGTGGCATTTTATTTTTAGATGAGATTGGTGAGCTAGGGCTAGACGAACAAGCCATGCTCCTCAAAGCATTGGAAGATAAAACCTTTTTCCCAGTGGGTAGCGATGTTGAGGTAAGCAGTAACTTCCAGCTGATAGCAGGCACCAATAAAGACTTACGCATCGAGGTGCAGGCAGGGCGATTCCGTGAAGATTTATTTGCTCGGCTGAATACTTGGACGTTTTATCTGCCCAATTTGCAAGACCGTCCAGAAGACATCGCCCCAAACATTGAGTTTGAGTTGCAACGCTTTGCTTATGAAAATCAGCGAAAGCTTGCCTTTACCCCTGATGCCCATCAGAAGTATTTGCAATTTGCGATGAATGAGGCGGTTTGGAAAGGTAATTTTAGAGATTTGACTGCCAGTATCACCCGCATGGCGACATTGGCGAATGCTGGTGCAAATGGTGCTCGAATCGATAAAAAGACGGTGGAGCGTGAGATTGATAAATTAAGGGAGCTGTGGCAAGTTTCTGAAACGTCCCTTTCTTTAGAAGAGGGTGGGGCAGGGCTAGATTATAATAATAGCCCCCACCCCAGCCCTCCTCCAAGGGGGGATGAAGCTAAACTTCTTAGCCAAGTATTATCCGCAGAGCAGATTGCCAATCTTGATGAGTTTGACCGTATTCAGTTAGTCGGTGTGCTACAAGTGTGTAAAGACTCACGATCCATGGCGGAGGCTGGTCGCAGACTGTTTGCGGTATCTCGCACACAAAAGCAGTCGAACAATGACAGTGATAGGGTAAAAAAGTATTTGGCAAAGTTTGGGATTAAATGGGGGGATTTACGGTAGGTTAAGAGGGTGAGATAGGGTAGGGCTTTTTTTGTATCATTCCAAAACCTTGTAGGTTGGCGTTGAGGAACGAAACCCAACAATGATTGTTTATACCTGTTGGGTCTTGTTCCTTGACCCAACCTCTACGCCTGCTGATTTTCTAGCAGTTCAATAACTTTTTTGAGTGATGCAATATCATCTTTTAATGCGTTAATTTCATTGTCTTTTTGTGATAACAACTGTTGTTGATGTTTTAGATTTTGTTCTAGTAGGGCAACTACTTGGCTATTTTCACCACAATACAATGTGTTGTTATGATTGTTATTATCACTATTTTCATTTTTAAAAAAAATACTGATTTCCCCACTTTTTGGCATTAACTGATAAATAGACACACCAAATATATCTGCAATATCTTCTAATTTTTCATGAAATAATTTTGTCACCCCTTGTTCAATTTTAGAGTAACCACTTGTGGACATGTGTAGTTTATCTGCCATTTCAGCTTGAGTTAAATTGTGTTTTTCTCGCATGGTGCGAATATTATCATAGATTTCTGTCATGACTTATCCTTTACTTATCATTTGTCGATAATCAATGCAACTATACTAACATAAAAATATAAATCGAATAAGTAAATTATCTAAATTAGAAAACCAATAATCTAAGTTGGGTGTGTAACTAGTTGATATTAGGCAGTAAATTATCGTTATTGAGTTTTGATTTTTTAAAATGATTTGTTATGATTTTGGATGTCAAGAGATATATTCTAGTATCTTGCATTATTTTTTAATATAGAACAAGGAGATGTGAAATGATTACTTCAATCAAAAAAATGCAATGGCAGTTAAGTTCAATGGCAAGTGCTGTTTGGACGTGTCCAAAATGTAACCAAAAAGTTTACGACAGCGATGTATGTGGTGTTTGCGGTTATAAATCTGGTTCTTAACAGCATCTATGTAATGTTTTAGTGGTCAAATGTTTAACAAAATCTTAATTTAAGGAATAGATTATGCCTAGAAAATCAATCAAAGACGTTCTTATCAGATTTAAAGAATGCCAAAGCTGTGGAGCAAAACTCACCGAAGGTACAGATGAATATAAAAAAGGGCGTTGTAGTAATTGTTGAGCTTAAATGTTTATGTTCGTTGCTGTTAGTTTTACTAACCTAGTTTTTAGCTAGGTTAGTTCTAATTTTTTAGGATTATTGTTATGTCCAAAGTTATAAATATTAATCTTTCGTATTATGATAATACAGCATGTAGAGGAGTTGATGTTATCGTTGGCAATTTTCCTCATTTATCAACAAAGACTGATGCTCAAGGAAAAGCAGTTATCATTTTTCCAGATGATGTCAAGGATATTGACATATCTGTAAACCATATAACTATCTATAGTGGAAAAGTAGCTGATATACCAATATATGGAATTATTGCACAAATACCATAAAATTAATAAGTCATTATGCAGGTGGGAAGTGTTATGAGTGATATTAAAGAAGGTGATACAGTTTATTGTATGCAGTGGGTGAATGAAAAAGGTAAAAATATTGGATTTTCTGCATATGTTTACAATATTGAAGGAAATAAAGCAAGAATAAGGATTGTTAAATTTATCCCATCAACTACATTTTCTCTAGCTCCTCCAACCACACTAATAGGTCAATCATTTAATAATTATAAAGATATACGCATGAGCTATGAAAATGTTGGCAACATTTTTTGGATAGATACTTATGCTTTAGACAAAAAACTTCATAAAGGGAGAGGAGAAGGAGATGGTGCTATATTTTGGACAGTAGTCGTAATAGTTATTATTATTTCTGCATTTTTGCAGTAACATGTAAAGTATCAACTAGTTGCGTCTTATTACCTATGTTTAATATCAAAGACGATAACAAGAAGATTTTATAAAGAGATTTGAGATGATAAGCAAAAAAAGTCGATTTATAGCATTAATTTTATGTTTACCTCCTTTTGGGTGGTTAGGGTTTCATCGTTTTTATGCAGGTAGGATTGGTTCAGCCATCTTTATGATGTTTACTATTGGAGGTTTTGGTTGGCTCACTATAGTTGATTTGATAGACATATTACTAGGAGATTTTAAAGAAGAAAATGGTCTTAATATTGTCTTATGGTTTGGAAAAAAATGGTCATTATCCTATTTTGTAGCTTGGTTTATAATATTCTTTTTTGTTATAAATTTGTATTTTGAAAATTATTTTGTGGAGATGCTTTTATGATTAAATATGTTATCGCTTTCATTATAATTGTTATTGGGAAGTTTGCGTTAGGTATAAATAGTGGTGTTGAAACGCTTATTCTAGCAATAGTAGCTTTTGTTGTAGGCGGTGTGATTGAAGAATTTTTTAAAAAGGATTCTGAAGAATAATATAATCACTTAGATTATTACAAATTTGGATCTGTGAACCATCTCTAGAATCCCTGAGTAGTTACTGCAAATGAATATTTTATTGCTCAAAAATATCTTTAATCCTAACTTGTTGCAATTGATACCCGAGATATTTGCCAACGCTGAACAACTTATGCAAACAGAACAGGGTAGAAATTCTTTTGAAACCCTTTGAAAATATGGTACTTTATCTGTGTAGCAACACTCAACTTAACGTCTATTTATGCAAGGTGAGGAGCAGGGCATTCAAAAAGGTATTCAGACAGGTATCCAAAAAGGGCTTGAAAAAGGTAAATCAGAGATTGCCTTGTCTATGTTACAGTTAGGCTCAAAAGATGACTTTATCCTTAAAGTTACGGGCTTAACTTCGGAGCAATTACAGACGTTAAAAGATAAGGCTGAGTCGCGTTAAACCTTAAAAATCGCCTAACAAAGAAAACCCAAATGAAAGTTTGGGTTTTTTGGTGTTTGTGTCATGATTTTGTAGAGACAGGGCATGCCCTGTCTTTTTTGTTTGGGCAGTGTGTAAGTTGGTGTCGAAGAATGAGACCCAACGATTACAATTATTAATCATTGTTGGGTTTCGTGCCTCAACCCAACCTACCAATTAATTCAATATCATGTATAAAATGGTGGGTGGAACCCACCCTACGGATAGTTTAATTTTATAATGTAACTCATTGTTTATAAAAGTTTTTCGTAGAGTGGGTTTCACCCACCTTTAAAATACGATAACTTAAACAGCAAAATACACGTTGGAAAGTACGAGATGCTGAGTCCAGAAAAATCACAGATTTTTCTCTTGTACTTTGCTGTCGCTACGTCTTGCGTCGCTAAATCGATACTTAACCGATTTTTAACGCTCCTCAGGGGCAAAGCAGTGCTTTGCTATTTCCCTCCTCATAGCCCTGATAGTAGCGGTATCCTCCATAAAATTATGATAATTATAATGGTGCGTAGATGATGCGTAACATCATTTATTTTGTATAGACTATCACACCGCCAACATATTCTGCCCAAAGAATTCTGCCAATTCATCAGTGGCAGATAATGGCAATACTTGAGCAACATACTGGTCAGGACGAACCACTACGACCGCACCGTCACGGCTGATCTCACGAATATCAAAGATGTCTTCGCCAGTTTTTGCCGAATAAATCTTTTCATAATCAATCACTTCAAACGGTCCTACCTTTGGCAAAAATACCTTTGGAATGTCTGGAATTTCCACATCATGATGGTGCTGTTGATAAATGGCATAAATACGCCAGCGACCATCTGCCTTAGCATGATGACCTAGATGAGCAGGCACGGCATCGCCAATACGCACCACAGGTTCAGATCTAAAGCGTTTACCGACTGGATAACCTTTCGCTAAGTCTTGATGATCCATAGTACCAGTAATCATTGACGGCTTATACTGGGTCATAAATCCTGCTGGGAACTCTGCGGTATTAACATAAAACTCGGCTAAATGGTCAGGGTTCTCAAACTCTTCGGGTTTTTTCGCCATTAGCGTTGACCATTCTTTATCAAAGTCAATCAAGTCTTGAGCGATGACTTGGCGTTCTTTTGAGTAGGTGGCGAGCAGTGACTCTGGACTACGTCCTGTCAATACCGAGCCGAGTTTCCAGCCTAGGTTAAAGGCATCTTGCATAGAAACGTTCATGCCTTGACCTGCTTTGGCACTGTGAGTATGGCAGGCATCACCACAGATAAAGACGTGCGGTTGTTGTTTGTCTTCATCGCCGACATTGACATCATCAAACTTATCAGTGACACGGTGTCCGACCTCATAGACAGACCACCAAGCCACATCTTTTACCTCTAGCTTATAAGGGTTGATGATGTCATTAGCTTGAGCGATGATGTCTTCCAATGGGAGACTGGATGGCACATTTGATACGAATGTCTGGGAAGTCAGTAACTGCCAACACATCCATTACTCCCCAAGCGTGTAGGGCAACTTCGCCTAAGTGTTTACGACCAATGGACTCACGCACACGGCTATGAGCGCCATCACAACCGACCACATATTTTGCTTTGATGGTACGCTCTTCGCCTGCTCGCTCACCAGCAACATACTTGATGTTGACCGATACTGGATACTCACCCTCTCCAACGGTTAAGTTAACAAATTCAACGCCAAAATCAGGTTCAATGCGTGCAGGTGATTTTTTCGCCACATCAGCAAAATAGTCAAGCACACGAGCTTGGTTAACGATTAAGTGAGGAAATTCACTTACACCTTGCTCATCGTCTAGGGTAGTGTGAGTGCGTTCAATTTCTTTTGGATTGTCTTTTTTTGGTGCCCAAAAGTTCATTTCAGAGATTTGATAAGCTTCTTGGGTAATCTGTTCAGCAAAACCAAATGCCTTAAAGGTCTCGACACTACGAGCTTGAATGCCGTCTGCGTGTCCAATTTCTAAGCGACCATCACGTCGTTCGATAATGCGAGTGCTGATGCTTGGGTATTGTGATAGTTGAGCGGATAGCAACATACCAGCAGGACCTGAACCAACGATTAACACGTCTAATTGGTCTGGGATGTCTGCAGGACGGTCAATGCCAGTGCCTTGGGCTGGTTGTACTCTAGGGTCGGTCGAAACGTATCCATGGTGATGAAACTGCATAAGTTGCTCCTTTTCTTTTCTGCTGATGAGTGAGGACGGATGATTAACAAACGCATTTAGTTTACTAATATATTCGTAAAACTTCAAGCCCTTTTTTTATTGTGGGATTATTTTTGTTAACTGGATGGTTTAAATTAATACTTGCAAACTTACGAATATATTAGTAATATTATTTTTCTTTATAGGGCGTGTTGACGAAATGAAATTTTTGAGATTTAGTTATTCTAAATAAGAAAATTTCATACAGTAATGACAAAAAATAGCCTTGACCCGAAGGGCTGATAGCAAAATTGTCCCATACGTCGTTAGAAAACTTATCAATATCTAGATATTAATTGCATTTTCTGCCTAGTCTGGAACAATTTTGTTTATCAGCAGTCCTAACGTTTGAATTCTTAACACGCCCTAAAGTTTTCACCTTTACATCCATTCACTTTTTTATCCAGAAGGAGCTGACTATGTCAATAT
>PDWI01010854.1_pt1 | contig 10118 bp, 11 predicted proteins | sample 1430891 | NCBI WGS metagenome assembly PDWI01 (sample SAMN01162508, study PRJNA174530) | Oral metagenome, whole genome shotgun sequencing project. | biome: Marine environment; feature: Marine mammal; material: Swab sample of the gingival sulcus; isolation source: swab sample of gingival sulcus... | reverse complement strand
CACCACGGGGGCGAGTTGGCGGAGTGGTGACGCAGCGGATTGCAAATCCGTGTACACCGGTTCGATTCCGGTACTCGCCTCCAATAAAATCAATGACTTATGCCTTTCTGCTGTCATAGGGTATCACCTCTGGTATCAGTTTCTCGTTCTGTGCTTGTTCTGTTCGCATGTCATTTGCGCTTTGCTGCGGCCTGACGCGCCCGCATGATTTGCCGGGCTTCGCCTGCATATTTTATGATCATGGCTTTGGAGGTGTGCCCACTGAAGCTGGCAATCTCGTCGTCGGTGCAGCCAGCCCAAGCCAGCTCCATCACACCCCGATAGCGTAAAGCGTGTTGGTCAAAGGCCATTAATCCCAGCCGCTTCCGCTCTCGCACCATCACCCGCGCCATTGCATGATAATCCATCGCAGAGCCGTCCGCGCGCGTCAGGATGTGTCGCGAAGGATGCGGGGCGAATCCCAGCTTTGCCTTCGCCTGATCCAAGGCTTTCTTCAACGCCTCAGTACACGGCAGCAACAAAGGCTTGCCTGTTTTGTTCTGGCGCAGCTTCAGAGTTTCACCATCATAATCGCCCCATTGAAAATCCACCCAATCACCGGGGCGCTGCACACTGCCCACGCCGATTTCAAAAATCAGCAGGGGCAACGGCTCCCCTTCCTCCCGCATCTTGTCCACCGCCCAATCGGCCCAAGGGACATGTGGTTTTTTGCGCGCCTTGGGAACTTTGAGCGGCTCGATATCAATCGCGGGATTATCTCTGCGCCACCGTTTGCGGATCGCCAGTTTGGATAACATGCTGATCGCAGTCGGGATGTAATTCGCGAACCGAACCCGATGTCGGTTCTTTTCCATAGCATCATAAATATCGGCTTGTGTCAGGCGCGCCACATCCGACTTGCCAATCTTCTCGGTCAAATATTCAAAAACAGGTTCCAGATCCTTGCGATACCGGGGCGAGAAGTTCGCCCATTTGTCGGTTTCACGCATGGCGGCAATCAGCGCGGCCCAAGAGGTTTTCACTTCTGCCCTCTTACCGCTCACGATTTCCCAATACTGATGGTCAAAATCGGCGGTGCCTTCCTCCGCCTTGATGCGCCCTAGATAAATCATCTTGCCATTGACGCATTTGCGCACATACCAGCGACCGGACGAATGCCGCCACAGGTATTTCTTGCGCCGGATCACCATTCAATTGATCCCTGAACATCACCGACCTCGCCATTTGAGATCTGCTTCAGAGTATCCGTGTCCCAACGCACGACACCGGGGGCGATTTCATGCCCCTTCGGCAAATACCCTTCATCCACCAAAGATCGGAACTGTTTAGCCCCCAGATCCAACAAACGCGCGGCGGTGGTCTCACTGGCCATAAGCGGGGTCTTCGGCCTCATGATCCTGCCCCCTTTGCCTGCGCCTTGACCGTAAACTGCGCGATATATCTCTCCCACGCGCCATTTGGGATCTTGGGGTTACGTTTTCCCGGGGCGGTGAAAATATGATCCAGCATGTCCTCACGGATCAGGTAGCGGATGTTGGTCACGGGAAGGCCAACACGCTCGGCTAGCTCTTTGGGTGTTTCGAGAGTTTTGGTCACAATTCACCTTTTTGTTGTGTTTCAGGAAGCAGCGCTGCAAAGTGAACAAAAGAAAACAAATCGCAGCAAAGTGAAATTATTTTCACCAATAATGAACGGAATTATCTGTTGTCAACAGAATTGTCAGGAATAGGCCTGCGGTTGCGCGAGGTTCGCAAGGCAAATGACCTTACACAGCAGGTCATGGCCGCAGCCATCGAGGTGACAGATAGGACCTATAAAAACTATGAGCAGGAAAAACGTGACCTGCCAGCAGCCGCAGCCATTACGATCTGTGATTCATTTAACGTAAGCTTGGAGTGGCTTCTCGCTGGACGCGGGAAGGTCAAAAAAGGCGATAGCCCGGATCTTGCTGAAAGAGCGTCATATGCCGTGCTTGCAGAGGACAGCGAGAGGGGAACGAACCTTCCGATTGAAAAGCTGTCAAAGATCATCGGTTATGTCGCTGACCAAGCAGCGCAAACCGGAGAGCCAGAAACGGATCTGGCAAAAAAATACTTCGACACCTTATGAATTGCGAGAACGAACATGACAGACATCAATCATAATAGCCGAGAATCCGAACTCGCCCCATGTGATCGGGAGATATTCCAATTCGCGAGGCAAATCGCGTTCGCTGGCTTTCTCCTTATGATGGCAGGCGGCATCGCCATGATTGCCAGCTCCGGCCAAACAACATGGGAAATTGATCGCACTGCTTATGTCGTGATGATTGGCTTCGGCCTGATTTCATTTTTCATCGGAAACCGGATCAGACTTATTCTGATGAAGCACCGACACATTCACCTTAACCTCTTCTTTTAATTTCAGAACTCAGCACCAAAGGGCCGCCCGTGACCGAATTGAACTTCAAAGGCAAAGAATTTGTCTATAACCACCACCTCTCGGTTCCGATCCGGCCACTTGAGATGCACTCTGACAAAGGTGTTGGCGACCCCTCGCTTGACGGCAACCTGATCATTCAGGGCGACAATCTGCACGCGCTGAAGGCGCTGTTGCCGATGTATGCGGGCAAGGTGGACTGCATCTTTATCGACCCGCCCTATAACACTGGCAACGAAGGTTGGGCTTATAACGACAACGTCAACGCGCCGATGATCAAGGAGTGGCTGGCGGCAAACCCCATCGGCATTGATGACGGCCTGCGCCACGACAAGTGGTGCGCAATGATGTGGCCGAGGTTAAAGTTGCTGCATGAGTTGCTCAAGGACGGTGGCTTCTTCTTTGCGAGCATTGATCACAACGAAAGCCAGCACTTTCGCAACCTGCTAGATGAAATCTTTGGAGAGGACGCTTTCATCGCCAACATCGCTTGGCAGAAACGCACATCACCCGAAGCCCGCAAGCGGCTTGGTCCGGCACATGACACCATCTACGTGTTTCAGAAGACTGGGGACGACACGAAGCTGAACAAACTGGAACGCTCCGAAGAGCAGGAAGCCGAGTTCACAAACCCGGATGATGACCCCAAAGGCCCTTGGACATCAACAGATCTAACCGGGCAAAACCCTGACCCAACCAAACGCAAGGACCAACAATACAAAATAGAGTTGGGCAACGGAGAATGGGTTGATCCCCCGCGAGGCCGATGCTGGGCCGTTCTTGAGCCAGAGTTTAAGCGGCTGAAAGCAGAGGGTCGCATTTGGTTCGGTGTAAACGGCGATGCTAGACCAAGGGTCAAGACATACCTTTCTGAGGCTGAAGGCGTGACAAGTTGGACTTGGTGGCCAAACAACGAGGTTGGGCACAATCAAGAAGCCAAGAAAGAAATCCAAAGCATTCTCGATGATGAAAGCTTCGATTATCCTAAGCCTGTTCGATTGATCCGGCGCATACTAGACCTTGCCTTATCCAAAAACGGGCTAATCCTCGACAGCTTTGCAGGCTCTGGCACCACGGCCCATGCCGTGCTTGAGGCCAACAAGCGCGATGGCGGCAATCGACGCTTTGTCCTTGTTGAGATGGAAGACTATGCCGACCGCCTGACCGCCGAACGTGTCCGCCGTGTCATCAACGGCTATGACTTCCAAGGCACCCAGAAGACCGAGTTGCTGCGCGAAAAGCTCTCTTGGTCCAAGATCGACAAAGGTGACAAGCTGCGCGATCAGGTGGCTGCGATTGAGAACCTGGATGGGCACGAGTTCGACAAGATCAGCAAGTCCGTCAAAGACGATCATCTGGTTGTGACGGGTGAAAAGAAGGTTGCCGACCGTGCCGAGGGACTGGGCGGCAGCTTCACCTATTGCACCCTTGGTGACCCGATAGAGCTGGACGCGATCCTGACCGGCGAAAGCCTGCCCGAGTGGGAGGCGTTGGGCCGTATCCTGTTCCACATGGCCACCAGCCAGCCGCTGGATGCGGACGCGATGGATGAAGAGCGGTTCTATCTGGGCACCCATGCGGGTAGTCATGTTTGGCTGATCTACAAGCCCGATCTGGATTGGCTCAAGTCGCCCGAGGCGGCGTTGAACCTGTCCTTTGCCCGTGCCGTGACCGAAAGTGCGCCCGATGACCGCCACATCGTCTTTGCCCCGGCCCGCCATGTCAGCCAGAAGATGCTGGCCGATCAGGACCTGCCTGTTGAGTTCGCCCCGCTTCCCTTCGCGCTTTATCGGTTGGAGCGTGAGTAATGCGCCAGCTTGATTATCAGGCCCGCGTTCTCGACACGCTGGACGCCTATCTGAAAGAACTGGCTGAGGCCAAGGCGCTTGCCGACCAGCAGGAAGCCGCGCTGAAGACCTTGGGAGATGCCGCCAAGGGTATGGTCATCCCTGACTTTGCCGAGGCCGCATGGGGCAAAATGCAGGCAGCAGGCAAACTGCCCGCGTCACGGGTTAATATACCGTTCTCGCCGCGTCATGATGGCTGTGGCCGCGTGGTGCCCAATGTCACGCTCAAGGTGCCGACAGGTGGGGGTAAGACCTATCTGGCGACCAATGGCGTTTCCAAGGTGTTGTCCAAGTATCTGGGGCGCAATGCGGGCTTTGTGCTGTGGATCGTCCCGAATGAGGCGATCTACACGCAGACGCTCAAGCACCTGAAAGACCGCGAACACCCCTACCGGCAGGTGCTAGACCGCGCATCGGCGTTCCGCACCAAGATCATGGAAAAGGGCGACCGGCTGAATGCCGTGGATGTGGACACGCATCTTTGTGTCATGGTGTTGATGCTGCAATCAGGCAACCGCGAAAACAAGGAAACCCTGCGCATGTTCCGCGACCGAGGCGATGTGCATGGGTTCTTCCCACTGGAAGGCGAACAACAGGCGCATCAGGCCGCGTTTGAGCAGACGCCAAACTTGGATGGCTACAAGGATGATCTTTACCCGATGGTGAAGGATAGCCTTGGCAACGCCTTGCGGGTGATCCGGCCAGTGGTGGTGATGGATGAAGGGCAGAAGGCCACCTCGCAACTGGCCTATGACACGCTCTACGGCTTCAATCCGTGCTTCGTGTTGGAACTTACGGCCACGCCCAAGGATGTGAAGGCAACAGATACCAAGCCCGCCCGTTTCGCCAATCTGCTGGTCGAGGTCATGGGCCGTGAGCTGCATCAGGAAGAAATGATCAAGATGCCTCTGAACCTTGATCCAAGGCAGGGCACAGATTGGCGCACAACGCTGACGGCGGGCTTGGACAAGCTGAATGAGCTGGACACAACAGCGCGCGCTTTCACCGCCGAGAAAGGCCCGACCCGCTATATCCGGCCTATCATGCTGGTGCAGGTGGAGCGGACAGGCAAAGAGCAACGCGACGGTGAGCATATCCACTCTGAGGACGTGAAAGAATGGTTGCTGACGGCGGGGCTGGATGAGGCCGAAGTGGCCATCAAGACCGCAGAAAAGAATGACCTCAATCAACCGGAGAACTTGGACCTTTTGAGTGACACGAACCGCGTGCGCGTGATCGTCACCAAGTCCGCTCTTCAGGAAGGCTGGGACTGCCCCTTTGCCTATGTCCTGTGTTCCCTGTCGGCGTCTTCCAACCTTTCAGCCATGACCCAGCTTGTGGGCCGCATCCTGCGCCAGCCACATGCGCTAAAGACCGGCGTGGATGCACTGGATGAATGCTATGTCATTACACACCATGCGGACACTGCCGCCGTTGTGGCGTCCATCAAGAAGGGGCTAGAGGCCGATGGCCTAGGGGACATGGTGCTGGCCGTCTCGGGCGATACAGGGGCCACTCAGCGTGTCGCACGGCCTATCAAGCGCCGCCCTGAGTTCGATAAACTCGACATCTTTTTGCCCAATGTGCTTTGGCTGGGCGACGGTGAGCCGCGCGAGTTCGAATATGAAACCGACTTGTTGGCGCGGCTCGACTGGCGCGGCTACGATCCAGCCCCCACCGCCCAGCGCGTTCCAGAGAACCCAATAGCCGCCGTGTCGCAACTTCAGCGGATCAGTTTGGCTGATGACGGAGATGAGTTGCTGGAAAACAAGCCGATTGCCACAAGCCACGAGGCCGTCACCTTTGACCCGTCCTACGTCGCACGGGTCATTTCTGACCTTGTGCCAAACCCGTTTGTTGCACGATCCATCGTGGCCGACCTGTTGACGGCCTTGAAGGCCCGTGGCTTCGATGACGCCAAGATTGGCACCGCGACCGGCACCATCATCAGCTTGCTACGTGAGGACTTGGACAAGGAGCGTCTGGCGCTCTCTGAGGCGCAGTTCAAAGATGACCTATCCAGCGGCCTGATCCACTTCCGCCTTCGCATCGACGGCCAGAACTGGCGTATGCCCAAGACGATCACAACAACCGAACCTGAAGGCGCTGACACACTGGCCAATAAGAACGGCTTGCCGCTTGAGCGGAACCTATTTGCCCCAGTCTATAAGGCGGAGCTGAACGAGGATGAACAGCGGGTCGCAGTCATGCTGGATGACGCATCTACGCTGAAGTGGTGGCATCGCAACGCAGTCGGGGCCTATGGCCTTCAAGGCTGGCGGCGTGGGCGGATTTACCCTGACTTCCTTTTCGCTGTGAAGCGTGCCGGTGAGGATGGCGAAGTCGTCGCATTGGAGACCAAGGGCGACCATCTTCAGAATGATGATACAGACTACAAGAGCGCGCTGCTACAGGCTTTAACCGATGGTTTCGCATGGGACGACGCGACTCCCGTGGGCCAGTTGGAGTTGAGAAACACCGGTGAAACTGTGCGCTGTGAACTTGTTTTGATGAAAGATATTAAGGCTGATTTGCCTAAATTAATTCGAGGGTAAAAAAATTGGAAGCACGCTCAAAATCAGTTGAAGATTGGTTCGCTATGATCCGTGGCGCTCAGGTAACTTTACCGAGGTTCCAGCGATTTGAAGCATGGCGCCCCAACCAAATTGAAGGAATTTTGGAAAATATCCTTCGCACTCCGTCTCTACCTGTTGGGGCCTTGTTGGTACTCGAAGTTGGAGACAAGGAGCTATTTCATTCCCGCCCGATTTCCGGTGCCCCTCAACCCTCCGGATTGCCTCAATTAAACCTGCTAGACGGCCAGCAGCGTATGACAGCATTGTGGAAATCACTAAATGATTTGTACGATGATTTTACTGTCTTTGTATCTTTAGAAGACGAAGATACGCCGGATGTGCAAATCGTCAAAAGGTACTACAATAAAGCTGGAAATCGCATGCCTGCATGGGCAAATGAACCAAAAGCGACCTATGATCGGAAGTTATTCCCGGTTTCAATCCTGTGCCCTGGCACCGAGGGCGAACAACGGATGGATGCATGGGGAGATCAAGCAGATACCGATAAAGCTACCGATCGCACCATAAACAAACTACGTCATCGACTGGCTGGATATATGGTCCCGTTTCTTTCTCTGCCCGTAACTACAGAGCAAGAAACGGCTCTAGATGTCTTCATTAACATGAACACGTCGGCAACACCGCTGAAAGACTTCGATATTGTAGTGGCCCAACTCGAACGAACTGCGCGCGGTTCACTTCATGAAATGATCGACGATTTGCGTGAAAAGGTTCCCGCAGCAACTGAATATGGTAGGTTGGAAGATACTGTTCTTGCGGTCGGCGCGCTTCTGAATGGAGAGCCTCCATTAAAGCGAACCTACCTCGACAAAAGCTTTGGCGGCAAACTTGCTGACGTATGGGATGATGTGGTCCTTGGAATCTCAAGATCCGTTGACTTCCTTAGGGATGAAGGAATTTTCAACGAAAAATTGCTGCCTACAGAAGTGATTACTTACTTGTCTGCTGCGCTTTGGTCCGGCGTACCTGAGGATGGTGCAGATGAAGAAGGTTGGGCGCGAACGGTAATCCGAAAAGCGATTTGGCGCGCAAGTTTTACAGATCGCTATTTGAAAACCGCCACCACCCGAGCATTTGCAGACTTTAAGCGTCTCAAAAAACTTGTAGCCGACCCAAAAGCCAAAAAATTGCCGGAGCTTTTCGATGAAGAACTAAATCCGCTACCGGATGTATCGGAACTCTCACGAGCAGGATGGCCAAGTCGCAAGGATCGGCTTGGGCGCGCTGTTATCGTCGTTTCTTTGTCGGCGGGAGGTTATGATTTTGCTGATGGTGCGAAAGCTACAGCGAAGAATGTCAAAAAACGAGAATATCATCACGTTTACCCAAAAGCTCTGATCTCAGACGATTTCTCGGAACAAATGGTCAATTCCGCCCTCAACTGCGCATTGATCTCATGGAAAACCAATCGAAAAATTGGGGCAAAAACGCCAAAAGATTATCTTGATGAACGCGCCAAGGATGCCAAGGCGACAGAGGATGAAGTCCGTCACCGCCTTAGCAGCCACTTGGTGCCATATGATCAACTAATCTCCGGAAACTACACTGCATTTATTGATGCCCGAGCAACAATACTTCATGAAAGGATAACAAAACTCGCAAACGGCCAAGCCATTTAATCCACAGTTCTGCTGAGATTTGCACAACAGGTGCCTGTATATAGCGCCTGTTTATCGCTCATGTGAACGCAGAGCGAACCTGCAATATCAGGCCACCGCACAAGTACCCTTATGACCAAATTCTGCGAATTCCACATCTACTGTTTTCGGGCGCAGGTAGCCACCGAAGCCAAGCGTCTTGGGGCCAACATATGACTCGGCATCTTGTGGCGGCTGACGGCACCCTGACCGACACCAGCGGCGCGGCAATAACGCCGCAGGTAATCGACAGCACCCGCCTGCATGTCGCTCACCTCGCGCCACATATATTGACGGTCGATTTGCCCAAGGGCGACCGCGTTAATATTCTTGTCGAATATTCCTGCCATTGCTGGACCAGAACATTTGACACCGCAGAGCACGCGGGCCAGATGCAAATCATGGACGGCATACGCCCTCGCGTATTTTGCCCGCATCGGTTTGCGGCCTCAGAAGATCTGGCAGAACTGCTTGGAACCTTACCGCAGAACCGTCTTTACCTTACGCCATCAGATCGGAACTATGGCACATATAACGCCACGATGATGTTGGATGACGGAACAGCCTACACCGCCTTTTTCACTCTTCGCCCCCACAAGGGAAGATTCGACGGCATCCGGCATAAACTGCGCCTGTTTGTCGAAAGCGCCCATCATCGCCCACAGCCAGAAAACGGCCAGAAGGTGAAAATTGCAGTCGTCATTGGCCAGGCGCTCAAAGGCAAAAAAGTCAAATATTTCAGGCGCTAGAACGACCGAAGGAGCCACCTTTTCAGGCAACTCCTTGGCTATCTCGACGCTCTCTTCGGCCTAGGCCTTATCCACTATTCCAGTTGGACAACTTGCGTTGCGGAAGGAACCTCACAGTCGATCTGGTGTCCTTATGGGGAAGAATATAGGCTTAAATGCGTTACCTGTCAATTAACGCCGCGCTCTCGACTTCCCAGTTTTAACGCTTTGCGCATAGACAAGAAATCAAAAGGCGGGTCATAGCTGGCCTAATATTCGGACGGTTAGACCATCCCTTTACTGCCCTCCGCATAGCCATCCGGAGTTAACTTTTCAACCTTTCATGGCACAAGTCATGGGTGTGGTGGCTGCGCCTCCGACATAACCATCTGCCCCACCTCCAGATCTTTGGCGTTCAGACCCAATTCTCGAATGATGTATTCGCCGCCTCTGCCGCTGATGCTTCGACAATACCCGTTGCCTTCCTCGTCAATGAACAGACAGCGGATGTTGCTGTAGTCCCCCCAAACACCGGCAAGGGCCATCAACGGAACGCCTTCAGGCAAACATGCCACCTTTTCAAACGTTCGGTAATCGATGCCATAGTCGCGGGACTGCCGGTAGGACATGGTGAAGTGATCAAAGGGTAAACTCATCTATTTTCCTTTCGTTTCAAAGGCCATGACTATGGCCACGTTCGCATTCATTCAGTTCTCGCTCAGCCGCTGTTCGGCGTGTTTCGCTAATTTCAAGCTGGCCTCTAAGCCCTCTTGAAGCGTCTCGTAGGTCTGTTCCTCTCTCAGCAAGTCGGCCAATGTGGCGACCGACAAGAGATGCGATTTCATCAGCAGCGCCACGCAATGCGCCAACCCATTCACTTTGCTCTCGATC
>PDWI01010853.1_pt1 | contig 10119 bp, 11 predicted proteins | sample 1430891 | NCBI WGS metagenome assembly PDWI01 (sample SAMN01162508, study PRJNA174530) | Oral metagenome, whole genome shotgun sequencing project. | biome: Marine environment; feature: Marine mammal; material: Swab sample of the gingival sulcus; isolation source: swab sample of gingival sulcus... | reverse complement strand
ACCTTTGTAATTTCAAGCAAAGAGCACTTAAACTCAATACTATCTAGTGGTGAGCGTGTTGATGGTAGCTCGTTATTCTCATTTATCGAGGCTGGTTCATCAGATTTATATGTTGTACCAAAGTACAAAACAGCATTTGTAAATCCATTTAGCCAAATCCCTGCTTTGGACATCCTTTGTTCGTTCTACACAAGTGAGGGAACGCCTTTGGAGAGTGCTCCACAGTACATCTTACACAAAGCACATCAGCAGTTTACTGCAAAAACAGGTTATACCTTTAAGGCTATGGGTGAGTTGGAGTACTATTTAATTGCTCCTTTGGAAGAAATGGAAAATATCTACCCAGCAAAAGACCAAGCAGGATACCACGAGGCAGGTCCTTTTAGTAAGTTCCAAGCTTTTAAAGATGAGGCTATGCGTTTAATCGCATCAACAGGTGGTTGTGTTAAGTACGGACACTCTGAGGTTGGTAACTTTACTGATGACAAAAACATCTACGAGCAACAAGAGATTGAGTTTGTACCTGTTGAAGCAGAAGATGCAGTTGACCAATTAATCATTGCAAAATGGATTTTAAGAATGCTTGCAAATGAGTATGGTATCTTGTTAAGTTTTGCTCCAAAAATTACTGTAGGTAAGGCTGGTAGTGGATTACATATCCATATGATGATTGAAAAAGACGGCGAGAACAAAATGATTGCAAACGACAAGTTAAGCGATGATGCTAAAAAGATGATTGCAGGTATCTTAAATATCGCAGCTCCACTTACAGCATTCGGAAACACTGTTCCAATCTCTTACTTGCGTTTAGTTCCTCATCAGGAAGCACCTACAAATATTTGTTGGGGCGACCGCAACCGTTCGGTACTTATCCGTGTGCCACTTGGTTGGTTAGGTAATGCAAACAAAATGGCTGCTATGGAAAATCCACAAGATAAATCATTAAAGCCACTTAACGAGATTAAGCAAACTGTTGAGCTTAGAAGTGGAGACGGTTCAGCTGATTTATATAGTTTTGTTGCAGGTATAATTTTAGGAGCAATGCAAGGAATAACTAACGATAAGAGCCTTGAAGATGCTGAAAAATTATATATGAATGTAAACATCTTTGACGATGAGCATAAAGACAAACTTGCTAAGCTAGAGGCTCTTCCAGCATCGTGCTACGAGTCAGCTGAGAGCTTAGAAAAAGCAAAAGATGCATTCGTATCTGACGGCATATTCCCAGCAGGCTATATCGACAAAGTAGTTGAAAAGCTAAAAAGCTATGAAGACAAAGATATGAGCGAACGTTTATATGGTAAAAACGACGAGATTGCTAAGGTAGTTGAGCAGTTTTTTCACTGTATGTAATCATATCAAACAATATAATCTAAAAGGTGTGCGGGTTTATGTACACCTTTTTTTATTTCGTAAAAAAATCTCATTAATATTTTGAAAAAAAATGATTTGTTTCTATTTTTATGAAAATATAAATATGCAATTGTAATACAACTATAATTTATTTACACATTAAAACTAAATAGTATGGAAACTTCATTTATTTTATCACAATTAATTAGGATAGTATTAGGTACTCTAGTAGGAGTAATAATATTACGAGTATTTTTTAAACATTCTATCGGACTTAGAATTGGAATAATCCTTACGGTATTAACTATTTTAGTAGCAACAACAGTAAGAGTTTGCGACTTGGTAGAATTAAAAGAAGGTTTAAGTACATTGATATCAGTGGGATTTGCAGCATTTGCATTGGTTATTATTAATTCTTCTGTAAAAAAGCCTTTGGAGGAAATGAAAAACAAAGTAGAAGAATTATCTAATGGAAATTTGAAGATACAATTTGACCAAACCCAAAGCAAAAACGAGTTAGATGACTTAAATAATTCTCTGTTCAAATTGGTAGATTCTTTGCAAAATATTGTTGTTCAGATAAATAATAATGCACAAAGTGTATCGGATGTTAGTGTTAGTATTAAGGAAACTTCAGAACAATTGTCGCAGGTAGCAAATGAACAAGCTGTTTCTACTGAGGAAATATCGTCTACAATGGAAGAGATGCAAGCAAATATTCATCAAAATACTGAAAACTCGGAGCTTACATCTACAAAATCGCAAAATGTATCTAAAAAAGTTATTGAGGTAGGTAATAAATCAGAATTAGTAGTAAAATCAAATCAAGAGATTAATGACAAGATAGCTATTATAAACGAAATTGCACATCAGACAAATATTTTAGCCTTAAATGCAGCTGTTGAGGCAGCGAGAGCGGGAGAACACGGAAAAGGTTTTGCAGTTGTTGCTGCTGAAGTTCGTAAATTAGCTGAACGTAGTAAGTTAGCAGCTGAAGATATTGTTCGTTTGTCTCAGGAAACAAAAGAATTGTCAGAACAAGCAGGAAAGAGTTTGTTAGAGATAATTCCAGATATACAACAAACTTCAGGTTTAGTGCAAGAAATAACATCTGCCAGCAAAGAGCAAAATGTAGGTGCCGAGCAAGTTAATAACGCTATTCAGCAACTTAATCAAATATCGCAACAAAATGCAGGTACATCGGAAGAGCTAACTACTACCGCAGAAGAAATGACTGCTCAGTCAGAGAGATTGAAAGAAACAGTTGCTTACTTTAAACTTGATTAATTTTTTGTGTTATTAGCCTTAGTTTTTTAACCTCTAAAGTTAGAGTATGTAATCATATCACAATATAAATGTAAAAGGTGTGCTATTCGGTACACCTTTTTTTGTTTTATGAAATATTTGTTAATTTTGTTGTTTGCGGAAACCTTAGTTTTTTTTTAAATCCCCGAGGTCAAAAACAAATAATAAATTAAACTCAAAGAAATGAAAAAAGTAAAATTATCAGTAATAGCACTAATCATATTAGGCTTATTTACAACAAACAACGTACAAGCACAAAAGAAAAAGGGTTATAAATTTACTCCTATTAAGGAGATAAAAACAACCCCAGTAAAAGACCAAGGCAGTAGCGGAACATGTTGGAGTTATGCAACAACTTCATTTTTGGAAACAGAGTTAATCCGTTTGGGTAAAGGGGAATACGATTTGTCAGAAATGTATTTTGTAAGGTTTGTATATCCTAAAAAAGCACATAAATATATACGAGTTCAAGGTATGGGTAATTTCTCGCAAGGGGGGCAGGCTCACGATGTTACAAATTTAATAGAGGAATATGGTTTTGTACCAGAAAGCGTTTACAATGGGCTAAACTATGGAACTGATTATCATCAACATACTGAATTAGAAAATAACTTAAAAGGTGTGTTGGATAACTCCTTAAAAAACAAAAAAGTTTATACAGGCAAATGTTTCTCAATAATTGATTTTATATTAGATGATTATTTGGGAAAAGTACCAACAGAATTTGAATATAAAGGAAAAAAATATACTCCTAAATCATTTGCAAAATCAACAGGTTTAGATGCAAGTAAATATGTTGAATTAACATCATTTTCGTGCTATCCGTTTTATGAAAAAGTTGATTTAGAAATACCTGATAATTGGTCGCACGATGACTATTACAATTTACCAATTGACGAGTTAATGCAAGTAATAAACAATGCGTTTGATAACGGTTTCTCGGTAAATTGGGACGGCGATGTTAGTAGTAAAGGCTTTTCGTATGCAAATGGTGTAGCTATTGTTCCAGAGGATGATCCGCAAAATATGGAAGATAATGAACGTTTGAAATGGGACAAATTATCACGCAGAGAAAAATACCAAAAGCTATTTAATTTTGATGAGCCACACCAAGAGAAAAAAATAGACCAAGCATACAGACAAAAAAAGTTTGACACTTTTGTAACTACTGACGACCACTTGATGCACTTAGTGGGTAAGGCTAAAGACCAAAACGGAACAATCTATTACATTACAAAAAACTCGTGGGCAGCTAATAGCAATAATTTTGGTGGATACTTGTATATGAGCGAGTCTTTTATTCGTTTAAATACCGTTGCAATTCAAGTGCATGTTGATGCTTTGCCTAAGGCAATTAAGGATAAATTGAATATAAAATAAATATATTAAATTACTTTAACGCAAAGTCAGTTATCTAATAGCTGACTTTTTTTGTGCTTTTATTTTAATAGATATCCTTTGTTGTTGTAAGTTTTAGCTGTACACTTTATAAAGTTATCTATAGTCGTATAAATTTTTTCTATAACAAAAGAAGAATGAACGTTCATTCTTTTTGTGTATGTTTGTATCATCAAATAAAAAATGATTAATAAAATATAAACAGATGCAATTATCAAATTATGGGTTTATAATGATAGACCCCAGTTATACAAAAGAGGAAAAAACAAGTTTAAGTTCGGATGTATTTAAAACAACTGTGTGTTGTGTGCAGGATATTACAATGGCTTGCAAGTCGGCAAAAACATTGGTTGCCGAGGGTATTCAATTAATAGAAGTTTGTGGGGCGTTTAAAGGCGATATGCCTGAGCAAGTAATAGAGGCAATAGGAGGTAAAGTGCCAGTAGGACACGTTGTGTACAGCGATGAGGAACGCAAAAAATTAATGGAATTCTTCAAAAAGTAGATTTTTTATTGGTAATTAATTGTTTAACTAACAATATTTAAAATCAATAACTTAAAAGATGAGAAGTAAACTAAAAGATAAAGAACGAGCAGTTTTAGAGGCAACACTGGAATTGGTTAACAACAGCGGATTTCATGCTGCATCAATGTCAAAAATTGCAAAGACGGCAAATGTTGCACCTGCTACTATTTATCTGTATTTTCAGAATAAACAAGATTTAATCAATAAATTATATTTGTATATAAAGGCAGAAATGTCGCATTATGCATTTGTAAATTATGATATGCAAATGTCTGTTGAACAGGGATTTAAATTGATATGGTACAATATGGCAAATTACAAACGCACTCATATTAAAGAGGCTATGTTTTTGTCTATTTGCGATATATCACCAATGATTGACGACGAAAGCCGAGAAAAAGGACTATTGTATTTGCAACCGCTTGTAGATTTGTGCGTTAGAGGTCAGAAAGAGGGCATTTTTAAAGATTGTTCTTTGTATTTAATTTATGCTTTTTCTGTAAATCCGTTATCGTATCTTATATCAAAACATCAATATAACGAACAAAATTTTGACGATAATATTTTAAATCAAGCTTACGAAATGGCTTGGAATAGCATAAAAAAATAAAATATGAATAATCTAAGTAGAGTTTTAACATTAATGCTTTTTTGTTTGCTTTCCGTTATGGCTTGCAACAAAGATAATAATTTATCTCCTACTCAAAAGTTAAATAATGATGACACATCATCAAATATTAGATTGAAATTTTTAGATGAATATGTATATTCTGCAAATACAATATTTAAAAATACTAAAATTGGTGGATTGTCAGGGATTGATTATTCTAATGGCTCATATTATATAGTTACTGACGATTTTAAAAAACCACGATATTATAAAGCAAATATATGTATTAAAAATAAAAAGATAAGCGATGTTTTCTTTACTGATGTGGTACTTTTTGATAAGCGAAAGGATTATTACAAAGGACATTTCTTAGATTTAGAAAGTATTGTATTTCAAAATAGAAAAGTTATAATATCCTCAGAAGGAAGTATCTATGGTAATAAAAAACCGAGTGTTTTTACTTCTGATACGCAAGGGAATTATATTTCAGAATATGCACTTCCTAACAAGTTTGTAAACAGCTCAAGGCACAACGGAGCGTTTGAGTCATTAACTAAAAGTATTGATAATAAAGGGATATGGGTAGCTAATGAACTGCCATTGACAGTAGATGGTACAGAACCAAAGCACAAAAAAACACATTCTCCTTTGCGATTTACTTATTATGATAATAATAACCAAAAAGCAATAAAAGAGTATGTTTATGAATTGTCGGCACTGCCGTTAACCACGCAAAAGGATAGCGATATAAATGGTGTTTCCGATATTTTAGAATACAAAACAAATCAGTTTTTAGTTATAGAACGAGCATTTCAAGGTAGAAATATTATAAAAATATTCATAGCTACTATTGAAAGTAACACAACTAATTCTTTGAAGATAAAAGAATTGAGCAACACAACTTATATACCAATGAAAAAAGAGTTAATTTTTGATTTTGATAGTATAAAATCAAAATTAACTAAGCAGAAAATAGATAATATTGAGGGAATAACATTTGGAGAATCTTTGCCGAATGGGAGCAGAACTATTATTATGATTTCTGATGATAATTTTCAGAAGTTTGGTTCGCAACTGAATCAATTTATATTATTTGAATTAATCGAAACAAACCATATGTAATATAAAGTATTGATATACACAACAATCTGTTTGAGTTTGAACATAAGTTTTAAACAGAAAAAATAAATAATGATTATAAATTTAAATAAAATGAGTTTTTTAGAAAAATTAAATTGGCGTTACGCCACTAAAGTAATGAACGGACAAAAAGTTCCGCAAGAAAAAATAGATAATATATTGGAGGCTATTCGTTTAGCGCCAACCTCAAGTGGACTTCAAGCATTTGAAGTTCTAGTAATAACAAACAAAAAATTAAAAGAGGAAATACAAAATATATCTTTTAATCAGCCTCAGGTATCACAATGTTCTCATCTGCTAGTATTTGCAGCTTGGGAAAATTATACCGAAGACCGTGTGAATAGAATCTTTGATTTAACAAATGAAATAAGAGGTGTGAAACATGAGGGATTTGAGGCTTACCGAAAAAAATTATTAGAAAAGTATTCGCAGTGTGATGCGGAAACTAACTTTCAACATGCCGCACGTCAGACATATATTGCATTTATGGCAGCTATGGCACAAGCCGCATGCGAGGGTGTTGATAGTACACCTATGGAGGGCTTTATTAATGAGGAGTTAGATAAAATACTTAATCTGCGTGAAAAAGGATTGCGAAGTACACTAATGTTGCCATTAGGATACCGAGATGTTGACAAAGATTGGTTAGCTAGTGCTGAAAAAATACGAAAACCTAAAGAAGAGTTATTTACCATTATTGAATAATAAAAATATGAAAAAAACATTAATTATCATAGGAGCATTACTATTGTCATTAGTTGTATTTTTAGCAATAGTATTGCACGATAAAGATATGACCGAGCAAGAATTGATTGATGAAATGCAAACTATTTTACAGAATAAAATGGAGAAAGATTATGAAAGTGAAAACGTAAAACGTGATGCTCACCCAAAATGTTTGGGCTTATTAACAGCTAATTTTAAGGTTGAAAAAGACCTACCCAAACAGTTTAAAGTAGGTATATTTCAGCCTGATGCAACTTATAAAGCGTTGATTAGAATTTCTAATGCCAGTGCAAGAATACAATCTGATAAAGAAAAAGATTTTAGAGGCTTTGCTATCAAATTATTAGGCGTTGAAGGCAAACGTTTTACTAATGACGAGGCTCACTCACAAGATTTTTTGCTGATGTCACACCCTACTATGCCCTTGGGAACAGCCAAGTTATTTAGAGATGCTGTTTATTATGCGGTGGAGTGGAATCCGTTGTTGTTAGTAGCTAAATTGGTATTTTCAGGCAATGCAAATATCTTAAAGGAATTAAAAAACGGAAAGCATAATGATACTAGTCCGTTGGATATAAATTATTGGAGTACAACACCTTATCAGTTTGGGAACAAACAGGTTAAATATAAAATTGTACCAACTTCGGCAACTAAAAGCAAGTTACCAGAGCAATTAACCGATGATTATTTAACTCAGAATATGTATAGTCATTTGAGTAATGATTCTGCATCGTTTGATTTTTATGTGCAGGAATTTGAAAATGAAGAAAATACTCCAATTGAAAATGCAGGAGTAGAGTGGAAAACTCCATTTATTAAACTTGCAACAATAACAATTCCTATTCAGAATATTGATACCCCAGAACGTTTTAATTTGGCAGAACAATTATTCTTTTCGCCAGCCAATGCACTTGAAGTTCATAAACCAATAGGCGGATTGAATAGGGCAAGGATACAGATTTATACCTTCTTATCGAAATTTCGCCACGAAAAAAATGGTCAGAAAATGATAGAGCCAAACGCAAATATGCTAAATAATTTAATAAAAAAATAGATAAAACAGACTATGTTTGAGGTGTTTGCTAAAATGCAAAATAGTACTATTGCATTTTTCAAATCCCTTAAATTGGTCGTAAATTCTTAGACGATGAAAAATTTTAAACAAATATTACGTTACTTATTAGCTGTATTTATTATATATGCTGGTGTGCAACATTTTATAAAACCCGATTTTTATATCTCGTTTGTGCCGAGTTTTTTACCCTTTACTAAGTTCTTTATTTTTAGTTCGGGAATAGTAGAGGTGGCTCTTGGTATTTTGCTGATGTTTAAAGGCAAAGTTTCTCAATATGGTGCTTTAGGCATCTTTTTGCTTATGTTAGCATTTTTGCCTATTCATATTAAAGATGTTTTCGTTGATAATCCAGCAATAGGAACGCATACCGCAGCTTTGATACGTTTGCCGGTACAATTTTTATTTTTGATATGGTCGTGGTTTATTTATCGATTTGTAAAGAATAATTAATATGAAACAGACTAAGTATGAGGTAGTAAATGCTGATAAAAAACTTGGCATCACTCCGCACCTTGGTCGAAAATTTTAATCAAATGAAAAAGAAATATATATACCTAATCTTGAGCATACTGGGTTTAGCATATACTGGTTATTTTAATATTCAGTATTTCCAAACGGCAATAGACCCTTCGTTTATAAATTTTTTTAGAGACGCTAAGTGTAGCTTTCCAGCACAATCGTTGGGAGCTGATTTGCGAATTGTAGTATTAACATTTTTTGTGTTTTATATTCCAGATGCAATAAGATTGAAAATTAGATTTTGGTGGATTTTAATTCCTCTGACCTTTGTGTTAGCCATAGCGTTTACATTTCCTTTTTATCTATATTTGAGAGAATTAGCTGTTGAAAAACAAGAAAAAAACAAATTATGAATATTGAAGAATTAAGGAATTATTGTTTATCGTTGAAAGGAACGGACGAAAAAATGCCTTTTGATGAGAGAGTACTTGTTTTTACAGTTAAGGACAAAATATTTTGTCTGACCGATATTGAAAAATTTGAGTTTATCAATCTCAAATGCAATCCTGAAATTGCCATTGAATTACGAGAAAAATATGCCGAGGTAAAATCAGGTTATCATATGAATAAAAAGCATTGGAATAGCGTAAACGTACGAGGAACAATAAGTGATGAGTTGATAAAGTCTTGGATATTAGATTCTTATAAATTAGTAGTGGCAGGATTACCTAAGAAAACACAAACAGAATTACAATAAAAAGTTAAGCTCATTGAAAAAACTACATTAATGAAAAAAACAGCAATAATACTCGGAGCAACAGGACTTACAGGCAAGTATTTATTAAATATTTTACTTGAAAGCAATCATTATGAAAAAGTTAAGGTTTTTACACGTAGAGCCACAGGAAAAACACATTCACAGTTAGAAGAAATTGTGTGCGATGTGTTAAAATTGGAAGACCAATCTGATAAATTTACTGCTGATGAGGTTTTTTGTTGCATCGGCACAACCAAATCAAAAACTCCCGATAAAACTTTATACCATAATATTGATTATGGCATTCCTGTAACGGCTGCAAAGTTAGCTGAGCGTAATAATATACCAATGTTTAGTGTAATTTCAGCTATTGGGGCAAATGCTGATAGTAAAGTTTTTTACAGTCGTACAAAAGGCGAAATGGAACAAAGTATTTTAAGACTTAAAATTCCTAATATTTTGATATATCGTCCTTCATTTATTTATGGGAAACGAGATGACAATCGTTTTGCCGAAAAATTAGGTATAGGTTTTATCAAAATTTTACAAATATTTTTTATTGGCAAATTAAAAAGATATAAATCAATAAATGCTCAATCATTAGCACAAGCAATTTATTTAGGCGTTCAACAAAAAACAGGACATCGTATTATTTATAGAAACAATTTCTAAAAGACACTCTCCCGCAAAGTGTGTAAGTTCATAAAACAGGGTTCAAGTTCTATACTTGAATTCTGTTTGCAAATATATTCAAAAATTGATTAAAAATC
>PDWI01010852.1_pt1 | contig 10119 bp, 11 predicted proteins | sample 1430891 | NCBI WGS metagenome assembly PDWI01 (sample SAMN01162508, study PRJNA174530) | Oral metagenome, whole genome shotgun sequencing project. | biome: Marine environment; feature: Marine mammal; material: Swab sample of the gingival sulcus; isolation source: swab sample of gingival sulcus... | reverse complement strand
CAGAAGGAAAAGTTGGCGAAACTTACAATATTGGCGGACATAATGAGAAAGCAAATATTGATGTGGTAAAAACGATCTGTGCTATTTTAGAAGAATTAGCTCCAGAAAAACCGCAAGGTGTAGAAAAATATGCTGATTTAATTACTTTTGTAAAAGACAGACCTGGACACGATGTGCGTTATGCCATTGATGCAACTAAAATCCAAAGAGAATTAGATTGGAAACCGCAAGAAACCTTTGAAACAGGTATTCGTAAAACAGTTAAGTGGTATTTGGATAATAGAAAGTAGTTATTAATAAATTATTTTATAAGAAGTATAGGAAAAAATATGAATATTGCAATCATTCCAGCAAGAGCTGGTTCTAAAGGCATAAAAGCAAAGAATTTACAAAAAATAGGTGGTGTTTCTCTGGTTGGAAGAGCGGTGTTAGCAGCTGTTAAAAGTGGATGTTTTGATGAAATAATTATATCTTCAGATGGAGAAGAAATTTTAGCTGAAGGTGAGCGTTATGGTGCAATACCTATAAAAAGACCGACTGAATTAGCAGAGGATGGAACAAGAACAATTGATGTTATTACACATTTACTACATTTCAAAAATATAACTTCAGGTGTTGTAACACTTTTGCAACCGACAAGCCCATTGCGTAATGAGTTAGATATAAAAAATACAATGGTATTATTTAATACTGGTGTTTTTAAATCGGTAGTATCCGCTTGTGAATGTGAACATCACCCTTATAAATCATTTTCTTTAGATGGGAATAAAGTAATTCCGATTACTAAAGTTTCTGATTTTGAAGCACCAAGACAATCATTACCTAAAATATATCGTCCAAATGGTGCTATTTATATTAATGATATTGAAGCATTATTAAAAGAAAATGGTTTTTTTGCAGCGCCACAAGGTTTTTACTTAATGCCAGAAGAAAGATCTATTGATATTGATACGATTAAGGATCTTAGAATTGCAGAGTTATTGTTGGATTAAATAAATTTAGTGTGACTGATAATCAAGTAGAAATATGGAGCAGTGGTAATTCAAGATGAGAGTTCTTATACTCAGAAGATATGACAGATGCTTGCGTATTTTTACTTGAAAATAGAGAATTTAAAGATACTTTTGAGCCTACCACTAAAGAAATTAGAAATACGTATATTAATATTGGGACTGGTAAAAATGTATCAATCAAAGAGCTTGCAGAGTTAATTAAAACAATTGTTGGTTATAACGGTAAGCTTGTCTTTAATACTGATAAACTAGATGGTACAATGGTAAAAATTACGGCTCCTAGTAAACTACATGCTTTAGGGGGGCGTATGGAACTTAGTGAAAGTATCAAGACTTTATTTTATTGGTATTTACGACGGAGTTAGTATAGTATCTTTAATATCAATTGCAAGTGCATGAAACATTAACTACATAAAAATAGCAATATGTGTATTATGCTTTGTAAAATTATAAAGTATAAACAATCAATAGATAGTTTGCAGAATTTGTAAATAGATATATTGATATTAACTGATTAGTTTTAAAGGAATATAAGTGTTAAAACTCATAAAAAACACAGGTATTTATGTAATTGGTCGTATGTTACCACAGGCGGCAGGACTTATTTTATTGCCCGTATACACGAATTACTTATCTCCTCAACAATATGGAATTGTGGAGTCAATGCTTGTATTAAATGCATTTTTGTCTATCCTTTTTTCTATGGCAACTGAGCGCTCCTTATTTCGTTTGTATTATGACTATAAGACAATAGAAGCAAAGAAAAAATTAGTAGGAAATATAACTATATTAATACTAATAAGTGGTATTCTATTATTAGGAAGTGTTTTTTTGTTGAGAGAATATATTTCGAAAATATATTCAAATATAGATTTTTATCCTTATTTTGTTTATTCAATTGTTACAGCTTATGGGCTGTCTTTTGCGTTTATACCACAAACGTTATTACAAGTGCAAGAAAAAGCTATGAAGTTTGCTTTAATGACTATTTTAGCTTTTAGTTTAGAAGTAATTTGTATTCTATTTTTTGTTATTGTGGAAAAACAAGAAGCGGAAGGTTTGTTAAAAGGAAAAATGATAGCAACAATGTTAATGCTTCCTATCTATATCTATATTATTAAAAAAAATTCTATTTTTTCATTTAACCAAGATTATATAAAAAGTATTTTGACATTTTCACTACCGATGCTACTTGTTTTATTAACATCATGGGTAAACAATATGTCTAATAGGATATTTATTGAACAATTCTTTAACTTGACAGAGGTGGGTTTATTTTCAATAGCATTTAAAATAACGAGTGTTGTTTCAATATTTTTAGGAGCTTTATTTACCGCATATAATCCTATGTTTTATAGATTAGCAAATGATACTAATCAATCACAAGCAAAAGCGAAAATAGTAGAATTACACAATTTATTAGCTATTGTGGTACTTTTGGCCGGTTTCTTGTTAGTATTTTTTGCTAAAGAAATAATTATTTTACTTCTTGATGAAAAATATCAAGAATCTGTAAATTACATACCAATTTTGACTTTATCTGTAATTCTTGTTCAATTGACAGGATTTCATAATCTAATGATTTATCAGAATAAAAAGTCTAATATTATTATGATAATTGCTCTTATTGGCTCTATTTTTAGTATAACCTTGAATTTTATTTTTATTCCGTCTTTTGGGGCTTATGGCGCCGCTTGGGTAGCAGTTGTCACCTCTACAATTATCTTGTTAATAACAATTTATGCCTCAAAACAACATTATTATATTCAGATAAATTATAAAAATGTTATTCTTTTTATGATAATTGGATCTTTATTAATTTTACTCAATATAAAAATATTATTTTCACCATTATATTTTTTATTGAAATTATTAGTAGTGCTGGGTATAAGTACTTTTGTATATAAAAAGATAGTTATGAAATTAGGGTAAAAAAATGAAAACAAAAAATGTATATACAATTATTGATATTTTACTTAAACTCAAAATAGATAAGATTTGGTTTTATCTTATAGATTATATCCCCTTTACTTTTAAATTAAGAAGATATGAGTTAAGAAGTGGGCAAGCTATAAATTTTGTTAATCAAGGGGGGTATTGTTTGGAATTATTGGGAGATTTGAAAAATTTTAAAATCGCTTCTACTAGTCATCTGAAATCGGATACTCTTATTGAGTGTACGGGGGGAGTAGAGATAGGAGAATATTTTCATACTGGAAAAGGACTTACAATTTTTTCTACTAATCATAATTGGAATAATCCAATAAAAATACCTTATGATGAGGTTACGTTGTATGAGCCAGTAATTATTAATGATTTTGTTTGGTGTGGGGCAAATGTAACTATTGTTCCAGGGGTCACCATCGGAGAAGGAGCAGTTGTTGGTTCGGGAGCAGTTGTTACTAAAGATGTACCAGCATGTGCAGTGGTTGGAGGGAATCCAGCAAAAATTTTAAAGTATAGAGATGAAGAATTATTTTATGAACTCAAAAAACAAGGAAAATTTTATTAAATCAAAAAATTACGATATTGTTATTTTTGTACAGGCTCCAGCAGATTTGCGCTATGCTCTTGCAATTTGTGAGCAAAATAATGACTCAAAGATTTTGCTGTGCGTTATTAATGTAAAAATGGTTTACCAGTTTGTGCAAGAGTTAAAATTAAATGGCATAGATGTTATTTATTTTGACTATATACATTTTAATCTTTGGAAGCCTATTACTTATATACAAGCAAAGAACAAAATTCGTAAAATTTATCGTGAAGTTTTTTCAATATTACATGTGAAAGAAGTGTTCTTTTTTTCACGATTTTTTGACTGGTTTACCAGTGGGATTATTGTAAAAATTTTGAAAAAAAGGAATGTACCAAGAGTATATTATTATAACCATTATGATGATGCTAATACTTTTTCAAAACTTAAAAAATCTACTTTTTTATTTTACAAATATTTTTTGGTTGCAAAGATAATATCATATATTTCAGAAAGTTACCATGTTGCGAGATTTTATAATAAAAATCAAGAGTTTGCATATTGGAAATATGATATAAAACAAGTGGATGTTAATGAGTCTGCTGTTGTTAGTGATAAATATTTATATAAGTTACAAGATTGTAATGATAAAAAAGTACTATTGTTTTTTTTGTCGTCGGAAGATTGGCTTTTTATTACAGATAAATCAAAAGAACAGCTTAAAATAGCTTTAAAAACTATAAAGAAAAGCGGTGTGTTTTTATGTCTTAAAGGGCATCCTCGTTTAAGCTACCCTAAGGAACTGGAATCGTATTTTGATTGTATAATACCAAGTTTTGTGCCATCAGAATTTATTGATTATAGTGATATTTCAGCAATTATTGGATTGGGTAGTACTGTTCTTGCTTATCCCTTGACAATTAATGCAAAAGTAAAAGTTTTTTCTATCATAAAAGATTTGGATTATGTAGATAAGCAAGAACAAAATTACTATATTGATTATGTTAATCAAATAACAAAAGGCAAAATAGAATATGTGTCATTAGCTGATTTGTCAAAAAACGTAAGTAATAAAATATGAATTTTCTATAGTAGAGTGTGCACAAAAATATGAAACAACCAGAGAAAAACTCAAATGTCCCATTGGTAAGTATTATAACAGTAGTTTATAATGGTGCAGAGTTTATTGAGCAAACAATAAAAAGCGTTATAGAACAAACCTATGGAAATGTAGAATATATCATTATTGATGGAGGTTCAACTGATGGCACGATTGATATTATCAAAAAATATGAAGATAAAATCAGCTATTGGGTAAGTGAGCCTGATAAAGGAATTTATGATGCTATGAATAAGGGAATTAAAGCAAGTCGAGGGGATATCATAGGATTTATAAATGCAGATGATTATTATGTAAAAGATGCATTTGATGTTATCAAAAAATATAGATATAACATAGAGAATATTATAATTTATGGAGATACTTACTTGGTAACAAATGATATGTTAGTCTATGAAAAAGCCCATAAAACAGGATTAAAGTATAAAATTTTCCCTTACAGTTTGAAATATCTTTGGCTTGGTATGATATTTTGTCACCAATCTTCCTTTGTTTCTAGAAAAATATATGAAAATTTTGGTTTATTTGATACAAGCTTTAAGATTTCAGCGGATTATGATTTTTTTTTCAGGGTATACATGAGCAAAAAAGTAAGATTTGTGTATGAGAATAAGTTGCTATCTTACTTTAGATGCGGAGGGATTAGTAGCTCTCAATCGGAGATTTTGTTTATTGAAAATAATCGTGTGAGAAAAAAATATAGTTTAGTAATTGGTTATTTTATAGAAATAGTTTTATTTCTTAAAAATGTAGTTAAATACAAGATTTTGAGAAAATAGAATGTATTATATCTGCTTGCTTATATTAGGAAGTTTTTGGTTATATCTAGCACAACAGAAGATCAAAACATCTAATTTTTTTACGTGGTTGATAGTACACATTCCTGTAATTATTTTATATTTAATACCACTTTGGTTGCAAGAAGGGATCGGTACAGATTATGAATCCTATTATTCTCATTTTGGAAATAGTGGGATTATTGATTACTATAATAATAAAAATGAGTATTTATATAGTGAAACATTGAAATTTGCTAATTTTTTAGGACATCCACAATTTATATTTGTTATATTAAGTTCAATTCAATCTCTATTTTTCTTTTATACACTGTATTTATTTAAAAAGAAGGGATATGAAACTTGGTTGATATTTTTTCTATTTATAACTGCAACAGGAATTTATCACAATCAGACAAATGGATTAAGGCAGTTTGTGGCTGTTAATATGATGTTATTTTTGGTGCTTATACTTACTGAAAAAAAATACATTATATTTGCGCTTGTTTCTGTGATTGGGTTTTTATTTCATAATTCCTTTATTGTTGCTATAGCTATAGTTGTTGTGATACATATATTTTTAAATATTTCAAATAGAAAAATGTTATTGGTTTTTATATTATCAATATTCATTTTTTCAATGAATTATTTACAATATGTAGTTGCTTTTTTGTCAAAGATAGATTTTTTATCTACCTATATTTATCTTGCAGAAAATGAAAACTTCTTAACAGAGTTTAATCCCTTAACTATTTTATCAAAATTATTTTATGTGCCTCTATTAATTTGGTGTTTTGTTTTGTTAAGAAAAAATAAATTAATTTTGTCTGATTTTGAAAAGTTATGTATAAAAATTGTTGTGATTACATATTTCTTTTTTATACAGGGAATGTATTTTCAATTGTTTATGAGAGTTTGGCAATATTTTAATGTATTTATAATAGTAGTTATTTATTTGCTTATTATGCATTTTGTGAAGACTAAAAAGAATTTTAATATTATTGCTGTTGTCTTATATGTTAGTTTATTTTACTTTTACAAAGTATTAATTTTTGCAAAAGCAGAATATAGTTTTAATCTGATAGATTTATTATGAAAATAAAAGTAGCAGTCATTATTCCAACGTATATGCCAAAAGAGTATTTGCAGAATTGTTTTCTTTCATTAGAAAATCAAACTTTAAGCAAAGATGATTTTTGTGTTTATATTTGTCTCAATGGACAAAAAGATCCTTATGAACAATATGTTTTAGAAAGTCTTTCAAAGACAACTTTTCATTATAAATATATTTATAATGAAGAAAAGGGGGTTTCAAAAGCAAGAAATACTCTTTTAGACATTGCAGAAGCCGAATATATTGTATTTATGGACGATGATGACCTTATAAGTGAGAACTATTTAGACAATTTACTTAAAGTTTCTAATAAAAAATATATGTCAATATCAAATTCTTATGCTTTCGAAAAAAATATAAAATATCAACTGAAAAATACTTTTATGACTAAAACTTTTTTTCGTTTAAAAGAAACTGAATGTTCAAAATTTCGGACAAGGAAATTTATGTCTTCTCCTGTCGCAAAAATGCTACATTTTGAATCAATTGCTGATATTCGTTTTGATGAAAAAGTAGCAAAAGGTGAAGATTCACTTTTTATGGCAACTATATCAAAAAATATTATAGGTTGTAGAAAAACAACAGTAGATACTTGTTATTATGTCTATGAGAGACAAGGCTCTGTCACGAGAAGTAAGATGGATTTCAAAAAAGATTTTAAAAATCATATATATCTAATAAAAAAGTATATTATTTTATTGTATGATAAAGAGTATAATGCCCCATTTATACTAACACGAATCGTTGCAACTATAAGAAGAATATTTTATTTGTTTTTAGGGAAAAATATATAAAAATGAAAATATCAATAGTAACTGCTACATACAATAGTGAAAAAACGATTTCAGATACAATAAAATCTGTAAATTTACAAAGTTATGATAACGTAGAACATATTATTATTGATGGTGGTTCTACAGATAATACATTAGGTGTTATTCAGTCATTGCCGAGCCGAGTGAGTCAAGTGATTTCAGAGCAAGATAATGGAATTTATGATGCTATGAATAAAGGTATAAAGCTTGCAACAGGTGATGTTATTGGAATTTTGAATAGTGATGATTTTTATAAGTCTAATGATATTTTAGAAATTGTTGCAAGAGAATTTATGGACAATAATATTGATTGTCTTTATGCTGATTTGGAATATGTAAGTGCTGAAAACCCTATGAAGGTGGTAAGGTATTGGAAATCTAAATCGTATAAAAATGGAATGTTCCAAAAGGGCTGGCATCCAGCACATCCCACTTTTTTTATTAAAAGAGAATGTTATAAAAAATATGGTAGTTTCAATTTAGATTTTAGAATTGCAGCTGATTATGAAATTATGCTTAGGTTTCTAGAAAAATATAAATTAAAGTCATCTTATATAAATAAGACATTTGTATGTATGCGAGTAGGTGGGGAAAGTAATAGAAATATATTAAATATCATAAAAGCAAATATTGAAAGCTATAATGCTTGGAAAGTCAATGGATTATGGATTAGTCCAGTAGTGTTTTTATTGAAACCATTATCAAAAGTTCTACAATTTATAAGAAAGGGTAAATAAAAATGTTAATCCCAGTTATTATGGCAGGTGGTAGTGGTTCACGATTATGCCATTATTTCGCAAGGTATTTACCGATTTATTTTGTAATAATACGTGTAGGAATAATTTCAGTAATTAAATATCAATGAGAAAAATACTGAAAATAAATCAATTGAGAAATAAATAATGAATGAGAATAAGGTAGTAAAAAATAAAAAAGTATTCGTATCAGGGTGTTATGATCTTTTACACAGCGGACATATTGAGTTTTTCAGACAAGCCTCACAGTATGGCGATTTATATGTCGGTATTGGCTCTGACAAAACAATTTTACATTATAAAAATCATAATACGCTATACTCTGAAAATGAGCGATTGTTTATGGTTAGTAGTATAAAATATGTAAAAGAAGCGTATATCAATCAAGGAGCTGGAATTTTAGATTTTTTACCAACTTTGGATATTGTTCAGCCTGATATTTTAGTTGTGAATGAAGATGGTGGTTCAGATGAAAAAAGAAAAGTGTGTGAAGAACGAGGAATTGAATATGTAGTCCTTGAACGTGACCCGCACGAAGGTTTAGAGGCTCGCAGTAGTACAGATTTGAAAAAAACATTATGCCAAATTCCTACACGTTTAGATTTAGCGGGAACTTGGATTGACCAACCCTATGTTAGTTGTTATGCTCCAGGTTGGGCATTGACAATTTCGTTAGAGCCAACTTTTGAAATTCGTGATCGTTGTGGATTGAGTACTTCAACACGAAATGAAATTAAAAAGATTTGGCCTTATAAATTACCTGATATGAACTCTGAAACTTTGGCTCGTTTGGTTTTTTGCTTTGAAAATCACCCCGAACGAGAAGACGGAATAGTTAGTGGTGCTCAGGATTCTATAGGAATTTGTGTTTCGGGATTAAGTCGGCATTATTATAATAATTATTTTTGGCCAGAAAAAATTGAGGAATGCAACGATACAATAATTTTGGATTGGTTAGAAAATCATTTGGTATTAATACCTATGCACCCACGAATGAAAAATTGTAGCGTAGTGGAAGGCAAAGATATTACCAAAGAAAAGGTATTGACATTAACAAAATCGGCTGATGATTGCTGGGAGGCGATTATGCAAATGAATTTGGAAAACTTTGCCAAAGCCTATAAAAGTTCTTTTGAAGCACAAATCGCAATGTTTCCTGCAATGATTCAAGGTGAAGTGCAAAAATATATTGACAAATATTCAGAAATGAATGATGTTCTTGCTTGGAAAATGTCAGGGGCTGGTGCAGGAGGTTATTTGGCTTGTTTAGTAACCGATAAAGATGCATTTTGTAATGAACATGAGGAAGCAATTGCGTTAAAAATTCGTAGAAAATAATTTTATGAAAAAACTAATAACAACAAAACTACTAAAAAACATATTAATTCAATTTATATTTGGATTAATAGCACCTGTTTATATTATAGCGATATTAATGTGGGGAATTGATTCACATATTTGGAATAGTAATGCAACAAATAGTGTAATTATAATGGGAGGAATATATATTTTCTCATTTTGGAGCATTCGCCGTTTTACTTCTCATATCGGTATATTAACTTTTCGCTATGTTATCCCTATTTTCAGTTTTTGGGGGATTTTAGCGACGTCATTTATCTTTATTTTTAGAATCAATTATTCAGTATGGTATTTGATGTTATCTAGTATAATATCTCTTTCCTTACTTATTTTATTTGATTATATAAATCAAGTGAATAAACAAAAAGTTATCGCTTATATTCCAACAAGAAGAATAACTGAGTTACCTAGTATTCCTTATGTAACTTGGAAAAAATTAGATAAGATCCAACCGCTTACCAAACAAGATGTAAATATTGTAATGGCTGATCTACGAGCTGATTTATCTGATGAATGGCAACAATTTCTAGCTGATTGTACATTGAAACATATCCCTGTTTATCATAGTAGTCGTTTATTAGAGAGACTAACAGGGCGAGTGAAAATCGATCATATGTATGAAAATGAGTTAGGAGCATTGTTACCATCTAAAAGTTATCAAACAATTAAAAGAGTATTAGAAACTTCTTTAATT
>PDWI01010851.1_pt1 | contig 10120 bp, 7 predicted proteins | sample 1430891 | NCBI WGS metagenome assembly PDWI01 (sample SAMN01162508, study PRJNA174530) | Oral metagenome, whole genome shotgun sequencing project. | biome: Marine environment; feature: Marine mammal; material: Swab sample of the gingival sulcus; isolation source: swab sample of gingival sulcus... | reverse complement strand
AAGAAACAACCTGGAAGATATGGTTTTTCCTCCAATATCAAGGGGACGGATGGATTGTGCAAAAACAGAATCAGCACTCATGGTGTTTGTCTTTATCTTTTTCCTGCGGCAATTTCCCATAGATACAGGCTTGCAATACTGCCAAAGGGAGAGTAACGGTTTTTATATGTTTCAAACAATGCAGATGTAATTTTTTCGTGATGATATAAGATAGAAAGCCCCTTTTTAATACCAAAATCGCCAAAGCTCAATACATCGGGCCGCTGCAGGGAAAAGATCAGTACCATTTCTGCTGTCCATTTCCCAACCCCGTTAAGAGAACAAAGGGTTTTTATGAGTTTTTTGTCTTCCATTTCATTCAAATCATGGGGTTTGAGTTCCCCTGACAAAAATTTTTCTGCCATTTCCCTGATGGCAATGGCTTTTTGGCGAGAAATTCCCATTTTTCGAAAAGACTCAACAGGTATTTTGTGAATGATGGCGGGAGAGATGCACCCAATCCCATCCAAAAGCCTTTGCCAGATGGTATTTTGGGCTGCCGTGGAAATTTGCTGTCCTATGATTTGATGGGTAAGACAGATAAATATATCTGGTTCCACTTTTCTTTGAATATGCCCAATGGCATCCATTGCCTGTCCCAGAATACGATCCCGTTGTTTCAAGTGGTTGATTTGTTGTTTGCCGTATTCAAAAAATTGTGTCATGTATATTCTCTTTGCCGAGCTCAGGGAATGATAAGTTTTTTGATAAGGGCAATCTCATTGCAGTTCGGAAAGTTGACACAGTCAATACAATCTGACCATACCTTGATGGGTAATAAATTTTTGTCCGTAACTTCAAAACCAAATCGCTGGAAAAATCCAGGACGATAGGTCAGGGTGAACAGATCTGTGATGTGAAAATCCTGGGCTTCTTCGATGACCTTTTGAGTTAATTGGCTTCCAATTCCTTTGCCTCCATATTGGTTATCCACGGCAAGGGAACGGACTTCTGCCATTTGTTCCCAGCAGAATTGCAGGGCACAGCAACCAGCTACCTGATCTGTTGCAGGATCCACATATACCCAAAAATCCCGTACATGGTCGTATAGCTTGCTCAAAGGCCGTCCCAGAAGTTCTCCATTTTTTGCATATCCCTGTAAAAGCAAATGAATGGCAGGAACGTCTTTTATCATGGCTTTTCGTATCATGGAATGGATTTCCGTGGTGATCTGACAAGGGCTTTTACAATATGCCCATTATGGTATTGTATGTTTTGATCTAAATTGAAAATTTCACCGGAGCGGTCATCTATATACACCATTTTTGTTTGATCGGGTATATCAAAATATTGAATTTTTCCTTTTGCAAGTTCCTTTTCCATGATGTCTATCCAAATGGGAAGTGCTGCCTTGCTGCCGGTTTCATATTTTCCAAGGGAAGAGGCATCATCATTTCCCACCCATACCCCAAGTACAAGACCCGGGGAATAGCCAACAAACAGAGCATCCTTATAGTTGTTGGTGGTTCCGGTTTTTCCGGCAATTTCCTGGGAAAGGTGAGCGGCTTTTTTCCCTGTACCTTCAAATATAACCGCTTTGAGCATATCCGTTACAATGGCAGCATCCTGTCTTGACATAACTTTGGTTTTCTTTGGGGAAACGGAAAACAGGATATGTCCATCCTGATCCCTGATTTCCCTGATGGCAAAGGGTGTTGCTCCAATGCCTTGATTCACAAAGGGGATATATGCACGGGTGATTTCCATTAAGCTTAGTTCAAAACTGCCCAGGGCAAGGGACGGGTAGGGGGCAAGCCAGGAAGTGATCCCCAATTTTCTGGAAAAGTCTATGATAGCCTGGGGCGTAATCTCATTTTGTAATCTCACGGCAGTCGTGTTTTTGGATAAAGCCAAGGCTCGTCTCATGGTCATCATTCCATCATGGGAAACGGAAAAATTGTTGACCTGCCAGGTCTTTCCGTTTTCCAGGGTGAGGGACAAGGGGGAGTCTTCGAGAATGCAGGTCTGGGAATATCCTTTAGTGATAGCCGCAGCATAGACAATGGACTTGAATGCAGAACCCGGCTGGCGTTTTGCCTGGATGGCCCGATTAAATGGACTTTTGGTAAAATCTCTTCCTCCTGCAAGGATTCGGACGGCCCCGTCCTGTGCATCTAGTCCCACCACGGCAGATTCAGGAGTTACTTCCAATTTTTTATTTCCACCTGTTCCCTTTGATTTCATACGGTTTTCCAGTTCCGTAAGGTGTTTTTCCATGGCATCTGCTGCCGTACGACTCAAGTCAGAATCAAGGGTGGTATAGATTCGCAATCCATTGGAATAGTTTTTTGCAAATCTGGGATCTTCTTCCAGCAGTTTTTTTATGTATGCGGTAAAAAACGCAGATGGTTCTTTGTCATGATTGGTTCCTTTTTTGATCAATACAGGTTCGGTAAGGGCTTTTTCATAATCTTGTCTGGTAATTTTTCCTGTCTCCAGCATTTGCCTCAACACAGTATCCCTGCGAATTTTTGCAAGGCGATGATTTGCAAGAGGAGAATACCGGGATGGAGCCTTGGGAAGTCCTGCAATCAGGGCAGCCTGCCCCAGGGTAAGATGGTTTGCTCTGGTTTGAAAATAGGTTCTGGCGGCAGCTTCCACACCATAGGATGCTGAGCCCAGATAGATTTGGTTCAGGTATAATTCCAGGATTTCTTCCTTGGTGTATCTCCTTTCAATTTGCAGGGACAGCAAGGCTTCCTTGATTTTTCTGATGATGGATTTTTCCGGGGATAAAAATAATGTTTTTGCCAGCTGCTGGGTAAGGGTGCTCCCGCCCTGCTTGAAATGACCGTGGACAATGTCTTGTACAATGGCCCTGACAATGGCCTTTGGATTGATTCCCACATGGGAGTAAAAGGATCGGTCTTCCGTGGTGATCAAGGCTTCAATGAGAAGAGGGGAAATGCATTCCATGGAAACAGGAAATCGTTTTTCTATAAAAAATTTGTCCAGAACCTGCCCCCTGGAATCAAATATGGTACTGACTTCCATGGGACGAAATTGTTTCAGGCGATTGATTTCTGGCAAGTCATGGGAAAGAGCCCATAAAAAACCTGCAAAAAGACCTAAGATACAGGCTAGAAAAAAGGAAATAAGAAGAATACTTTTATGGAAAAAGACAGATTGCATCTCCCTGATCTTTCTTTTTTGAATGGAAATGATATGTTCACTATCCTACATCCGTAGGTAAATATGTTCTTAGAAATTTTGGAACACAGTTATTTTTTTAGAAAATTGATGACAGTCTTTTTTAATTGCTCATCACTAAACGGTTTGTATAGAATTTGGTTGATACCGGATTTGGAAAAACTTTTTTCCGTTTGCTTGACATTGGACATATCATCTTCTGTGAAATCACTTTGGGTGGTAATCATGAGAACAGGTAAATCTGTTTTGTTATATTGTTTTCTTACTTCTCTGGTAAGCTCCAAGCCATTAATGTTTGGCATGTTCAAATCGGTAATGATGAGCCTGGGTTTGTGTTTCAAAATATGTGCAATGGCTTCTTCCGGCAAATGGAAAGTTTTGGGAAAATATCCCATGGCAGATAATTTATTCTGGTAGAGTTTTAGCATCATTTTGGAATCATCAATGACAACAATTTCATTGGGATCTGCATCCTGAACAACGGGTTCTGATACCTGGGACAGATCCGCTGCCAGATCCTTGTGACCCAGTTCCTCCATGAACTCAAGAAAAGCTTTTCGTGTAGCCGGGGCAGCCTTTGTGGCAAGGTGTTGTTTTGCATTTTCAATGAATGCAGGCTCATCGGATATGAATCGAAATACATTGCTGGCGTCAGAATCAATTAAGGTTGCTACTACACTCAGAGCTTCGCTGGATTCCTCCCGTATAATATTTTTTAATCCTGCCACAAGGGGTTTTGATAAATTTTTGTCAATGGCCCGCGCTGCACTCATCCGAACAGCCTCCACGGAATCATTCAGGCCTTGGGCAAGACAGATGGCTGTTTTCGGCGAGGGAATTCTTTCCATTGCTTCGTAGGCAGCCTGACGGATATTTGCATCCTTGGGCTGGGTATTGATAATGGTCACAAGGCTTGGTATTGCCGCCGGATCTCCTATGTATCCAAGGGTGGTAATCAGATGTACAAGGTAATCTGCTTCGGCATTCCTAAAGGCTTTGGTTATGATGGGGGTTGCCTTGGTTCCAAGGCGCATGAGCTGATCAATGGCTGTGTCCCTGACCTGGGTGTCAGAATCTCCCAGAAGTGAGGTGATTTTTTCCAGGGCTTCCATGTTCTGGATTTCCGCCATGGTTTCCAGGGCCAGTTTATTGGTTTCTTCGTCTGTTCCAATGAAGTTTGACAAAGCCTCAACAGCATCCGGGCTTGTCAGTCCACTAATGGCAAGTATGGATGTTCGTTTTATATCCATGTCAGAATTTTTGGCCATCATTGTTAAATATTCCAATGACTGGGGAAGCTGTAATTGACCCAGCGATGTAATTGCTGCAAGGACAATGTCCTTGTCTGTTTCTTTGGAAAGTATTGAAGTCAGAGTATCAAAAGAATCCACCAGCATAAGATCGCCGATTGCACGTAAAAAATGCAAACGCGTCTTTTTCTCACCTTCATCTTGTAGATATTGCAACAGTAATTCACTATTCCCGTAGGCCTTGTCAAGAATCAATTCGTATATGGATTCCTGGATTTCAGGAGAGGAAATGTCTAAACGGGTCAGATACTCCAAAAGAGGAAAGACAATGTTTCCAGAACCTTTGGCCAGGTGTCTCAATGCTTTTTTTTGTATTTCTTCGGTAAGATCAGAATCGGATGCAAATTGAAGCAGGGCTTTTGCCTTTACAATATCATTTTGTTCGAGACAAAAATCCAGCTCATTTAGAAAATCATTTTCATTAATTGCCATGATATTCCTATAAGATTATTTTTTTTGATAAAAAATTGCGTTGAGATATTTCTGAGAGGAGAATAAATCCGTGTCATTTACCAATGATTCGGTAGAACCAATGAGCAGATAGGCATCATCTTCCATGGTTTTTGCAATATTGGTATAAATCCTTTTTCTATCCTGGGGTGTAAAATAAATCATTACATTTCGACACAGAACAATATCAAACTTAGAAATGCTGCTAAGGGGATTCATAAGATTCATGCGCTGGAAGTGCACCATGGATCGTAAATCTTCTTTGACCTTATATTTGTCCCCATGGGGAGTAAAGTATTTGGTAAGCCACCTGGGATCAAGCCCTCTGGAAACTTCAAATTTATTATAAACACCAAGACTGGACTGATGAATGGCAGCATCGGATATATCTGTTCCCAATAGTTTCATATTGCAGTTTTTGGGAGTAATTCCCATTTCCAGAAGAATCATGGCAATGGAATACAATTCCTGACCTGTGGAATTGGCAGCACTCCATATACGCAATGTTGGCTTCATAGAACCAAAACGGCGATTGGTCCGTCTATCCATTAGATCCGGAAGTATTTTGTATTGTAAAAGCTTAAAGGGGGATTTGTCCCTGAAAAAATAAGTTTCATTGGTGGAAATGGCATCAATCAATTCATTTTCCAGATTCTTGGATCTGTCAAATTTAATTTTCTGAAGCAGTTGTTCATAAGAATCAACTTGAAGGCGCTTCTGCATTGGGCTGAGTCGGGTTTCCAACAAATATTCTTTCCCCTTTTCCAAGGCAATACCGGAAATATCCAGAATATATTTAGAAAAAAGGGTAAATTCTTCCTGGGTAATACGTATTTTTGTCATAACATGCCGGTAGAATGGAGATTAAAATTTTACTGTTTTCAAAATTTCACCAGCAATACGAGATAGAGGTGCCACAACATCTGCCAATCCTGATTCTATTGGTTCCTTGGGCATTCCATACACGGTACATGACTGTTGATCTTGTGCAATAACAATACTTCCGTTTTCTTTCATTTTGACAAGTCCTTTGGTTCCATCGGAACCCATACCAGTCATAATAACCCCGGTAGATCTTCCCACATAGTGTTGTGCAATGGAACGAAACAGATAGTCCACGGACGGCTTGCAACTATTTTCAGGAGGATCGTCTGTAATTTTAATTTTACGGGAGATGCCATCTGCATCTGCCACAATTTTCATTTGTTTTCCACCAGGGGCAATATAAACTGTTCCGGGTAGAATTTTTTCTCCGTTTTCAGCTTCCTTTATTGTTAAGGCACTTTTTTTATCAAGACTTGCTGCAAGGGAGGCTGTGAACAAGGGAGGCATGTGCTGAACAATGAGAATGGGAACATTCAGATTCTCGGGAAGCATGGGAATCATTTGACTAAGGGCATTGGGGCCTCCTGTGGAAATTCCGATTCCCACAATTTCAGATTTTGAACTTGGCAGACGAGTTGATTTTATGGACTCTACCTTTTTAGGAGCAGGGGACATAGCAGGAGAAGTTTTCCTGCCCAATGTCTGAACCGTCTGAAATTGACGTTGGAGGGCCTTAATGACAGGAATAATTGCTTTTGTTACCTTGGCAAGATTGTCTGCCATTTTTCCATCTTCTGGCTTGGGAATAAAATCAAAGGCCCCCAATTCCAAAGCGCGGATGGTCATGGCACTACCTTCCTGGGTAAGACTGGAAAGCATGATTGCTTTGGGTGGATTGGATTGTCCCTGCAACGCTTCCAGCACCTGAATCCCATTCATTTCAGGCATTTCTATGTCAAGTGTTATGACATCCGGCTGCAACGTCTTTATTTTGGAAAGAGCAATTTTTCCGTTATGGGCGGTTCCCACAATTTCAATACCTGGAATCGCACTTAGTGCATCGCCAATGATTTTACGATACACAATGGTATCATCAATAATTAAAACCTTTAAGTTTTTCGTGCCCATTATTCTTTGAGTACCTCATCTATATTCAATATACCAATCAATTGCTTTTCAACTTTCAAGACACCCTGAAAATATTTTCCCCTGATTCCTCCAATGTTGGAAGGTGCAGGTTCAATATCTGCCTCATCGGCCATCACCACATCACTAATGGAATCAACAAGAAGACCAATATGTTCATCTTCTGAATTTACAATGATATTCCGATTGTCTTTACCCTTTGTTACAGGAGCAAGTCCCAATTTCTTTCCTAGATCAACAATGGTCACAATTCTACCACGAAGATTAAGAATTCCTTTAATATAATCGTGGGATTGAGGAACTCTTGTAATTTCAAAGTTTTTGTTAATTTCCTGGATATGTAGAATGTTGATTCCATAAAGGACGCCGCCCACATAAAAAGTTGAAAATTCTAATTCATTGGACGTTGTTTTTTTTGTTACATCAGTCATTTTTTTCTCCTTGAAATGCAATCAGATTTGATCCCTTCTACATCCCCAAATAAGTTCTGACAATATCCATTAGTTTTTCCCTGTCGAGCTTGATCAAATATTCGTCAATACCAACAGCCTCTCCCCTTTTGATATGCGCTTCGCTTGCAAGGGAGGTAAGGGCGATAACTTTGAGATGGGAATATAAAGGATCGCTTTTAATATTCTGGGTCAATTCAAATCCGTCCATATTTGGCATTTCCAGATCTGTCACCACAAGATCTATATCATCCACCCGGCCTTTCAAGAGTTCCCAAGCAATTTGACCATCCTCAGCTTCAATTACCTTAAATCCATCTTCCTCCATGAACTTTTTCACATGTTCACGGAAAAAAGCGGAATCTTCTGCAAAGAGGATGATCTTTTCTCCTTCAGTATCCATTTCAGCTGCCATGTTTATTTCCGTCTGGAACCATTCTGGATTTAATTGGCGAACCATCTCAAAAATATCCACCAACAATGTTGTATGACCATTGATAATCATTGATCCGCTGATGGCAGGTTGTTTCAATGTACTTTGATCCAAAGACAAAGACATTTCAAGTGCATCCACGGGGGGAGAGACCAAAAGTCCAATTTCACGCTGTTTTACATTGAAAACAACAACTTCTCGTTGTTCTCTTGGTGGAGGTGTTTCAAAGTCAGCAACCTGACATAATTCGTATAATGGGAGAGAACCTCCTCTATATTGAACTACCTTTTTGTCACCGATTATTTCAATATCAGAATTCTGGATTCTTTCAATTCGTTCTACTATACTCAACGGAGCTGCAAAGTATTCATTTTCTCCATTTTTGAAAGTAAGAAGAGCCGCCATATCTTTTCCAGCCGCAGAATCGTCTGCATCACCTTTCAATTTATTTACATCGGCAACGGAAGCAAGATTCGCAATTTGGGCCAGATTGGAAATATCAAGGATCAATGCAACCTTTCCGTCACCCATGATGGTGGCTCCTGAGTATGCAGTACATTTTTTCAAATGTCTACCAACGGGTTTTACAACAATTTCTTCTGAATCATGGAGCTGGTCAACAACAAGACCATATTTGTAGGGTCCTGCTGACACAACAGCAATATTGATGGCGCTTGCAGCATGATAACGGCGATCCTGTTTGATCCTTGTTGCCATGGATTCAGCAGTTGGGTTTTCTTCCCCGTCAACCATTTCCTCCTTGGCAAATTCTCTTCTGTCCGCAAGATTTTGTCTTCTGTCAATTTTTACTTCATTGGTTTCAGGATCAACATAGGTTTTTTCAATTCCAAGAACTTGGGCAAGATTCAGTAATGGAAGCAACTCACCTCTCAATCGCACTACATTTGCGTCACCTACCCGTTCAATTCTTTCCTTTATTTGGGCAGCAGGGATTCTGAGCAGCTCATCAAGGTTTACCTGGGGAAGGGCATATCTTTCGTTACCCACAGAAGTAATCTGACTGGGAATGATAGCAAGGGTCAAGGGAAGTTTAATCTGAATATCGGTACCTTTTCCTGGAGTAGAATCAAGTTCAATGATTCCGCCAAGGCTTTCAATATTGGTAATAACCACATCCATTCCAACACCACGGCCAGATACATCTGTAACCTCCTTTGCCGTTGAAAAACCAGGCAAGAAGATCAATTCCATTTTTGCCTTGTCAGACATGGTTTCAATTTGCTGTTCTGTGACAAGGCCTTTTGATAAAGCAGAATTGGCAATATTATTGGGGATCAATCCCTTACCATCATCAGAAATAACAATATTTACCTGCCCTGCATCATGAAATGCTTTCAGATATATTTTTCCCGTTTTGGATTTGCCCATTCTTTCTCTTTCATCAGGAGGTTCAATTCCATGGTCAATGGAATTTCTTACCAGATGGGTCAAGGGATCATTGATGGATTCAAGAATCGTTTTGTCCAATTCAACTTCTTTACCTTCAATAATAAGATCAATGGATTTTCCAAGCTGCTGAGATAAATCACGAACAACCCTGGTAAATTTATTGAATACATTTGCAATGGGCTGCATCCTGGTACGCATGATGGCTTCCTGCAATTCAGAAGTAATCATGTCTATACGCTGGCTGGATAATTCAGTTGCTTTTGTATTGGAGGAATTGACTCCCTGCAGCAACTGGTTTCTGCTTAACACCAATTCTCCGGCAAGGATCATCAAGGTATCCAAAAGATTTACATTTACCCTCAGGGAAGTTTGGCCTTTGGAAGAAATTGACGAATCCTTTGTTTCGGATTTGGAAGGTGCAGACTTTTCGGCAGAGGGCGGTGCAGCTGCTTCCTTTTTCTTGATTTCAGATTCAACAGGGAGATTTTCAACTGGAGCAGCCACAACTTCAACTGCCTTTTCACTCATGGGAAGATTCGATGGCTGATTATTGACAGATCTTTGAACCATTACATCTTGTATTTGGTAAATACTATTCGATGAAATTCCGCAGAGAGTGTCTGTCATATCATGTTCTATAATGGAAGAGAACAAAACCTGAAAGGAGCCTGTTGCAGCAGCAGGATTCGTTTCCATGGCAGAAGCAGCTTCCGGGGAAATACGGGAATCAATAACAAACCCTGATTTGTTTAACATTTCAATGATATCAGAGGGTTTTTTACCTTTTTTAACGATGTCTTCGGCAATATTATATTCTGCAAGAAAAATATTTTTCTGTTCAGAAAATTCCCGGTTCAAGGTTGTAGATTCAACTCCTTCCAGAATCCTTCCGTCTTGTAAGACAATAT
>PDWI01010849.1_pt1 | contig 10120 bp, 12 predicted proteins | sample 1430891 | NCBI WGS metagenome assembly PDWI01 (sample SAMN01162508, study PRJNA174530) | Oral metagenome, whole genome shotgun sequencing project. | biome: Marine environment; feature: Marine mammal; material: Swab sample of the gingival sulcus; isolation source: swab sample of gingival sulcus... | reverse complement strand
AGCAGATACAATGATAGATTTATTTTTACCTTACAAAAATGCTGTAAAATCAATAACAATGGATAATGGAATGGAGTTTTCAATGCACGAGAAAGTAGCCAAAAGAATCAAGGCAAGAACGTATTCAGCTACAGCATTTGCGTTGGCTCCCGAAGTTGCAGCAATACGCACGCCACGAGCCAAGGCCTCGCGGTAGCAAGGGATGAACTCTTTAAACCCAGATCCGGTGAAAACAACAGCCTTAAGGTCAGGAGTCGACTCAAGAACCGGCTCCGTGAATTCCTCTATTCCACCGAGAATATAGCCATCCACACCCTTAAGCGCAACCTTGAGTTGCTCGGCCGAAGCCTTGAGCTCCTTCAAGCGAATAACTTCAATTCCTGCCTCGTTCATTTTTTTAACATGGTCCTCAAAAATAAACTGAGTATCTGTGACTAGAACTTTCATTTTCTTCCTTTCGCAATAGCCTCGTTAATTCTTTCTTTGAAGTCAATCCAATGAGGTGATGCAACATCTGCAAAATCCGCATTGTCCGGATAGTAAAAATTGAATATAACATCATCCCAGGGGGCCGCCACGCTACAGTCAAGATAGTCGCGCATAGCCAGGTCTTCAAACTCTTTGTTACGATGAGGCAGAATCGACACAAGAACGGACGCCGGGACAACCCCTTCATTCCCGAGAACAGTTAATTTCTCAGGCCTTATCAGACCTGCACGAACACTGTGCCATACTGCAATATCTTGAGAACAGGCCAGAAAGCCAGAGGCAGCAGAGTATCTTGAAAACTTTCGAACTATTCTTCTCCGAGATTTTACCGAGATGGTATCGTAATATTGAGTGCTAAGCATTTGCAATTCGCTTTCAAGCGTTACCGCGTCTAATTTTAGCTCTTTCGGCAGCCATTTGCAAATTATTGCTGCATATAGTTCTGAATCGAGAGTACTCTTATAGCGTTTATCATCGATCAGAATCTGAGTCTGGATAGGGTAGTTTATTGATCCATACAAATCAAGAGCGTACTCAGAAGAAATGTGCACATCTTCAAGGTTATCAAGTTCCAATGATGGCAATATAGCAAAGTGTGCGAATTCCAAGGCTAGAGCACGTTCCTTCATTTTTCACTCACCTCGCTAGCCTCTGCCAAGAAACTGGCAAAAGGAATACTCTTCTCAATAAGGTTTTCAAATCTTTTTTCGTAATATAGCACGTCACTTCTATCTGTAAGAAGAACCGCTCGCTTCTTAAGGCCCGTGGCAGCCTCCGCCCGCCGAACAGCAACATCGTCATATAGAACAAAATCAAGCATGTCATCGGCATCAGTAGAGTGACTTGGAACGACCAGAACATTTATGCCCAGGGATTCTTGCTTTTTCATCATACTTATCTGTTCTTCAGTTGGCCTACTTCCTTCTAGCAAGAAGAGCCTGACGACCTCACACTTACCATTAACCAGCGGTTGGTGCGCCTGAAGAAACTTTATCCCTTCAGCGGATTTCCAGAAAGCGTCATCCTGATACGAAACCGCACGAAGCTTTCTTTTGCATATCGAAAGAGCGTCGCGGTTAAACGAGAGCTCTCGTTCAGCATCTATCGTAAGTTTACCAGTTACTAAGTCACGCCAAATCATGTCTGTGCAGCCTTCTGAGAACCGGTCAGTTAAGAACATGCGAATTTCACTTGAAGATTGCTTGCGAATTGATTCGAAAGCATCTCGGGCGTCCGTCACGAGACGTTCCAAATCCTGCGAACAAGTTATATCCTTAATTAAACTATAATTCGCATCCAGTCGATTTCGGGTGTATATTTCGGCAATGATCACACTACACACAATGCCTCCAATAGCATTGGAAAGTGATATCGCACGTGTTCCGCCCAGCAGGTTCGAGATGATAGCGAGCACCAAACCAACACATACCGAAATGGATAGTGATACCCATAACGGTGGCACCTTTTGTATGCGCCGTGGGGAATGATTAGACATAGTTCTCAACTCCCGGTCGAATTGCTGGCCGAGGCAGCTCAGCCGCAAATATGGCTTAACACTTTACTTTTCGACATCTCTACTTCTCCAAATTTGCCCACTGTCCTCTTACTACAAACTGCGCCAAAGTCGTTTTCCGTATCCCGAGTCCCGACACGTCCAACCGAACTCATCCAGCCCAAGGCACCCAACCTGTTGGTGTTGCTATACCTCTGCTGGTAGCTTTGAGACAAGTCTACCAACATAAACCACGATGTGCAACATTTTGAGACACAGTGTCTCAAAATGACTACAAAGGAGTCTCATGAGCATTGAACAGGATCCCTTCGGTCGCAAGTATCGGAGCGGGAGACTGAGTGACGAACAGACCGCGAAACGAATGCTGGAAGTCGCAACTGACCAGGTCTACCGGGAGCATGAGGGGCTGCCAGTCAGCTTCGACAGCCTTAAATTCGAAGACATAATTGCCGATGCTGGCGTGGCGCGAAGCGCCGTGTACCGTCGCTGGCCCACCAAAAACCACTTCTACGCAGACCTGCTCAGAGAGCTGTCCGGGCATAACCGTCCCGCAATCGGAGCTTTCGACGAGAACACGGTCCAGCTGACGATCCGTCTGATTCGTGAAAATTTTGATGAGTTTCGGGAACCTGAATCGAGACATGCTTGGGTCGTGGAGTTATGCCGTCAAGGAGCCCTACAAAACTACTCTGCTATCGCAGGATCAGTTGAGTGGAACGTATATATAACCATCACGGCTACATTGTCCACTCTTCCTACCCAGAGCCCTCTACGCGAAGACCTACAACACGGCCTCTTAGAATCCGAGAAAAACTTCTATACCAAGATGGGGTACTTCTACCAAAACCTTATGGACCTTTTTGGATACCGCCTAATAGCTGATCTAGCTGACATTACACCTGAAGTGGTCGCTCAGCTAGGGGCAGCCATCGTCGAGGGGCTTGCCGTCAATACTATAGCCGACCCAAACGTAGCCAACCTACGTTTCAAAGCTGACCCCTTCTCAACTGGGCGCATGGAGCAATGGTCCTTACCAGGACTTGGTTTCACGAGCGTAGTGCTATCCTTTGTGGAACCAGATCCTCAGTCTCCAACTCACTGGAACGATGAAGAAACAGTCCGCAGGCAGGAAAAGTTTGAAGAACTTGCCGCTTTCGTTAGCGAGATGTCCTAGTCATTCCTGAGTTCGGGCTCGTTTTACAGATCTATCGTATAGCTCTCCGGGCTGTGCCCCTCTTGGTGGTTTGCTATCGAGGTGGTACCAGTCGGCGATCTTTAGCCATTCTTGGTCGATGAGGTCGCAGTAGGTGTGGCAGTAGTGGATGGTGGCGTGGAGGTCACAGTCTGGCACGGTTTGATCGTCCTTGAGATCGCCGTGTTTGAGGTCTTCGCAGGAGCATTGCTCGACGAACTCGTACCAGCGGTCGAGCAGGTATTCGCCATCAGGAGAAGAGCTAAGGAGTCTTTCGAAGTGGTCTTGTTCTTGGTGGCGAGAATCGGCGAGGGTGCGTCGTAGCCAGGCGTTAGCTTGCTCATTGCCTGGGGTATGCCAGCTGATGAGGTAAATGGCGTCGGCTACCTGTTCCTCGATTTCGGTACTGGAGAACAAGAAGAGTCCGCCATGGCGCGCTAGGAAGCGTTTCAGCCCTAGGTTGAACTCGACGTAACGATACAGGGCGCTGCGGGCGTAGCCGCGTGATTGCTTGCTGGGATCGTAGCCGCCGCAAGCGGCGATACGTTGGCTTTCCTTTTCAAGGCCTTTTGGATCCCATGGTGGATAGTCGGCAGCGGGTTCATGAAGTGCTTCTACGGCGGCCTGGAGCTCGGCTGCTAGCGCCCACAGTGATGTCCAGATGCGTGAGTAGGACTCAAATCGAGCCACCCACTCGACAGCTAGACGACTGTCGGCGGGATGGCGGTGGTGTTCCATTTCCAGGCGAGCGCCACGCAAGTGGGCTTCATGGCAGATACCAAGAATGGTTTCAGCAAGGTAGTCGATTAGATCGGCTTCTGGTTTCTTTCGGAAGGTTTCAGCCACGATGCCGTAGTGGCTGGCGGCCTTTTGTCGGCGTTCTCCACTTTCCCGCATCGCCATTCCGGGAGCCAACCCGAGGAGGGCCTCAGCAGCATCTTGCTCTTTCCCGCCACCAAGTTGGGAAGTCGCCTCCCTGAGTAGGGCGACTAGTGATGCTGGAGCTGTGTCTTCGGATTCGCATAGACCAAGTAAAACCGTCGCTTGTCGTAAAGCAGGTAATGAGAGGCCTCTCAGTCGCCCGACGCCGACTCGACGTACTGCTCGTAGGTCGTCGCGGAGTGCGTCGTATGACGGCGCATGCTTCGGTCTATTTGCGTTGTGCTTTGGTTTGCCCGTCATGACCATATTTTGCCCTAGAGGAGCACCGGTTTGGTGCCCAGGTTTTGCGACGGAGTGGGAAAGAGACTGGATCATAGGAGCACGACGGGGAGATCGATTCCCCGGTGATACCACCAGATCGGTTGGATACTCGCTTGTTGTTCGGCTCCGGAAAGGATCGGACTGATGTCCAATGAAATCGTCTCAGCGGCCGGTTTTGGAACTGGCCTAAACACGTTGTCGGGGCAGCCCTTGTCACGTTCAGTGGCTCGGCCGGTGCGCCGCGAATTGGATTGGGTATCTGGTCGCAGTGAAATCGCTCAGGCTCGAGATTCAGCTCGGGCATCGCTAACAACTGCTGCCATGCACAATGTCGGCACATTGACTATGACAGGCCAATCGTTAATGCAAGTCGCTCCAGAAGGCGCCGCCCACTACGAGGCACTACTAAATGCATACGCTGTTGGCGCCGCCCAAGCTATTGCTCGGTTTCAGTGAGTAGGTGATGGTGATGTCGACAACCGGTGCTCTCATAGCTGGCTTGGTATTGCTCATCGTGATGATGTTTGTAGCTGCCGTGACCATAGCCGCCGAGCTGGTGTGCCAATACGAAGAGGATCGCCGACGCCAGATCGCTGCTGAGCAAGCGCGGATTCAAAGTGATGCTCGCCGCCTAGCTGGCCAACTTCGGCTTCAAGCCTACGTGGTGCAGCGAGAGATGCTGCGGAACCTAACGGGTAGACGCCAGTGAAGCTAGAAGCTATGCAAAGGCGCGGCACCTGACATGGGTGTTTGGGTGTTGCGCTTTTTGCAACAGCGGCTTGGAGCGACCTTAGCTGGCATCAGTTTCAACAGCCGCACACCTGGTGGTTTCTGGGGCTGTGCCGGGCCGAGGCGAATGTCTGTTCGCCAGTAGTTGCGGTTCCGTCTGGTCTTGTATTTCGGCCGCGTTAGCTTCTTAATGCTGGTTGAGCCGCCGCCACGAATCTGGATGTGTAACGGCTGGCAACCAAAACAATCAAATCAATGAAAGTGAGGTATTTCTATGTCTTTTTCTGGTTCTTCGCACAAGAAATCTAAGCGATTTCGTACCATCTTGGCTGATCCACCATGGCCGCGTCAGGGCGGCGAAGCGCACTATTCGACGATGAGCGTGCAGGCCATCGCCGACATGCCGGTGTCTGATTTGGCGCTCGACGACGCACACCTGTGGTTGTGGACGACAAACGGCTTGCTTCGAGAAGCCTATGCGGTTGCTGAGGCCTGGGGTTTTACTGTGCGTAGCCCGCTGACGTGGGTGAAATTCCGACTCGGGCTAAGTAGCCGCTACCAGCTGCGAAACGCTACTGAGCAGTTGCTGTTTTGTACGCGCGGCAAAGCACCAGTGAACTTCCGCTCGCAGCCGACCTGGTTGAACGCCCCGGTGAGCGAGCATTCCCGCAAGCCAGCTGAACAATTCGCCATCATTGAACGGGTTTCACACGGCCCCTTCCTAGAACTATTTGCTAGGCGACGCCCAGAATCCGCCGCCGACTGGTCGGTGTGGGGCAATCAAGTCGAATCAGATATCGAGATCCCTGGCTACCCGGTGCCACGGCGCACTGCATCAACCTGTAAGTCAAAGGTCCAGCAATGAGTCGATATCAAGGAGAAAACGATGTCTGGTTCTGGGATGAACAACCCATTTACGAAGCTACTGCACGCCGCAATCGCGCTGCTTATGACCGCCGTGTGCGTCCATCTGACTTTGACCCTGATCTGCGAAATATGGATACCGCTCGTCGTCATCGCAGGCCTCGTCGGCGCCAGCTATCTCGGCGTGCTGTGGTGGCGCAGCCGCCACCACTGGTAGACCCACGATCAAAGCGAGGCCGCTATGGGTAGGCCAGGACGAAAACCAGAAGTAGCACACGGGCATTCTCAATCGGCCCAAGTGCGGGCAGTTCCAGCCTGGAAAGCCAACCTTTCCTACCGTGATTTGGCCCGTGCTCTAGCCGTGTATCTGTTGTGGCGCATCGAGCAAGAAGACGAAACCCAAAATGCTAGGGAGCCTGATGATGACTCGTAGATCGCCTCGCTTTACCTGGCAAATACTGCAATGGCCGCGCCCCTTGGACTGGGACACCGCCCATGGATTCATGCATCGACTGGTAGCCGACCCCAATCTCGGGCCAGTCGCCATCGAAACCAGAGCCGATCAAACCCAAATCGAATACCGAATTGGCGCCACCAAGTCGCACATTTCAGCCCTGCAAGCTCTAGCATGCGACCTGGTGCCGGGCGTCCAAATCAGCCCACCCGACACTGATCGTCGCCCAATACAGGTAGCCGCCAAAGTTTTGGTTACACACCCAACATTGGCATTAGAGACATCCCGAGTAGAGGCCCTGACACGTGCGGTATTGGCCGGCATGTCGGGACTCAAAAAGGGTGAGCAAGTTGTATTGCAGCTTCTGATAGGTTCCCGCCTGACTCCCAGCCTGGCAACCGGCGCTACAGCCCACCAGAGTTGGTGGAGCCTACTCAATCACGGAGTGAAACCAGCCAGCCGTCAGGAGATAAATCGCTTTAAGGCCAAATGCACTCAGCACGGCAGCCTAGCCACGCTCCGGATCGGAGCTTCAGCCGCCAACCACCAGCGGGCTAAACAGATTGTCCAACAACTTTTCGGTGGGTTACGGATGGCTGAAGCAGCCGGAGTGCGACTACGCCTAGCCCCCGATAAACCCGAAAGACTCAATCAGACTCGTCGACCTTGGCGCTATCCATTGCGCCTCGCTGCCGCCGAAATGGCCTGCCTCGCAGCTTGGCCGATTGGCGACAAACACCTTCCGGGTTTACCGCCTATCTCACCGCGCTCGCTTCCGCCACCGACCTGGATGTCCAACCAACAGACTCAGTTGGGAGGCCGGGTGTTTGCCACCAGCGCTAGTAATCAGGGCATCAAGATAGGCATTCCGCCAGCCGACTCGCTGCTTCACACTGTATTACTAGGGCCTACCGGGGCAGGTAAGTCCACCGCCATTGAGCACCTGGCCCTCGCCGACATCAAAGCCGGGGCCGGAGTAGTGGTGATCGATCCCAAGAACGATCTCGTTACCGATCTACTGGAACGCATCCCACCAAGCCGTGCTCATGACGTGGTAGTGCTCGATCCCACCGATCCCAACCCAGTCGGCTTCAATCCGCTGGCCGAATACACCACCAGCCCAGAGCTCCATGTCGATTCGATCCTGGCCAGCCTCAAAGCCATCTTCGCCGATTCCTGGGGTGTGCGTACCGAAGAAATCCTCACCGCTGCACTGATCACGCTAGCCAAAACCGCACATCAAGCAGCGCGCAGCCTGGTTGCTATCCCCAGCCTGTTAACCAGCCCAGCCCTACGGCGCGTCATCACCAGCAGCGTTCATGACCCGTTAGGCGTCTCCGCTTTTTGGGCGAAATATCACTCGTGGAGCCCCGAGCAACGAGCCACCATCATCGCCCCGGTACTCAACAAGCTCCAGCAATTTGTCATCCGCCCCCGCATGCGCGCCATACTTGGACAAACCCAGCCTCGCTTCCACCTAGCCGATATCTTCACCAAACGCCGCATCCTGTTGGTCAGCCTCAACAAAGGCCTGATCGGTCCGGAATCAGCTCGACTCCTCGGCTCACTGATAGTTGGCCATCTTTGGCCCCTGATCCTCGGCCGAAGCAAACTACCAGCCAACCGCCGCCATCTCACCAGCATCTACGTCGACGAAGTCCACGACTTCATCAACGCCATCCCCGGAGATCTAGCCGACGCACTAGCCCAATCCCGCTCCCTCGGCGTGGCCTGGACCATGGCCCACCAATACCGACACCAACTCAGCCCAGCCATGTGCAAGGCCATCGACGCCAACGCCCGCAACAAAATCTACTTCGGCCTATCGGCCACCGATGCCCGCGATATCGCCCGAAACATCCCACAACTCGAAGCAGCTGACTTCATCCGGCTACCCCAATTCCACATCTACTCCAACACCCGGATCAACGGACAGGAAACCGGCTGGATATCTGGCGTCACCCAACCACCCACACCAGCCCGACAAACCGCCCTCGATCTCAAAGCCCAATCCAGCCGCAACTACGGCACACCCGCCGAGGACACCGAAGCTGCCCTCAGCCAACTGGCAATCGCACCAAAACACCACCAAGACTCGCCAATCTTTGGCCGCAAACCAGTCGATTCCGCAGACCAACCACCAGACCAACCGCAGCCACCACCATAACAATGAAACCGGTAGCCAATCCCGAAACCACCAGCTTTAAGGGCCACGACTGGTTAGCCAACACCACTAACCACCCAGAGCTGAAATCAGGCCGGCTACCAACAGGGAAGGACACCCACTATGAAACGCATCTCACGCAACCAGCTACTCACCATCGCTGACACTCTGAACTCCAGACACGTCACTATTCTCGGCTTGGTTTCCGATCATCGTTTCGTAACCAGCGATCAGCTAGCCCGCTATCTCCAACCGCACTACAGCACCCGCAACTCGGCTGTCCGGCAAACCAACCGGCTGACCAAACACCTCGAAAGCCTCGGTCTCATACGCCATCTCAACCGACGCATCGGCGGCACTCGACCCGGCTCAACCAGCCACATCTGGCACCTAACAGAGGCCGGTCAACGCCTGACGCACATCGATCCTGCCACCAACCAACCGCCCACCGTGCGGCCAAAAAGACGTTGGCGGGAACCGTCACAAACCTTCCTTACTCACACCCTTGCTGTCACTGAAATCCGTATCGTCGTCGAGGAGACCAGCCGCAGCACACCCATCAAACTCCTCGGTATCGAAACTGAGCCCACCTGCTGGCGCCACCACACCAACCCATACGGCCACAGCGAAACCATCAAACCCGACCTCGCCCTTATCACCAGACGAGGCCCCCACGAACACCACTGGTGGTGCGAAGCAGATCTCGGCACCGAAAACCCCGCCCGCATCACCAGCAAAGCCCACAACTACCTACGCCACTACCACTCCGGGGTTGAACAACAAACCCGAGGGGTATTCCCACAGATCATCTGGGTCACACCTACCGAGGCTCGTCGAAAGCAGCTCCGCGACATCCTCAGTGCTGATTCCCAACTACCACCCGGCATGCACCTCACCGCCACCCCAACCCAGCTACCGGCCATCATCACCAACCAGGATCAAACCGATGACAATTCCGCAACACCTAAACCCTGGACTTAAACGACCAAACGAGCGTCAATAGAAGACAGCAACCAAAAAGGAGACACCATGACTCAACCAACAGACCCGCTAGCCAGCATCGCTACCAGTCTCGAACCCAAGCGAGCCATCTCCTACATTCGTGTCTCCACCAGAGAACAAGCCCAAAAAGGCGGCACCACCGAAGGCTTCTCTATTCCCGCCCAGCGCGACGCCAACAAACGCAAAGCCGCTAACCTCGGCGCACTCATCGTCAAGGAATTCGTCGACCGAGGAGAATCCGCCCGTTCAGCCAACCGGCCCGAACTCCAGAAAATGCTCGCCTACATCCAAGAAACCAGCAATGTCGACTACGTCATCGTCCACAAACTCGACCGGCTAGCCCGCAATCGCGCCGACGACATCGACATCAACCGCATCCTCGAACAAGCTGGCGTGAGACTAATCTCCACCACCGAAAACATAGACCAAACCCCTGGCGGCATACTGCTGCACGGCATCATGAGCAGCATCGCCGAATTTTACTCACGCAACCTCGCCAACGAAGTAATC
>PDWI01010848.1_pt1 | contig 10120 bp, 7 predicted proteins | sample 1430891 | NCBI WGS metagenome assembly PDWI01 (sample SAMN01162508, study PRJNA174530) | Oral metagenome, whole genome shotgun sequencing project. | biome: Marine environment; feature: Marine mammal; material: Swab sample of the gingival sulcus; isolation source: swab sample of gingival sulcus... | reverse complement strand
ATATTTCGGAAAAGTACGCAGTGGAAACAAAAGCACAAGAAACAGATGGCAAACTTAAAGATGCAAAAGTCAGATTGCAACAGTATATTTCTGAAAAAGAAGCACTTGAAGCTAAATTGAAGAACACTGTTGTTAAGCTTGAAGACTTTAATGGTAAGTTGCAAGAATGTTCCGACTATAAAGCGGAAATGGAGGCTCAATTGAAAGAACAACGTGAGTTTACGAAACAAAACGAAAGTTTGCAGTCTGAAAATGTTACTCTAAAAGCCGATAATGAATTTTTGCGTTTGGAATTATTAAAATTGCAGGATAAAAACACGGAATTAAGCGGTCGTATAAAAAATTTCAAATCAAAAGAAGAAGCTGCTAAAAAATTAGGCTTTAAACTTGCCAAAGAAGAGGACAAAGAAGATTTGACTATTATTAAAGGTATAGGTAAATTTATTGAAGAAAAATTAAATGCTTTGGGAATTTACACAATAGAACAAATTAGCGATTTCACACTTGAAACAATCGAAAAAGTTACGGAAGCCATCGAGTTCTTTCCCGGACGAATACAGCGCGATGTTTGGGTTGAACAAGCTAAGCAAATTATGAAAGAAAGAGCAAAGAAATCAGATAAATAAACAACACATTTATAAAAACTTTACATTTGTACATTCATACTCTTAAACCTTAACAAAAAACGTATTGTACAATCTCGTAAATTAAAAAATGTGAAAATAAAAACACTGTTATTATTGTTGTGTTTGCCGTTTTATTTATGGTCGCAAGACTTTGAGCTTGGCGGAACTGTCGTAGATAAAGAAACAGGCAACACTTTGAGTAATGCTCATATTCTTGTTAAAAATACCTTAGTAGGAACAATAAGCAATTTAAAAGGAGAGTTTGATTTGCATCTTCCCGAAAAATTGAAAAAGGAAGAATTGGTGTTGATTATCAGAAAGTTAGGCTACTTTCAAGTTCAACACAAAATTGTAGGCAATGCCAAAAACATAAAGATAGAATTGCAGGCAAGTGATTTGCTGCTTTCCGAGGTTTTGGTATCGGCATATAAAAATAAGCTCTCCGACAGAAATAACTCAACTGTTCCTATATTGCTTTCCGGCAAAGAAATTACATCTTTCGGAGCACAAAATATCCCTGATATTTTACTCAAACAAGCAGGCGTTTCTTTGGCTGGACAGTCCTATCATGCAGCACCGTCAATAAGAGGCTTGGCTCGCAAAAGAGTTATAGTATTGCTTGATGGCGAAAAAATAAGCTCCGAGCGAAATGTAGGCGCACCCGGAACTTTCATTAATCCCGCCGAAATCGAGCGTATAGAAATTCTAAAAGGTCCTTATTCCACGCTCTACGGCTCTGATGCAATAGGAGGAGTGGTAAATATTATTTCCAAATCATACGAGCCAACATTTTATAATGATAAAATAGGAGGTAAAGTAAGTTTAAATTACAAAAGCGTAAACAACGGAATAAACGGTAATATTGCATTAAACGGCAAATCCAAAAAGTTAAAATATCACATACATTCAGGATATAGAAAATCCGACAATTACAAAATTCCCGATAATTCCGAACTTATGAGTACTTTTGCCGAAGAAAAACATATCGGAGGCAAATTCATATACAATATAAATACTAATAATCAGCTCATTTTCAAGGCTTTATTCAGTAAAGGCGGTCCCATTGGTAAACCTGCCTACGATATATTGACAAATGCTCAACATAATTACGATGACCATTATATTGTCGGTTTTAAATACAAATGCTTGAACATTAGTAAAACAATATCAAAAATTGAACTTAATGCAAGCCGACACGAGCATAATCTCGGTGCAAAAATCATAAAGCATAAGCAAGAGGAAAATTCGGAAGATGACAAATTAATCAACAATCAAAAAGACTTGGAAGGTGTTGATTATTTTACTCAATTGGATATTTATTTGTCATTAAACGATAAAATTGATATTATTGCGGGTTTCGACGGCTATTTCAGAACCAATGTAAACATAAGTGAGCAAAAATTTGTAAGTAATTATAACACAGGAATTTTCTTGATGAACAAAACGGCTGATTTAATGATAAACGGCTATCAAAATTCCTACGGTATTTTTGCGCAAAGCAATTTTGAACTAACCGAAAATTTTATTTTAAATACAGGTGCAAGGTGGAATTATGTTGAATTGAGCAATCCTACTGTTGATAAATCGCAAAACAGAAACGCATGGAGCGGAAATGCGGGGTTTTCTTTTTTACCTTTTCGCAATTTAAGTATTAAAGCAAACTTCGGTTCGGCGTTTAGAATGCCCGACATCAAGGAACTTTACGTAACAACCAAAACTCCGGGAGGATTGAACATTAGTAATTTGGATTTAGTTCCCGAAAGAAGTTTTAATATTGATTTTGCTCTTGTTTACAGCAATAAAAGCAGCGTTTTTAAACTTTCGGCTTTCCGAAATACAATCAAAGATATGATTATTTTGGATTGGAACACATCGCTTGCCAATCGAGAGGGAGTTTTTAAAAACATAGGTAAAGGATTGCTCTACGGAATAGAATTTTCAACTAACTTTGAAATAAATAGAAATATAAACATTCATGCCAATATTAGTAAAATTTACGGTAAAGATGTGAATGCGCAAGACGAATTAATGGACGTTCCGCCATTTCAATTGAACGCAGGATTTGGGATTAAACCCGTAAAGAAACTTAAATTAGCTTTATCGTGTCGATTTTCGGCAGAGCAAAGCGAGGTTGCGGAAGACGATATTCCAAACGACGCTTTTACCGTTTTTGATTTTGAGGCAAGTTTTAATTTGCTTAAAAATTTAAAACTCAATGCTTCTGTAAGCAATATTTTGAATGCGAAATATCGCGAGCACTTTCAATTTGCATGGATGCATGCTCCTGCAAGGAGTTTTAACATAGGATTTAATTTTAATTTTTAATAATCAAATTTTCCACAAATGAAATCAACAAATCTATTAGTTTATTTATTAGTATTGTCTATGTTTGCGGCTTTAAGTGCCTGTACGAAAGACGAAAAAGAAGAACCGAAAGCCGAGCATAAAGATGCTTTTGGTGATGTTTTTGTGAAGAAAGTGTTAAGTCCGAAAGGAGACAAATACGGTTTAGTGTTTTATGCGGGCGGCAAAGGTCTTACCGAGTGCACCGTTAAATCGCCCGACGGCAAGGATTACAAATTAGCCGAGTTTTGGAAAGGTGCGGGTAATATGCGTCGTCACCCCGAAGCTCAGGATATGCAAGGAAAAATGCCTTCAACAGGTAAATATGTTTTTACTTTAAAATTTAGTGACGGACAAAGCATTCAACTTACAGATGTTTTAAGCAATGTTGAGATACCTGCCATAAAGGGCGTAAAAGTAAATCACAAAGAGGGAAGCGATGAGGTTGAAGTGATGTGGGAGAGTGTATCGGGTGTTAATAACTACATGGTTAAACTTACTGATAATCAGAAAAATAAACAAAAGCCTATTTTTGTAAATAAAAAATTAACGAGTAATGATAAATCTTATAAGTTTAATAAATCCACAAAAGCTGCTCCGGGTTGGATGCGCGAGATTCCCGCTGCCGGTAGCGAGTGTTACGTAATGGTTGTAGGCGTTAAGTACGAGGAGGGTGTTTCTGCTGCTGCAAAAGACCAAAATAAACAGATGAATACCGTAAAACCCGTAAAAATTAAGTGGTAGGCAAATGATATTTTTGTAGAGACGTAGTATACTACGTCTCTACAAATTAATTTAACAAAGTGTTGAAAAAATCAATTTTCTGAATATGGATTTGAATAATATTGATGAAGTAAAGAGTTTTTTATACGTACATAAATACTGGATAATTTCCGTAATTTTTTTCGTTTGGATTAGCTTATTTTCCGAAAACAGTTGGTATGAACGCAAACGTTTGAACAACAAAAAAGAAATGCTCGTAGAGCAAAAGAATTATTATATAAAGAAAATACAAAGAGATTCTTCTAAATTAAACCAACTTAAAACCGATAATGATAATCTTGAAAAATTTGCCAGAGAAAATTATTTTATGAGCAAAAAAAATGAAGATGTTTTTATTATTGTTGATTAGCTTTTTTGTTTTCGGCAACTGTAATTTTTAGAAAAAAGACCAAGTCTTTTTTCTAAAACCAAAATCTAAGGGCTAAAAGCCGAAAACCTCAATGTGTAGGAGATGAAAAGTGCAAATCCTCTTTAAGTCTGTTTATTCTTGCAACAAGTTTTTCTTTTTCCTTGTCTCTTACGTATGCCTTATCCTTTATACTATCGTAATAATCAGTATAATAGCGCAATGCAGCTTTTTTGTTGTTTAATTTTTTATCGTATATCAGTGCTATTTGCAATTTATGATGATACATTCCTATTGAGAAACCTCTTTTACTCAAATATTCATATTGCGTTGTAATGTGTTCTATTTGCTTTTTGTAGTCCTTTTTAAGTTTGTACGAATTAGCTTTGCCTGCATGTATGCTCGACATTACCAAGTTATCGGGAGTTATCAATTGTATAGCTTTGTTTAAAAACAATAAGGCAGAATCTGCATCTCCAAACTCGTTGTAGATATTGCCCATATACATACAAACCTGATAATCAATAGTATCCTGACGCTCTAATAATTCATTAAAATAATCTCTTGACTCTTTGTATTTCTTTGTCATAAATAGACTTTTGGCTAATCTGTTAATCAATGCGTCTGATTTATATCCCAACTCCATTGCTTTTTTGAAATCGGGAACGCTTCTGAAATGATAATTTTTAGTGAACTGTGTACTTCCTCGTCTGAAATACAAATGTCCTTCATCAGGGTATTGCGCTATTGCCTTGTTTATTACTATCATTGCCGTATCATACACATTGAAATCCGAATACATTTTGTTTAGATAAATAGCCACACGCATATTTGAAGAATCTTTACGAAACGCTTTTTTTAATAAATCTAACGCCTTAAATGCGTCGTTATCAAGAAGTAAACATTTAGCCATCATTAATAAATATGAGGTATTTAAAGTATCCGAACTATATAATTTTTCATATTGAATATAAGCCAAATCGGTATTACTTTTAAAATAAATTTGCGCAAGTTTAGATAAAGCGGCAACATTGGTGCTGTCTTTTTGCAACAGCGATTTATATGTTTCAACAGCTGCTCTGTTTCTGCCCGATTTTAAATAAGCATTTGCCAACGAAAGATAAGTTTTTCTCATTGAACTGTCGAGTTGTAATGTTCGGCGAAAACTCGTTGTGGCATCATTGTATTTTTTGTTCAATACTTGCAATTCGCCTGTCTCGTTCCACAAATCGGCATTCAAACTGTCTGTTTTTATAAGTTGTAAAACCTTATTTAAAGCAATGTCATATTTTCCAATATCACTAAGTTGCTTTATCTCTTCAAGCGTTGTTTGTGAAAATACCGAAAAGGATAGAAAGAAGAATGTTACGATTAAAAGTGTGTGTTTCATTGTATTTGCGGATTATAGGTTAGAAAAAACTCGTTAAATTGCAAATTTATATTTTTATTTCAACTTTGCCAAAATAAAATTCTGCATGTAAAATTTTGTTTAAAAAAATATAAATTTTTACGTAATTTTAAAAATCACATTATATTGATAATCATCTTATTACTAATGTTTTTTTTATGAAAAAAATCAAATTTAATCAACTATCTACAACAAAAACATTAAATATTCTTAAACTTTAATTAAATTTGCAGCCCAATAAAAATAATTTATAAGTGAAAAAAGAATATTCAGTACAAAAATTAATAGATTTAATAGTTGCGGGAATGCAAGACATAAAGGCTAAAAACATTTCTATTTTAGACCTGCGTGAAACCGAAAGTTCAATATGCGATTACTTTGTTATATGCGATGCGGAATCGAGTACGCAAGTGAATGCAATAGCAAACTCTGTTGAAAAAAAAGTAATGGACGAGCTTAAAGACAAACCTGTTCACACGGAAGGTTTTGAGAATGCGAGTTGGGTGCTTGTAGATTACGGTGATGTAATTGTTCACGTTTTTCAAACAGAAATAAGAATGTTTTATGACATAGAGGGATTTTGGGAAAATGCAAATAGACGTAATATTCCCGACAATGGAGTTATTTATTAGAAATTACGAATTACGAATTACGAATTAAAAATTACTAATTGCTAATTGTTAATTACTAATTGTGTAGTTTTACGGTTTTTGCCTCAAAGTAGCATGCGCTTAAAATTAAAGAAAATAAAAATATAATGGAAGAAAAAGATATAAAACAGAATAAAACACCTGAAAATAAGGGCAATAAGCCCAAAGTTAATATTTATTGGATTTATGCGATAATAGCTATTGTTTTCATAGGCATTTCGTTTTTTGATTTTGGAAATTCGTCAAATTTAAAAATCAATTGGCGAACATTCAACAAAGAAATGCTGCAAAAACATGATGTTGAAAAACTTGTTGTGATAAATAAGCAAAAGGTTGAAGTTCACATTAAGTCCGATAAGTTCAAAGAGAGTCGTTACAACAAATACCGAGAAAAAGGTTTTGGTTTTGATAATTCAAAGCCTCCCGTATTTTATTTTGAAATAGGTTCTGTTGAGCTTTTTAACGAACAATTGAAAGAGGCTCAAAAAGATTTCAAAGACGATGAAAAAGTAAATGTAAGTTATTCCTATCCGATTGACCATTTTGGAGAAATATTCGGTTGGTTATTTCCTATAATTCTGATAGTTGTAATATGGTTGTTCATTTTCAGAAAAATGACAGGCGGAGGAACAGGCGGTTCAGGCATATTTTCGATAGGCAAATCAAGAGCAAAAGTATTCGACAAAGAAGCTGCCAAAATAAAAGTGAACTTTAAAGATGTGGCAGGACTTGAAGAAGCAAAGGTTGAGATAACCGAAATTGTCGATTTCTTAAAAAATCCGAAAAAATACACTAAACTCGGAGGCAAAATACCCAAAGGAGCTTTGCTTGTAGGACCTCCCGGAACAGGAAAAACCCTTTTGGCGAAAGCAGTTGCAGGCGAAGCCAATGTTCCTTTCTTTTCCATGTCGGGTTCTGATTTTGTTGAGATGTTTGTTGGAGTAGGAGCATCGCGAGTACGTGATTTATTTCATCAAGCAAAGCAAAAATCTCCGTGTATAATTTTCATAGACGAAATAGATGCCATTGGTAGAGCAAGAGGCAGAAATCCCAATTTCAACTCAAACGATGAAAGGGAAAATACTCTTAATCAGTTGCTTACGGAGATGGACGGTTTCGATACCAATACAGGAGTAATAATACTTGCGGCAACCAACCGTGTTGATGTATTGGATTCCGCATTGTTGAGAGCGGGCAGGTTTGACAGGCAAATCCATGTTGAATTGCCTGATTTAAGAGAGCGTGAAGAAATATTTAAGGTTCATTTGAAACCCATTGCTGTGGATAAAAATCTTGATATTTCGTTGTTGGCAAAGCAAACTCCCGGATTTTCGGGTGCAGACATTGCCAATGTGTGCAACGAGGCAGCTTTGATTGCAGCGAGAAAGGACAATAAGGTTGTCGGCAAGCAAGATTTTTTAGATGCGGTGGACAGAATAGTTGGCGGATTAGAGAAGAAAAACAAGCTGATTACTCCTATGGAGAAACGCTCCATTGCTTATCATGAGGCTGGTCATGCAACGGTTAGTTGGCTGCTTGAACATGCACATCCTCTTGTTAAAGTAACCATTGTTCCGCGAGGCATGGCACTTGGTGCAGCGTGGTATTTACCAAAAGAGCGACAAATCACAACTCAGGAGCAAATTCTCGACGAAATGTGTTCGACATTGGGTGGAAGAGCATCGGAAGAGGTGTTTTTCGGCAAGATTTCCACAGGTGCATTAAACGACCTCGAAAAGGTTACGAAACAGGCTTATGCAATGATGGCTTACTATGGAATGAGTAAAAAAATAGGTAACATTAGTTTTTTCGATTCACAAAGGGGCGAGTATTCATTTCAGAAACCGTACAGTGAAAAAACGGCTGAAATTATCGACCAAGAGGTTAAAACTCTTGTTGATGAGCAATACAAAAGAGCAATAGATATTATCACTGAACACAGATCCGGTTTAATCGAGTTGGCGGAATTGCTTTTGGATAAAGAAGTTATATTTACCGAAGATGTAGAACGTATTTTTGGTAAAAGAAAGTGTAGTGATGATGAAGTTGAAGCAGAAATTGCAGAGAAACAGCAAAATACCGAAAATGATAATATTGAATAATTAAAATCATAATCACATGAAAGACTGGGTAAAAATACAAACATTTCAGCGCATACATCAAGCGGAATTGCGCAAAGATATTTTAGAAGAAAATGGCATTTCAGCAGTAATAATAAACGAAAAAGACAGCCTGTTTTTATTGGGCGAAATAGAGCTTTACGTAAAAGAATTTGATGCGGCAAGAGCAAAAAAGCTAATAGGAGAATTTGACGGATTAACCAAAATAAACTCTTTTGTTGGAGAAAAACAAATAACTCAATATTTTAATTTGTTGAAAGACAAAGGTTTAAATCCTATTTTTAAGCGCAAGCAAGATGCCAAATTCATATTAGACAATTTTGAAATATACGTTAAAAACGAAGAACTTGAAGATTTTATACCTTTCTTAAAAGATGAAAACATAGAAGGTTGGTCTAAGGTTCGAGTGTGCGACAGTGTCAGTCAGACCAAATATCGAACCGATTTATTGGACGAAAACAATATTGACAATTTCGTTATAAAACACAAAGACTCTCATTATCACATGGAAAATGTTGAGATATTTGTAAGAACGGAAGAGTTAGAAAAGGCAAAACGAGTTTTGGATAATTTGAATTCTTGGGTTGCTGTCAGGAAATATTACGAAAAGCAATTTGCCAAGCAAGACGAAGATGTTTTAAATGAAAATAATATAAAAGCTTTAATTGAAAATACCGAAGACAATAAATTTGCAATCTTGGTGGAAGCAAACAATGAAGAAGCGGCAATCGATTTGATTAACAGAACCAAAGAATGGGTAATTGTCAAAGTATTTTCGAGCATTGAGAATGCTCAAATAGCAAAAGAAATTTTAAAATCTCACAATATAAATTCGGTTATCGTTAATGAAAGAGACAGTTCATTTTTATTGGGCGAAATAGAATTATATGTTGCGATAGACAAAAAATCGCAGGCAGATAGTTTAGTTGAAGGTTTGTAATGATAATTAATAAAAGGGTATAATGTCGTATTCGTTAATACCTGAATTTCTAAAATCAACCTTATAAACCACAACGCTCACAGATATGAAAAACTCTCTACTAAAACGAAGCATAACATCAGTATTTTTTGTAATAATTTTGATTGGCAGCATTTTGCTAAGTCCTTGGACTATGTTGGCATTATTTGCCCTTATCGTTGTGTTGGGTTTATTTGAATACTATTCAATAATAAGCTACCAAAAACACAAACCGCAACGATTTGTAGGCGTTATTCTGGGACTATTCGTGTTGATTACCAATTTTCTTATTGCCTCTAAACACGCAAATTTTCTGCTTTTGATAACATATATTTTACCGGTGGTCTATTTTGCAATATATGAACTTTACAGAAACTCCGAGCATCCTTTCATAAACATTGCACTCACATTGTTTGGCGTTTTATACGTTGCATTTCCTTTCGGCACAATTAACTACTTAGTTTATAATGAATTATATAATTTGGAATACAAACCCGACATTCTTATAGCGGTATTGGTATTAATTTGGACAAACGATTCGGGAGCATACATAGTAGGTTCGTTGATAGGCAAACACAAACTTTTCCCTCGCATATCGCCAAAGAAAACTTGGGAAGGTTCAATAGGCGGAGCAGTATTTGCAATTTTGGCATCACTTGTCATATCTCGATATATTACGGATATACATTGGTTTCATTGGATAATAATAGGAATTTTAACCGTTGTTTTCGGAACTTACGGCGACCTTACGGAATCCATGCTGAAAAGAAAAGCAAACATAAAAGACTCCGGCAATATTTTGCCCGGACACGGCGGAATATTAGACAGATTTGACAGCTTATTAATGGCATCACCCATTATTTTGCTTTATATCACATTTTTTGTA
>PDWI01025414.1_pt1 | contig 10121 bp, 8 predicted proteins | sample 1430891 | NCBI WGS metagenome assembly PDWI01 (sample SAMN01162508, study PRJNA174530) | Oral metagenome, whole genome shotgun sequencing project. | biome: Marine environment; feature: Marine mammal; material: Swab sample of the gingival sulcus; isolation source: swab sample of gingival sulcus... | reverse complement strand
TGCCAATTACAGCCCAACGCATAACTTTGCCGAGATGACCGATGCGGGCAAATGGTTCTGCTCACTGTTAATGTTATTAGGTCGGTTGGAATTATTTACGGTGCTGATTTTATTTATTCCTGATTTTTGGCGACGTTGATTTTTTTATTTGAGGCTATCGGTGTGTGAAACCGTAGCGGAATAAACCTACTTCTTTAATTTGCTATGAAAATTTTGCGGTAAAGAAAAAAACCGATAGGGGTGCCTATCGGTTTTGTATTTCTTTCTATTTTGAAAGTTTATTATAAATCCACAGGTAATCCCGTTTCGTATGATTTCAAAGCGGCATCTGCTAATGCCAACGCTTTTAGTCCGTCATCTGCTGTTGTTGGCGGGGTGGTGCCGTTTTGTAATGACTCAATAAATTGTGTCAATTCAATTCGGTAAGCATCAGCATAGCGCTCTAAGAAGAAAAACTGTGGTTTAGCTCCTGTCACACCGTTTTTATTAGCAAATTTAACGGTATTTTCCAGCTGATTTCCAGCTTGAAGCATACCTTTTTCCCCAAAGACTTCGATACGTTGGTCATAGCCATAACTAGCACGGCGGCTATTGGTAATGACAGCAATTTTACCACTCGCAGTTGTTAAGGTAACACTGGCTGTATCAATATCACCAGCTTCACCGATAGCTTTATCAACCATTACGCTACCTGTTGCGTAAATACGAGTTGGTTCTTCCCCTAATAACCAGCGAGCCATATCAAAGTCATGAATCATCATATCTCTAAATAATCCACCAGAAACTTTAATATACTCAACTGGTGGGGGTGAAGGGTCACGACTAGTAATAATAACAGTTTCTAGTTGTCCAATGGCACCGTTGTCCATTTGAGATTTAAGCGTTGAAAATTGTGGGTCAAAGCGACGATTAAAGCCAAGCATACAAGTAATACCTGATTTTTCTACGACTTCAACACAACTCGATGCCTTAGCATAATCTAAATCAATAGGTTTTTCACAAAACACAGGTTTACCAACTTCTGCACAACGTGCCATCAGTGGCGAATGGGTATCAGTTGAGCTCGCGATAATATAAGCATCAATGTCATTGTTAGTGAATGCTTCATCTAATTCAAGTACCGTTGCATCATATTGATCGGCAACTTCTTTTGCACTTTCAGGGAGATAATCTACAACGTGACTAATACGGGCACCAGGAATTTTTTCAACGGCCATAGCGTGTACTCTACCGATACGCCCAGCACCAATTAAACAAATATTTAACATAATTTTCTCCTAAAAAATAATAATTACTTAGCCTTTACGACGTTTCAAAGTATCTAATAATACAGCAATGATAATAATAGCACCTTTGACAATTTGCTGCCAATAAGGACTAACACCTAACAAGTTAAGCCCTTTGTTTGTTGTACCGATAATCAGTGCACCGATGACACACATAGGAACAGAGCCAACGCCACCTGCTAATGATGTACCACCGATAACTGCGGCAGCGATAGCATCAAGCTCCCACGCCAGACCATAAGAAGGGTTCCCCGCATAGGTTCTAGCAGCAAGCATTGCACCAGCAAGACCTGCCAGAGCACCCGCAAAAATATAAACAAGCATCAATGTCTTGCGAACACTAATCCCAGAAATACGAGCTGCGTTTACATTTCCACCAATAGCGTAAACGTGGCGTCCAAATTTTGAACGACTTAACAAAATATGTGAAAGTACGACAACGATTGCATAAATAAAGACTAAACCGGGAATGCCGAATAGACTCATATCTGCAATCCAAGTGAATGCATCTGAACTAGCATCAATAGGGCGACCATTTGAAGCAATTTGAGCAACACCACGGGCAATCGTCATCATACCCAAAGTTGCTATAAATGGTGGAATACGACCATAGGCGGTAAAGCCACCGTTAATTGCTCCACAAACAGCACCGACTGCAATGGCGGCCAAAAAACCACCAGTAGCAGCAAAGACATTATCAGCAACCGATACAATACTAGCAGCAATAACCGCTGTCAAGGCAACGACTGAGCCTGATGATAAATCAATCCCTGTCGTGATAATTGCAAAGGTGACACCGATGGAAATGATACCAAACATTGATACTTGTTCCATAATACTTAATACGGTTCTGACAGACAAGAATCCTTCAACACTTGCTGATAATCCTAAAAAGAGCAAAAGTAGGATAAGCAGCATTCCATAGGTATTCATTAATTTTTTAAAATCAATTGGTTTTTTTTGTATTAATTCAGACATAAATAATTTCCTCAGTAAATAGAATTAAGTATTAATCAGCATCAGATGCTAAATGCATAATTTTTTCTTGGGTGGCTTCTTCCCGTGCTAATGTGCCAGTGACTTTTCCTTCTGCCATAACGACAATCCTGTCGCTCATTGCGAGTAGCTCAATCATATCGGAAGAAATCATAATGATTGATTTCCCTAGTTTTGCGAGCTCACTCATTAAACGATAAATTTCCGCTTTTGCCCCGACATCAATCCCTTTGGTTGGCTCATCGAGTATTAGTACTTCGGGGTTTAGTACAAGTGCACGACCGATAAGGACTTTTTGTTGATTACCACCAGATAAATTACCTGTAATAACTTGCACATCGGGTGCTTTGATGCGTAATTCTGATTTTTGTTTATTTGCAACTTCTTCGGCTAAACCATTTGAGATAAGAAAATGGTCAATATAAGGCGATAAATCAGGCATAATAATGTTATCGGTAATGCTCATGTTGAGAAACAGTCCTGTCAGCTTTCTATCTTCTGTGACCCAACCGATATGATTTTTTTGAGCATCTAAGGGGGAATCTGCACTGATTTTCTTACCATACATATAAATCTCGCCACTATCGGCTGGTCTATATCCGAAGAGGCTTTCGGCAACTTCACTACGTCCTGCTCCAACTAGTCCTGAAATACCTAGAATTTCTCCTTTCCTGACATTAAAAGAAACATCATTAAAGTAATTTTTACGCGTTAATTTTTTGACTTCTAAAAGAATTTCATCGCTAATTTCAATTTCTTCTTTGGCATACATATCGCTCATACTACGACCCACCATTAACTCAATCAGCTTATCTTTACTCATTGCTTTGGTTTCGTATGTGCCGATATATTGTCCGTCGCGTAAAATGGATATGCGATCAGAAACGTGGAATACTTCATCTAATTTATGAGAGATAAAAATAACAGCGATGCCACGTGCCTTGATTAATTCAACAATATGATAGAGTTGCTCGACTTCGTTTTCGGTGAGTGATGTTGAAGGTTCATCCATTAAAATAACCTGAGCATCATTTGAAACGGCAGTTGCAATAGCAACTAATTGAGCGTGAGCAACAGAAACTTCGCTCATCTTAGTGGTGACATCCATTGATGATATGCCTAAATCATGCAGTGTTTTTGTTGCTTCGGCATTCATTGCATCATTATCCAAAAAGCCACCAGGCCCCACAATTTCACGACCTAAGAAAAAATTTTCTGCAATGGTTAGATTGGGTGCTGGGCTGATTTCTTGTGGTACCATAATAAGTCCACGACGAATAGAATCCATTGGACGGGTCGGCTTGAACGGTTGTCCGTTAAAGAACATTTTTCCCCCGCTATCGGGGATGTACAGTCCGTATAGCACTTTCATTAGTGTGGATTTTCCAGCACCATTTTCTCCCATCAGTGCGTGGACTTCTCCACGTTTCACTTTTAGATTGACACCGTCAAGTGCCTTAACACCTGGGAAGGTTTTTGTAATATGTTGTAACTCTAAGATAATATCATTGTCTTTATTACCTTTATTGTCTCTATTATCATTATTCATCACAGTTCCTTAGGTTATTGGTCTTTGATGCAATTAATCAATTATTCAGATAAACTCTGTAACTAACTGCGTTGATAAAAGAAAGAGATTATACTAAAAACTAGCTAGTTTTTAATCTAGCTAGTTTTTAGTATAAATCATCAATTGCTATGTACTACTTGTCTTTTTTTGGCAAGAAGTCTGCTTTGTTTTCAGGTGTAACTAGTTGGAATGGGATATTGATATCATGCTCCACTTTTTCACCTTTGGCGATTTTATATGCAGTTTCAACACTGACTTTACCTTGGCCTTTGGCGTCTTGGTAAACTGTTGCGTCTAGTCCTTTGCCTAGGAATTCAAGTGCATCAGGTGTTGCATCAATACCAACAATGATTAAATCCTCATCCTTGATACCTGCTTTTTGTGCAGCAAGTAATGCACCGATAGCCATTTCATCATTGTTTGCAGTGATAACGTTTACTTTATTGTCACTTTGTAACCAGTCTTCGGTGATTTGTAACCCTCTGTCACGTTCCCATTTGCCTTCTTGCTCAACAACTGCTGTGATATTGTCGTGCTTATCAAATATTTCTTTATTTCCACCTGTACGGTTGATTTGAGCATCTAGACCTAGTGGTCCTAATAAAATACCGACGCGTCCTTCTTTACCGTCAAGAGCTTTTGCGACAAACTCGCCTTGTAAACGACCTGCTTCAATCTCTTTAGAACCGATGTATGAAGCAACGTACTCCATATCTTTTTCAAGTGGACGACGGTTTACGATAACGAGTGGAATACCCGCTTTTTTCAATTTTTTAGCAATAGATTTAACAGTAATTCTGTCAATTGGGTGAAGTACAACGACATCAACGCCTTGTTCGATAAAGTTTTCAACGTTGGCAATCATTTTTGCTGAATCATTATTTGCATCGGCAAAGATGATTTTCATATCGTCATTACTTTCATCAACTGCTTTCATACTGTCAATTACATAGGTAAGCCATTTATCAGCAAAACTAGAAATAGCTCCACCAACAACAACTTCTTTTGCCATAGCAGTACCACTCATTCCAACCGTCATAGCGGTAATTAAAGCAAGTTTTTTTATATTCATAAGATTAATCCTCGTGATTGTTTAAGTTTCGGATAATAAAGAGTAAATATTTTTGCTATTATCTCAATATTTACTCCGAATATAAGTGTATTTGATATTTTATATATTGTCAAACAAATATTTCATAAAATAAAATTGAAATAAAAATTCCATTACTATATAATAAATTCCGCTGGTAGTTTGCTTTGTATCACAGTGTTTTGTTGTAATTTGTTGTGTTGGCAGGCAAAACTAATTATTAATAAGTAATTAATTGAAAAAGAATAACGAGAGAGAAAATTTTATGACGCAAATAATATTTCCAAATAATCGCCCTTATGATTTGGCCTGTTTAGGTCGGTTGGCTGTTGATTTATATGGTGAGACTATCGGTGCAGGCTTGGAAAATACACCAAGTTTTCAAAAATACTTAGGTGGAAGTTCGGCAAATATTGCTTTTGGTACGGCTCGTTTAGGTTTGAGAAGTGCAATGATTTCTCACAGGTTAGTATTGATCCAGAGCGTTTAACGGGTTTAGTACTCTTAGCATTAAAAGACCAAGAGCAATTTCCTTTGCTTTTTTATCGTCGCGATTGTGCTGATATGGCATTGGAAGCAGAACATATCGATATTGATTTTATTAAACAGTGTAAGGCATTATTAATTACAGGCACACACCTTTCTACTGAAAAAGTTTTGGGGGCATCGAGAAAAGCCTTGCTTGCCGCCAAAGAAGCAGGTACTAAAACGGTGCTTGATATTGACTATCGTCCAGTATTATGGGGATTAACCAGTACTGGTGATGGAGAAACGCGTTATATTGCAAGTGATAAAGTCAGCCAGCATTTACAAGAACAACTACCGCTATTTGACTTGGTTATCGGTACAGAAGAAGAGTTTATGATAGCTGGCGGTGTCGAAAATGATGTGGTTGGCTCTCTTAAAAAAGTAAGGGAAGTTACCGATGGTACATTGGTTCTCAAACGTGGTGAGTTAGGCTGTCAAATATTAGATGGCAATATCCCCGATGATTTAGATACTCTGCCGATATACTCAGGTGAGCGTATAGAAGTGATGAATGTATTAGGTGCGCGTATCGCAAATGTCTGTGGTGCAATTGTTGTTTCACGTCATGGTTGTGCCCCTGCGATGCCTACGCATGATGAGCTACATTATTGGTTGGAAAAAGGTGGTTCTCGCCCAGATTTAGATGAGCATTTACAACACTTGCATAGGGTAAGCTTGAAACGCAAAGAATGGAGCGAATTATGTGTGCTGGCATTCGATCATCGTAGTCAATTTGAAGATTTAGCACTTACCTATGGCTACCCGATAAAAGATATTGATAAACTGAAAAAGTTAATTTTTAATGCCCTTGAAACGGTAGAGAAAGAATTACCCGAAGTGCGTGGAAAGATAGGTGTACTTGCCGATAATACCTATGCCAAGCAAGTGTTGGCAGATGCAACAGAACGAAGTCCTGCTTGGTGGGTAGGGCGTCCAGTTGAGCAACCAAGTTCACGTCCATTGTGTTTTGACGGTACCGATAGCCTTGCCAGTCAGTTGCGTGAAATTCCAAAAGAACAGACGGTTAAGTGTCTAGTGTTTTATCATCCCGAAGATACCGTTGCAATGCGTCTGGAACAAGAAAAACGTGTTCAGGAACTATGGGAAGCAGTCAAAAAATCAGGTCACGAGTTGCTGTTAGAAATTATCGCACCACTTGAAATGCCAGAAAATGCAAAAGATACCGATAAGGATAGTATTGTGTTACGAGCTGTTTCACGTTTTTATAATTTAGGCATTAAACCACAGTGGTGGAAATTGGCGGGAATGCGTAGCGAATCTTGGGAACAATTATCACAGTTGGTAGAGCGTCACGACCCTTATTGTCGTGGTGCGGTAATGCTAGGTTTGAATCAACCACAAGAAGAACTTGTTAAGCACTTTACCGATGCTCAGCACCCTGTTGTTAAAGGTTTTATGATTGGACGTACCGTGTGGTATCAGCCGTTAGAACAGTTGATTAAAGGCAGCATTAGCGAAGCAGATGCCCAGTCGCAAATTAGCCAAAACTTTGCTTATTTGGTTTCGGCTTGGTTGAAGCGTAAGCGTTGATGTGAATGCTAATCTCATCATAAACGAGAACATTTTGTGGGCTTTACTAGGAGAAAATAGACAATGAGTAAAACGATACGTTTGACAATGGCACAGGCCTTGGTGCGGTATTTGGCAGCCATTAAAATAGAAGATGAAGACGGTTCATGGCACGATTTTGTTGGTGGTACTTGGGCAATTTTTGGACACGGTAATGTGTGTGGGTTAGGCGAGGCGTTGTCTGAATTCAAAGATGCAGACAGCACACGTTCGTTGCGACCTGATGGCTTTCCTGTTTTTCGTGGGCATAATGAACAGGGTATGGCACACGCTGCCATTGCCTATGCTAAGGCAAATATGCGAAGACGGATGATGACGGTGACCACGTCAATCGGTCCGGGTGCGACGAATTTAGTGACAGCCGCTGGGCTGGCACACGTAAACCGTTTGCCGGTATTGTTACTGCCCGGAGATATTTTTAATGACCGTGGTCCAGACCCCGTACTACAACAAACGGAAGACTTTGCATCAGGAGATATGAATGTTAATGATTGTTTGCGTCCTGTCTCTCGATATTTTGACAGAATAACTGACCCAGCACAACTACTGACAGCACTACCAAGAGCGATGGCGGTATTGACCGACCCAGTGATGTGCGGTCCTGTGACTTTGGCATTGCCACAAGATGTTCAGGCACAAGCTTTTGACTATCCAGAAGCATTTTTTAATCCTGAACCACTGCGTATTCGCCGTAGTAGTGCCGATGAACGCGATATCAATGATGCCATTGCGTTGATTAAAAAGGCCAAACGACCACTGGTAATTAGTGGTGGTGGTGTTTTATATAGTGGTGCTGAAAAAGTTTTAGATAAGCTTATTCGTAAAAATGCGATATCGGGTTCGGCGGCGGCTAATGAGTTGGCAAGAAATGCTGATTTGGTTATCGCTATCGGTACGCGTATGCAAGACTTTACCAGTGGTTCTAATGCCTTGTTTACACAGGCTGATGTACTGGCACTGAATGTATCGCCACTTGATGCGACACGATTGAGAGCAAAAGTTGTGTTAGGTGACGCTAGATTGAGTTTAGAAAAATTACTTGCCGAAGATTTTTCTCATATTGATTCAGATTGGTGTAAACAATCAGCGACTTTGGCGGATAAATGGCGGGCACGAGTTGATGAATTAACGACGCACAATCCTGACGGTTTACCGTATGATGCAGAGGTTATCGGTGCGGTGCGGGATAGTATAGAAAACTCCCCAGAAAATGATATTGTTGTCTGTGCGGCGGGAACTTTGCCCGCAGAATTGCATAAGCTATGGCGTGCAGACGGTGTCGGTAACTACCATATGGACTATGGTTATTCCTGTATGGGTTATGAAATTGCAGGTTCATTAGGTGTAAAAATGGCACGCCCAGAAAAAGAAGTCATTGTTATGGTGGGCGACGGTTCTTATTTGATGCTGAATAGTGAAATTGCTTCTGCTCAAATGTTGGGGTTAAAACTTATTATTGTGGTACAAGATAATCACGGATATGGTTGTATTAACCGATTACAACGTGCGAGTGGTAGCCCGAACTATAATAACTTATTGGCTCATTGTGTACCTGAAAATGGCGAAGATGTTTTTGTTGATTTTGCGATGCACGCCAGAAGCTTAGGGGCGTATGGCGAGAATGTCGCAACAGTTGATGACTTAAAACAAGCAATGAAAAAAGCAAGAAAACGTTCAGGTGTTTCTGTGCTTGTCATTAAAACAACACCCGAGAAAACCACAGAAGATGGCGGCATTTGGTGGGAAGTGGGTATTCCCGAAGTTTCCAATTATGAAGCGGTTAATCAGGCTTATAGTCAAGGGTTACAAGAGAAAGCAAAACAACGTAAATGAGCTATCGGTGTATAAATCGATGACTAAAAAATATCATTAAACAAGAGGTATAAAATTATGACACTAGATGTGCGTATTGGTATCAACCCTATCGGTTGGTCAAATGATGATTTACCATCATTAGGCGGAGAAACCCCATTAGAAACAGCCTTGTCAGAAGGAGCTGAAATAGGTTATCAAGGGTTTGAATTAGGCAATAAATTTCCAAAGACAGGCGAGGCATTAAAAGCAAAACTTGATGAGTTTAATGTCGTTTGTGTATCGGGCTGGTATTCAGCACGCTTGGCTGACATAGAAAATTACTCGGTTGCTAAGGAAATTGAGTCTTGTCACCAACATATGGAAAAATTAGCTTATAACGACTGTAAAGTCGTTGTTTATGGCGAGGTTGGCAAGAGTATTCAAGGGCAAATAGACACCCCATTATCACAACGTCCACGTTTGGCAAATGATAGCGAGTGGGAAGAATTTGCAAGCCGCTTAAATCAATTTGGTACACATTTAATCAAAGAATATGGCATTCAATTAGCGTATCATCATCATATGGGGTCTTGTATTGAAACGCCTGCTGAAATTGACCGTTTAATGTCATTGACCGATGAAGATAGTGTGGGTTTACTCTTTGATACAGGGCACTGTTGGTTTGGTCAAGCAACCAATAATCCAGAACAACGTATTGATGTGACAGAAACCTTAGTCAAGCATATTGACCGTATTAATCACGTGCATTGTAAAGATGTGCGACCTACGATTATTCGAGATATGAGAAATCGCAATCAGTCATTCTTAAATGCTGTGCTTGCTGGTGGCTTTACTGTTCCAGGTGATGGTGCAATTGATTTTGATGCTGTCGTTCGTATTTTAAGCGAGCATAATTATAAGGGCTGGCTAGTCGTCGAAGCAGAACAAGATCCAAAATTAGCTCCGTCGTATGAATATGGTCAAAAAGGATTTAATACTTTAAAAACATTAGTGGAAAAATATCAATGAGCAAATTACTTTCAAAGCCCCAAATAGGGCAAACCGTTATCCAAAACATTACACCAGAAAATGCAGGCTGGACGTATGTCGGTTTTCAAGTTGTTGAATTAAAAGCAGGGGAGCAGTACACCGCACCTGCTATCGATGACCGTGAACAGTGCTTTACGGTGTTGATTGGTACAGTTGATTTTGAATGTGATGAGCAAACATTTGCTGATTGTGGTGAGCGTCAGAGTGTCTTTGAAGA
>PDWI01010847.1_pt1 | contig 10121 bp, 9 predicted proteins | sample 1430891 | NCBI WGS metagenome assembly PDWI01 (sample SAMN01162508, study PRJNA174530) | Oral metagenome, whole genome shotgun sequencing project. | biome: Marine environment; feature: Marine mammal; material: Swab sample of the gingival sulcus; isolation source: swab sample of gingival sulcus... | reverse complement strand
AGAAGAAATAGTAAACCTTCGCAAAGGATTCTATTTAATCATTACGCCAAGATATTCGTCTGCAAAGAAACTGCCAATACAACTTTATTGTGATAAACTTTTTAATTATCTGAACAGGAATTATTATATCGGATTATTTTCTGCTGCAAAATTTTATGGGGCAAGTCATCAACAACTTCAAAGAGATTATTTTATAACTGAACAACCAAAGTTCAAAGATATTTCAAAAAACACTATAGACATTCGTTTTTTTACAACAAGCAACTGGTCGGATAAAAATATTCTAATTAAAAAATCAGATGCCGGCATTTATAACATTTCAAGTCCGGCCTTAACCATTGTTGATTTAATACATTATCAAACAAAATTAGGGGGTATCAATAGAATGTTAACAACTATTGAAGAACTAACAGAAGAGTTAACAGAACCTGATTTAAGAGCACTTTTAAACTGGTATCCTAATAAAAGTACTTTACAACGATTTGGCTTCTTGCTCGAAGCGTTAGGGCTTTTTAAAGAGTATCAAGAGTTAATCTATAATAATTTAAAAAACAAAAACTTTTTTCCCGTATTATTATCTCCTAGAACAAAAGAAAAAGCAGGTTCTGTAGATAATAGATGGAAAGTAGATGTTAATGTAAAATTAGAAAGCGATTTATGATACCTAAACCATATATAGCAAAATGGCAGAAACATGCACCATGGAATGAATTTTCGCAGATTGAACAGGATTTGATTATTTCTCGAACCTTAGTAGCAATATTCTCTGATGATTTCCTTAGAGAAAATCTTGCATTTAGAGGAGGCACGGCATTGCACAAACTCTATCTGAATCCGGCTCCTCGTTATTCTGAGGATATTGATTTGGTGCAAATTAAAGAAGGGCCGATTAAACCAATTATGGAAAGGTTAAACAAGGTAATTACCTTTTTTGAAGAGCCCAGAAGCACTCAGGTGAGGGGACATGGGGCCAAAGCTTTGTATCGCTTTACTTCAGAATACGAAGCAATAAGAATGCGACTAAAACTTGAAATAAACTGCAAAGAGCATTTTAATGTTCTTGATTGGGTTGATTTTCCTTTTGAAATAGAAAACGAATGGTTTTCAGGTAGGGTAAACATTAGAACTTATAATATCAACGAACTTCTTGGAACAAAATTAAGAGCATTATATCAACGCAGTAAAGGTCGTGATTTATTCGATTTAGATTACGCACGATTACATACAGAGTTAGATACAAAACAAATTATTCATTGCTTTAAAGAATATACAAAGTTTATAACAGGTAAAAGACCTCCAAGCAAGAAGGAGTTTTTATTAAACTTTGAAGAGAAACAAAACGACCCTAATTTTACAGGTGATATGGAAGCTTTATTAAGAGCAGGTATTACATATAATCAGAAAGAAGCAAGTGAATGGGTAATAAAAGAATTGATAGAAAAAATTTAAAATGACGAATAACAATATTTTACAATACGAAACCAAAGTTTAGCAAACTGCTGATTTACTCATTGGAGCTGGCATAAAGCAAAGTGATTTATTGTAGCCGCCTATGATTTTAAATACAAAGACCCCGGCACTTCCTGCTTTAAACCCACCGCAGAATATGTGATAGAATGGTTGCTATAACAAAAAACCATTAAAAATTACCAAGCAGAAAAATGAATTGAGATGATAGAAAAGTAAAGTGGCAAGTTGGGAGAAGGAAGAACACTTTTTAAAGTATCTTTTGACTTCCAGTAGTTATATTTGTAGCCATATTCCTTTATATATGGTACAAGTGCTGTAATAAATATTATAACTTTAAAAAAAATAATTTAATAAAATATTATTTCTTTAGTTGTTGGTATGGATAAAAAGTGTATCTTTGCAGATGTAATTTATCGTTTGCAAGCAAATACAAACATGTGCCAAGTGAATTTCAAAATAAAATTATCATGTATTACACAAAAATTATAGTACAACACAAGGATGGTTCTAAAGCAAAAGGAGTCAAGGTTTCATTATCCATTAATGGAATTTTTTCAGGTGGAGTGACACCTAATTCATATACGGATAGATTTGGAGAAGCTATTATTTCACATGAAAGTCGTGGCTCTGCTAAAGTATTAGTTAATGGTACTACAAGAACAACTATTCAAGTTCCTGGTGAAACTGTTGTGTTTATATAAAAATTAAAGTCAGAATAAGCTGAACAAGACTATAAAAGAAGTAGGCGTTAATTAAAAATTCTTTTTATGGAAACCTTAGAGAAAGTTAAAAAGAAGACTATTAAGCCAGTAAAAATTAATAGTCGTCTAAAGCTCAAAAGGAGAACTATTGGTATTGTTGAAGAAACAATAACGATGTGCAGTAAACCAACGTGGGATAACTCCACTTGTGGGCCTCCTAGAACGTATTCTCCTCCAATGTGTTAAACATAGACACAGTAATTAAAAGTTAATTACTGTGTTTTTAATTTAGGTTTAATGTGGCATTCAATAGTCAATATCAATGAAAAGTCAATATTTATTGATAAGATAAATCAAATTTATTCTACCATACAACAGAATAAAACTAAAGTTAACACTAACCTTAATAGTAACCTTGTGGAAGGTAACTTAGGAATTATTTTATTTCTTACTTATTATTCAATTGTTTTTGATAACGCTGAGTCAAAACGGATAACCATTAATTTAATTCAGAACGTAATTGAAAATATTGATAGTTTAAAGCCTGACGCATCTTTGTTTACAGGTTTGTCTGGTTTGGGATGGGTGTTACAATTTTTAATTAATATTCAATATATTGAATTTAATGATTCTGACTTACAAGAAATTGATGAAATTATCTTGAGAAGTATCATTGACAATTTAAAATTTGGCAACTTTGATTTAATCTCAGGTGGTATTGGTCAAATATTATATTTGTTAGAAAGAAATCCAAGTAGGTTTGATAGCCATTTTTTTGAACGGGTTATCAAGCAAATTAACTATTTAAAGCTTTCCAACAATGGTTATTCATATTGGAACAATATTGAATACTGGTTAGAAGTTCAGACAGAGAAGGCTAACTTAGGACTAGCACACGGAACTATTAGTATCAGTTATTTATTATCCAAATTATATCAATATGGTTACGCTCCTTCAATATGTCAAAGACTAATCCATGAATCAATTAGTTTTTACAAGTATTGTAGAAAACAAGATACATTAAAATCAATTTTTCCAACTGTATATCCTTTTGAAACTTCTCATGAAAATAGCAGATTAGCATGGTGTAATGGAGATCTTGGTATAGGAATATCTATTTTACAAATTGGTATAAGATTGAAAGATGAGTTAATACAAGATTTTGGTAATGAAATATTATTAAGTACAACTACGCGAAAAAATTTAAAGGTTAATGGTGTTTTTGATAGTAGTTTTTGCCATGGAACATCAGGGATAGGACATATTTATAATAAGGCATACCAGTATACAAAAGATGTAAAGTATAAAGAAGCATCCAAGTATTGGTTTACAAAAACTCTTGAATTAGCTAAATTTGAAGATGGTTACGCTGGTTACAAGACATGGTTTGGTACAGATAATGAATCATGGAAAAATGAACTTGGTTTATTAACGGGTATTTCTGGTGTAGGTTTATCCTTAATTTCATTTGTTTCTGATATCTCACCAGACTGGGATAAAATATTTCTTTTAAGTTAGTTATGAATAATTACCAACCATTTGGCAAGTTCGTACTGCGAACTCCATTATTGCCTTTAAAGTACTTTACTGATAGTCTGTATTGCGAAAACAATAGTGCAGAACTGATTAAAAATAATCTTTTTCAAGAAGCTATTTATATCGCATCTCAAAATGCATACAATTTAATTTATAATGAATCAAATATAAACAAAAAATTAGAAAGTGAGGATGTTTTAAGTCGGTATATTACAAGAGCATCAACAAAACCAACCCCTTTTGGCTTATTTTCTGGTGTAACGATAGGCAATTTGTCAAATGAGAATAATGTTAAATTACATAGAAATTTTAAGAAAGAAGTTAGGTTAGATTTCAATATACTTAATTCAATAAAAAATCATATTCTTTTTGATTTTAATTCTTTAAGAAATATAATTGTATATCCCAATAACACAATTCATAAGGTGTTGGATCAGTATAGATACTATGAACCTTATAAAATTGAAGAGAATCAAATTCAATATCGATTTTCTACATTAGAATGCACATCTTTATTAGAAGAAATCATTGATCTAGCACAGAATGGTAAAAGCATAAATGACTTAATTATTAGTTTGAATAAGTATGATTTTGAACTTGATGAAATATCATCTTATTTTCAAGATCTTCTTCAAATAAGTTTTCTAGTTACTGAGTTGGAATTAAAAACATCAGGAACCTTCTATTTTGATTACCTTAAAGAAAAATCAGGTAAAATAGATCAAGCTGTATATCAAAAAATTAAAAAAATTGATAATAACTTAAATGAAATTAGTATTTCATCAAACTTTGAAAGAAATAAATACGAAGAAGTAAAACAACATGTCAGTTTTTTTAATGCAAACATACATGAGAATGTATTTCAAATTGATTCGTACAGAGATAATTATAGTAGTAAAATTCAAAAAAAATATTCATGGCATGTTTTAAAAGGAGTTGATATTTTAAATAGAATAATTTCTTACACCAAAAATAATTCAATTGAAAATTTCATACAAAAATTTCCAAAAAAATTTGGAAGTAAAAAAATACCTATTCTTTTAGCATTAGACCCACTAATTGGAATTAATTATTTGGGTAGTGAGGATAATTTATTGTTGCCTAAAGAGATGTATAAAATATTTTCAGCAATATCAGATGATGATAATTTATCAGTATTTAATATTCATATAAATCCACTTGTGCAAAACAAAATTATTCGTGCAGCAATTGCTGGTCTTGAAGAAGTTGAAATTGAGGACGATTTGCTCCTATCAAAGAAATTGGAACTTGCAGATACTTTCTCAGCATTAACAAGTTTTACAGATTATACCTATAAGAAGAATCAACAGATTTTATTACATAGTATAACTGGGGGGTCAGGCACAACTCTTCTTAGCCGTTTTGGCTTTGTGAATGATGACCTTAATTCTTATATTTCTGAAATTACTAAAGCAGAGCAAACGCTTAAGAAAAATCAGATCTTAGCTGATATTTCTTTTTCTCCAAGTCCTAGGGTTGGTAACATACTTGCAAGACCTCATTTCAGAGAATTTGAAATACCTATCTTAACTAATTCCGATAATTTGATTAAACAGATTAATTTAAACGATATCTTAGTGTCTATTCAAAATGGTTACATTACATTAGAATCAAAATCATTACAACAAAAAATCACTCCTAAACTAAGTACTGCACATAATTATCAAAAAGTTAATTTGCCTATATATAGATTTTTATGTGATATTCAAGATGAAACTGAAAAGGCGAACAATGGGCTGTTACTCTCATTAGACAATTTGTTGAATACATTAACCTATATTCCAAGGATTAGATATAAAAATATAATCCTATATCCACAAAAATGGAATATTTTATTAGATCCAATAAAACATAAGTTGAATGTTTCGGAATTGGATAAAAAGCAAAACATCTTAAAAGAAATATTTACTAAAGGGAAATTACCCTTTATATTTAATTTGTATGATAATCAAAAGCAAACATACAAAGCGATTAATATAAATAACCTTCATTCATGTTCTTATTTTCTAAAATATATAAAGAAAACAGATAAAATAACAATTTCAGAATTTATCTCATATTGGGGTGGAATAAAAGACTTTTTAGGAGATAAATATGCGAATCAAATAATATTTACTTATTTTAAGAAAAATGGAGATTAAAGAACGTTTTTTACCCGGCAAGGAATGGCTATATTATAATATTTACATTAGTAATGATTTTGCAGATGAAGTAGTAATATTGTTTAGTGACTTTTTTACTAATCTTAAAATTGATAATTGGTTTTTTATTCGATACAATATACCTGAGTTTCATCTTAGAGTAAGATTTAATTCTTTTTCATATTCTTTGATTGACCAAATAAATACTTTATTGCAACCATATTTTGACAACCGGATAATTTGGAATGTAGATATTGGCACTTATTGTAGAGAGATAGAAAGATATTGTGATGAAAATATAATTGAATCAGAACAATTATTTCATTATGACAGTAATTCAATTGCTAGGATAATGAAACATTATTTACAACATGAGAGTTCTGTTTTGCCTTCAAGATGGATTGTCGCAATCAAATTAACTAATGATTATTTTGATTTGTTTAAATATTCAAGGCAAAAAAAAATAGACCTTCTAAAACAAATCATTTCTTTATTATCGGAAGAATTCAAAATAGGAAAGAATTTTAATAATGAGTTTAATTTATTATTCCAAAACTATAGATATTACATAAACAATTTACCAACTAATTTGATTGAAATATTAGAGTCTAGATATGCAAAGATTGAAAAGCCAATTTCAGTCATAAAAAAACGAGTAGATAATTCTAATTATAATGTGGGGAATCTTGTTTCTAGTTATTTTCATATGTCAAACAACCGTTTATTTGATTGTAATCCTCGTTTTCAGGAATTAATAGTGTATATGTTTATTTTGAGAATGGAGATAGAACTAAAAGCTAAAAAAATATTAGTAAGTAATATAACAAAATTCTAAGCACTTGTATAACCGTCTAGCATGTAACTATATCTTAGTCTCAGGCGAGCAACTATGCACTTAATAAAATTTTTTGGAAGTTTTTGATTGAAATTTTGATGTTGGTCTTGGTTGGTTTTGAAATGGATATTGAGGTGTTTATCAGTACAATTTTGAACAAATGTGCTTAATTTTCGATCCAAACATTTCATGTATGCTATGACGGCTAAAATATCAATTTGAGTATTTTAGCATTTCTTCCACCATATTTTGCCTAAAAAGATTAATCTACAAAACATAACAAACAAATATGGTTCACAGCATTGCGTATTTTGAATGTTAGTGTTTCAAAATCGTTCCGGTATATATACTTAACCATTATGTATAATAACAAAACTATGAAATACAAAATAATAAAAGAAGAAATAGTATTTGACAACTTTTTCAAAATAAAGAAAGCGAAGATTAAGCATGAATTATTCGATTCTAATACAATAGAGGTTGATAGACTTTCGTTTGAAAGAGGTGATTCTGTGGCAATTCTAATTTATGAAAAAGATACTGATAGTTTACTGTTTACAAACCAATTTAGATATCCAACAATAAAAGAAAAAGACGGCTGGATACTTGAACTAACAGCAGGTAGTTTAGAAGGTAATGAAGAACCTAAGAATAGAGTAAAAAAAGAAGTTGAAGAAGAAATAGGATATAAGGTAAACGCAGTAGAATATATAAATTCGTTTTTTGTTTCACCTGGAGGCACTTCAGAAAGAATTTTACTTTACTATTCTGAAGTCAATTCTACTGACAAGATTTTTAATGGAGGGGGAATGAAGTATGAAAAGGAAGATATCCAATTAATAAAAATAAAGACGAAAGAAGTCATTAAACAATTAAAAAACAATAAGTTTCGAGATGCTAAAACTATAATTGGAATTCAATGGTTTTTAATGAATAAAATACAATCAATATGAAACCAAGAAGCATTATTACCATTGCTATTTTCTTATACTCATTAGGGTATAGCCATATGCTTAAGGCGCAGCATATAGAAACAGAAGATGCCCAACTATCTAGTACCATAGAACAAGTGGACGCGACGGAAGACATCTCTTATCAAGAAGCTGATAAAGCATTGAATAAAGTGTATAAACAGATACTAAAAAAGTATGAGAAAGCACCTGTTTTTTTGAAAAAGCTAAAGGCGGTACAGCGTTTATGGATACAGTTTAGAGATGCCGAGTTGGAAATGCGGTTTCCTATGGAAAATAAGCGAGTGGCTTATGGTACGGTCTATTTTGGTTGCAAAGAACAATACCTAATAGACATGACCATTGTCCGAACCAAAACACTAAAAGAATGGCAGGGTGATATAGATGAGTATGATAGCTGTAATGGCTCCAAAGGTGTTTTTGTAGAAGGAGACTACTAATCCACAAAGTATTAGGAATGTTATTTTCAACTTCAAGGTTGTTGAAGATTTAGGCATTCATTTAATACCCCTGTAATATCCAATTTGTCCGACTTGGACAAATCGCCCGGATTAGAACCCGCTTCTCCTTCGGGAATGGGGCAGTCCAAGGCTTTGAAATGCGCCACCCAAAAATCGGGAAACAACCCTGTTGTTTTGTCCTTGAATGTCATCTTGATAGGCGGAAATAAAGGCTTATTGTCTAAATAATAAAACTGCTGCACCAATTCGCTACAATAATAGGCATCGTTGTGCGCCGAGAAATAATGGTCGTAGTCTTTGCCTACTTTACTTTTTATCTTTTCAATGGCCTTAGGAATAGCGGCTCTATAAGGTGGTTTCAAACGTGCTAATACTACCACACTTTCGGCCTCCAAAAACTTGTGAAGAGGTGTTTTACAAACCCCATTGGTAATGGCTTCTAATACATACCACTCTTGGTTTTCGTAGTGTGCTATGCCCACATGTGTAAAACTAAAACTATCTATGCTATAAGTAGCGGCCGCTACTGCCGAAGAAAATTCGTCTGTCAAATCTTGTTTAAACAACAAATCACCTTCTTGCAGCTGAGGCGTAGAAGAATTGCAAGCCACAAGTAGCCAACTACTAAGTAGCAACAGGAAACTGTATTTGAACACAAATGAGAGGTGATAATGATGCATAGGTGTAATTTTTTGGCAAAAATAGGAAAATAACAAGCGTGATACAGATGGGAAAGCATAGAAAATAGGGCAGGAGAGTGCTTGTGTATTGGTATTACAATTTATACGCTCCTTGTGTCTTTATATCGTAATAAGTTAACCCCAGTTTATCGCATTCTTGTTGCCATTGTTGGATGCGCCATGTATTATTAGTAGCATCAAAAACAATGGTATTGGTATGGATGCTTTTTTGCAGTTGAGCTATGCTGATAGGGGGATTGTGGCTTAGTACCACCGTGTTGAAAAACACAGTGCTATCACTTTGCGGCAGCAAGCCCTCTTGGTTGATGATGCAAAGCGAATGCTGTTGCCATAGCAAGCTGTTTTTGTTGATATAAATACCATTTACCACTTTGTGCTTAGCATGTTTGCTCACGATAGATATGGTATTTTGTATGCGTTGGCGCAGATGTAACCCATAAAAAGGTGTATAAGCAGATTGTATATCAGCTGTTTTATTCCCGTAAGAGATAATGGTGCTATGGCGCCCTTGCAAAACAGATATGCATGGCGTTTTCTTATCGTGTAAGATATACAAATTGTTTTGTTGTAAGCTGCTGTACCGTCCTGCTATATTATATACAAAAAACAAAAGGCTTAGCGATAAACCTATCATGCTAAAACGGTAGTTGCGCCATATCAGACCTATGCTTAAGCTAATGATGATAAGGTACAGCACTATGGTCTCTGTGGTGGAAAAATACAAATGTTGGCTAAAAGCCCAAGGCAATGCTTCTATAAGGCCTACAATATGCGTGAGCAGCCACAAAAGGATATGCAATATAGCCAGGGCAAGGCTGCTTATAAAAGTGCTTGCCAGACCTACAGCCATAAGGGCAAAATTGAGCATGCCTGTAAGCAGGATAGCAAAGCTAAGGGGGATAACAAATATATTGCTCAACAAAAAATAGTGGGGAAACAGATGAAAATAATAGATAGCCAAAGGAAATAACCCCAATTGGGCTGCAATAGACACGGCGCTCAGGTCTATCAGTTTGTTGACAATGGCATATTGGCTACGACAGCATTGGCTTAGCCGTGGTTGGTAAAAGAAAATGGCCAATACCGAAAGGTAAGAAAACTGAAACCCTATATTGAAAATGAGTTCAGGCTGGAACAAGAGTAAGAGAAAAGCAGAAGCAGCCAGACTATTGTATATACTGCTGTGTCTGTTGAGTATTTTGCCAACAATAATAATGCTAAACATGGTAGAAGCACGCAATACAGGCGGCGCCAAACCTGTGATAAAGGCATACGACCAAATGG
>PDWI01010846.1_pt1 | contig 10122 bp, 10 predicted proteins | sample 1430891 | NCBI WGS metagenome assembly PDWI01 (sample SAMN01162508, study PRJNA174530) | Oral metagenome, whole genome shotgun sequencing project. | biome: Marine environment; feature: Marine mammal; material: Swab sample of the gingival sulcus; isolation source: swab sample of gingival sulcus... | reverse complement strand
CGAGACCAACGATAGTGCAGAAGCCATTAGCAAGGCTTCTGAAATGATACAGTCCATCGCAGACCAAACAAACCTACTTGCTTTAAACGCTGCAATAGAAGCAGCGAGGGCAGGCGATGCAGGGCGTGGTTTTAGTGTTGTTGCGGAGGAAATTAGGAAGCTTGCTGAAGATTCTACGAAGTTTACGGAAGAAATTCGCGTAATTATTGATGGACTGAAAGAGAAATCAGGTCAGGCGGTTGAGAAAATGCAAGTTGCAGCGGAAATTGTAAAAGAGTCTGAAGCGCAGACCGAAGTGACACAGGATAAATTTAATGAGATTGAAGCGGCTGTCGATACTAGTCGTGAAATTGTTCAGAAAGTTAGTGATTATTCTGATGATATTGCTAAGAAGAATAAAGACATTATCGGTGTTATTCAAAATCTATCGGCAATTGCCGAAGAAAATGCGGCGACTACTGAAGAGGCTAGTGCAAGTGTGGAAACGCAGAGCGATTCTATTAATGACATATCGTCAGCTAGTTCAAATCTAGCGGAAATTGCAAGTGATCTCCAAAATGAGGTAGCTCATTTTAAATTATAGAACTTAGCATATTTTAAATAAATACTAATCTCAAGTAAATTTAAGAGTAGTATTAAATGTAAAAAAGGGCAGAAGTGTTTTAGCAGAATTCTTCATCGGCACCATGACCCAGTGCATTCCGAATCCTCTAAAACCCTTCTGCCTCCTCAAGTAAATTATACATGCGTTTTAATTTGAGAATAGTATTAAATGAGATTAGTATAAAATAAAAAAAGCGCTTCTTTGATTATTTAAGGAGTGCTTTTTTGTTACAAAAAAGCAGAACATAAGTTACAGAATATTTTTCATTTCCTAATTTCGAAATACCCATTCCCAATTTCGACGTTTTCATTGTATTTTTCAAAATTAGTGATACCCTAAAGACAAGATACAAAATAATACTAAAGGAGGAAACATGAAAGGTTTAAAGAAGACTGCATATAAAGCGTTAAAGTATGCGGTAGATAGGGAAATAAATGCGAATGGGAATTTGTCGTCAAAGTGTGGAACGATTTTATATGAATCCAAATATAATGTGAAAAAATAAAATAAAAAAGGTAGGTATTGATTATGATCTCAATTAAAAATTTTAGAAAAAAAGACTATATAATTTTTTTTATTGTTGGAATAATATTGTTTGCATGTATGATTGGTTTTTTCGCCTATCCAGGAGCTGATTTAATACCATTAGTAATTTTAGGTGTGATTTTGAGTTTTATAGACTCCTTAATTTTAGGCACTATAACTAATTTTTTAATAAAAAAATGAAGTTTTATACAAATAAGCTACCATAAAACATTTGAATTGTAATGTGGTGGCTTTTTTGCTTTTCTTAGAAATAATATTATGTAATGCATATCTATTGTAACTACGCAAGGGTGTTTGTTTTTGCTTTCTTTTGGTAGGTTGAGTTGATAGAAATATGGTAAAATGGTTACGAGGATATTATGATAAAAATTGCCATATGCGATGACGAAAAAATGATACTAGACCAAATTGTCAGTGGGGTTTGTTCTAATTTTGAGCTACTTGGAATGGAGATTCAGGTGGAGGTTTTTCAGCGTGGTGAAGACCTTCTCCAAACTTCTAATATTAGTGATTTTGAAGCTATTTTTTTGGATATTGACCTTAAAACGACCAACGGTATGGAAATTGCAAAGAAAATTAGAGCAAATGGCTATGGAAAGTTGATTGTTTTTGTGACTTCGATTACAGACTATATATTGGATGGATACACTGTCAATGCGTTTCGGTTTATTCTTAAATCAAGAATGGAAGAGCAGCTTGAAGAGTGTATTCGTTCTATGGGTGATTTTTTTGCGTCTAAAAAGGTCGAAATGGATATTTGGGATATTAGTACGGATGATATTCTTTATGCAGAAAGCGACAACCATAGAATAATGATTTATTTAAAAAATGGCAAAAAGTTTAGTAAGCATATGACGTTAAACGCTTTTGAGAAGACATTAAATTCGAATGATTTTTGCAGAGTTCATCAAAGCTATCTTGTAAATAGTAAGTATGTAGAGAGTGTTGTTCGTTATGAAGCGAGACTTACTAATAATATTACGGTACCTGTTTCAAAGTCGAGGTATAAAAACGCTAATGTGGAAATTAGTATTAGGAGAAAAGTATGGATGTAAATGTATTGGAATTAGAAAATATAATACTGACAGTATTTGAGGTTTTTATTTTTTATGTTGCTTGTTCACTACTATTCAACAAACGTCCATATCGAAAAATTACTAAATATAGTATTATATTTGTATTTTTAGTAGCATATGTATATGTGTGTTTGTATTCAGAGGTTTTACTTTCAAAGGTTTTATTAGGGTTATTGATACTGTGTATAATGTTAAATTTATTGTTTTATAATGGAAAATCTTTTATAAATTCTGTTTTGTCCGTTGTTATGGTCGTAATTATTGTATTATCTTTTAATGCTCTATTGGATTATATGTTACTAGTTTTTATGAAATCGTTGACGAATGAAGAAATATATAGCATTGCAATGGGAAACCCAGAAAATTTATTTACGATAGGACTTCTGAGCAGGTTTATTTTACTAGCATTAGTGGTTTTTATAACAAAACATAAAAAAGGAAAAGTTCGATTATCATATAGATATACCATTAGTTTTGTTTTTGTCTTTTTTTTAACGGTTGTAAGCAGTATTTTATCCATAATTCCAGATGTATCATATAATTTTCTATTTTTCATTATAATGGCAAATACGATATTGATGTACTATATTTTAAATGATTTTGTGAAGATGAGTGAAACAGTTCGAGTGAAAAGTATTAATGAAGAACGATATAAAAATGAACTTAATTTTTGGCATGAAATGAAGGAAAAGGATACCGTTCAAAGAAAAATGCTTCATGATTATTCAGAGACTCTTCTATGTATTAGAGGGTACTTAGATGAGAAAAAATTTGATGAACAGCAATTTATCCGCGATCTTGCAAGCTGCAGATTTGCCATTGTCAACGGCGGTCACACCACCCTCAGCGAGGCCTTGTTTTATGGTAAGCCCGTTCTTTGCTTTCCGGTGAAAAACCAGACGGAGCAGGAAATAAATGCACAATACCTTGCTCATTTTGGGTATGGTGAGTATTATCAAATAGATGGGAAAGATGAAGTGCCTGATTTTTCTTCTTTTCTAAAAAATGAGGAGAAGTACCGGAAAAAGGTTGAAAAGGAACACTGTGCCTGCGGAAACAGGGAACTTGTGGATGTGGTTCTGGAATATCTTGCGGGAGAACAAGAATGAGGAAGCAGGGAGAGAGGGACATCATGGAGTTATTGAGAAGAGGAAAAAAGACCGCACCGTTACTCGTATCAGGTGTTTTGATATCATTACTGATCGCAAATATGTCGTTGGCAGGAATGGGGACTTCTCTGGAGGGAACGGATCCCAGATGGGAGATAGGTATTTTTGGAGCAGGGGCTTATGTCCCCTATTATAAAGGTTCTTCGGAAAACAGATCCTTGCTGCTTCCTCTGCCATATATTGCATATCGGGGAGAAGTTATTGATCTGAACGAGGATAGTCTGACCGGGCATTTTTTCAACTCGGAAAAACTGGCCCTTGATGTCTCTCTTTATGCTGAAGTGAATAAAAATGACGATGCAAGGGAGGGAATGGAGGAGCTCGATCAGGTTATGACCGGTGTCGGGCCAGCCCTCAAGTATTATTTTAACAGAAAAGCAGACTCCGGCTATGATCTTTACCTTAGTCTTCCTTTAAGTATAGCTGTTTCCGGCGATTGGGACGATGAGTTGACAGTCGATTACAGAGGGATTCAGAGCAAGCTCATTCTCAATTATGAAACTTACGGGTTCATGCCGGATAAAAAGCTCAAATTTTCCGCTGCCATGAGTGTGGGTGTGATTGATGCCGAGCTTGCCGATTATTATTACGGGGTGGATGCAGCCTATGCAACAACGGGAAGACCCCAATATAGTGCTGAAGGTGGTTATGCCGGAGCCGGGGCCTCTGTTGATGTGACCTATCACCTGTTTGACCGGTTTTCCATCCGGGCTTACTCCAATGTGGATGTCTTGTCCGGTGCTGTCTTTGAGAGCAGTCCTCTGGTTCAGGAAGAGGTGAATTTCACGGCAGGGATTGCACTTATTTACAGCCTGATTCAATCGGATACGAGGGTGGACAGGGATTAGAATGTTGCCGTTGGTTTTGGGAAATGGAGTTTTTTATGCCGGCCGGTAAGACGATGATAAAGACACTGCGGAAAAACACAGGCTTTTTTTCGTCATTCATGCTGCGACGCCCGGTATGGTGTTCATGGCAGTTGACCGACAAGTGCAATTTCCGCTGTAAATTCTGTTCCATCTGGAAGAAGAAGGATACCTCCGGCCAGATGAGTCTGGCCGAGATTGAGCAGGCGGCTGCCAAACTTGCTCAAATTGGTCCGATGATGGTCAGTATGACAGGGGGGGAACCGCTGATGCGGCCGGATCTTGGTTCTATTATCCATGCCGTTGACAGATACCACTATTCGTTTATCAGCACTAACGGCTCGCTTGTTACACGAGAGCGGGCGAAGGAACTTGTCAAAGCCGGTTTATGGGGGGTTGGCGTCAGTCTTGATTATGCGCGTCCGGAGAAGCATAATGAAAATCGTGGATTTCCAGGTGCCTATGATCGGGCCTTGAACGCTCTGGAGCATTTTCTTGCTGTCCGGGTAAAGGGAAGACCCCAGGTAAACCTGATGTTTACCCTGCTGAATGATAACTTGCAGGATCTGGAGCAACTTGCCAAACTGACAAGGGAAATAGGTTGTACCTTCCGCGTTCAGGCATACTCCAGCCTGAAAACCCTTGACAATTCAATGCAGCATCCGGAACCGGTATCGGAAAAACTGCTGGCTCTTCATCGTAAATATCCGCATTTTATTACCAACCGGGTGGTTCTGGAAAAATTTGATCAGGCCATTACCGAAGGTGTGCCAGGCTGTATTGCCGGAAAATACATGATCAATATTGATCCGAGGGGATATGTCTCGATCTGTCCCGAATCCCAGGCCTATCATGTTGGGCACATCCTTCGGGATGAAAATGGTATCCTGCTCGAACGACTGAGGGAAAAACATAAAAAGAATACGTGTAAAAGCTGTTGGTACAATTGCCGAAACGAGCTTGAAGTCAGCTATTCCATGCGCGGTATGTGGTACGGGAGAAAAAGAGGGGACACTCCCTGAAAAAAACGGAGACTGTTTGGAACTCTACCTTTTACTTCTCTATGGTGTCTACCAGCCTGGAATACATCTCTTTTGTCCTTTTCCTGTTATAATCTCCCCTTTCCTGGAGTGTTTTGATCAAGGCACTGCGGTTCTCTTCGTCGAGTACCCTGTCAAGAAGGGCCTCTATCTCCGGGGATGAGTCAAAATCCTTGAGAAGGTAGTCTCCGCTGTTGTAATCATCAAAGAGAGCCTGATATTTATGGGTCCATCCGGTACCGATAACAGGTGTTGCCTGTGAGAGGGCGCTGACGATGGAATGGTATCTGGAAGCGATGACTGCCCTGCATGAGGCAAGTATGCCCTTGGCCTCTCTGGGAAGAGGATCAACGAGTCTGATTTTTTCGGGGAGATTCTTGTTTATATCTTCGGCAATTTTCCTGTCCTCTTCCTGGTGAACCAGTAAACAGACGGTCAAGCCTCTTTCCCGGATTAAGTCAATCAAGAGATACATGGCCTTGAGATAGCTGTTCTTTAGATCTTTTGATGTCTTGTCCATCATCCGCATGGAAGGAACCAGACAGACGGTATTGGACCAGTTTTCTTGTGGCAGGATTGGGGCTACCATGTTGGAATAGTCTGGAGCCACGAACAGTTTTGATTCCGGGCAGCCAACAGAAAGAGCGTATTTTTTTGATTCGTTACAACGTACGAAAACGAGATCGGCAAGCTGCATGATACCTGCAGCATTTGATGCAACAATGGGATTCTTGAAAGGCCCCATGGACTGGGGGAGCATGATGAGCTTTACCCCTTTTTTTTTGTAGTGTTGGTAAAACATCAGTCGCATACTCAGGGCGGAACTCATTTTTGCCCAGGGATCGCCAAGCTGGAAGCCTGAACCATCGAGGAGAACATCGGGGGTTCCGTGACTGCGGTACTGAAAAAACCTTTTGATGGACTGTATTCCCATCTTATACATATTCACAGGACTGTAAAACCGGGAGGCGGGGACCATATTCCACAGCGGAACAGGGAGATAATATCTTTGTCCGAGTTCTTGGTACAGTGAGTTGACCATCAGTCTGTCGCCCTTATTGACCCAGCAGGGAGCGATAACCTGTACAACCTTCTTTTTCATATTTCTCTCCAAAATGCCATGGCAACAGGGGTTGAACCGATGAGAAAGCCTGTTTCCATCAATACGTTTTTTGTTTCCACGATTACCCGTCGTTCGTCGAAGTCGGCTGCTTCATCAAAGTAGAGAATGTCATCTTTACGCAGCCCGGAAAGGATAGTGTCAAGCACATGCCTGGTTGGTTCGTACAGATCCAGATCAAAGAGGAATACTCTGCAGTCTGATGTGGAAGACTGTTTGTTGAGCTGCTGGAATAATTCTGCTGAAAAGGTTTTTTCCACCTTTCCTTTAAACCATTCTACACGCTGGTCTTTAATCGCTGGTGGTTTTCCTCCGGCATCAAAAGCTCCTCTTTCGTAGTGCTGCCATGCTTCGGGCAAGCCGGTGAAAGTGTCAAATCCATACCAGTGATCTATTGTGCGGCAGTTCTCAAGCCACCAGTTTGTGGCATAGCCATAGGCAACACCGAATTCGAAAACGGTAATACTCCTTTTGTCAGCAGCCATCTGGATGATACGATTCCATAGCTGTTCTCTTGTTGCAAGGAAGGGATGATTTTTACCGAAATTCCTTCTCGTCCAGAGATGAAATTCAACGGACTGGCCAAATTGTGCGCCGTTTATCAACCAGCTTTCTGGAAAAAAAGAAAAGGATTTTATTGTCTTGTGGGCAAGATTCAGTTTGATTTTTTTTAGTCTTCTTGCAAAAGGTGTTGCTGCTTTATCCATTTGAATACACTTAGAAGGTTTTGGGGTTGCCAAGGAATTCACGGTTCAGCAGATAATTAAAGGCGGAGAACCAGATGATCGGGCCGATGGTAAAAACCAGAAGCCAGATGAAACCGATTTCGGGAAGAAGTACCATCGGAATGAGGGATTTGGAGAACATCTCCTGTTTCCTTGAGTATTCCAAAACTTTTTCCCTTTCCTCGACGGGGGTTTGGATTAATTTTACGGTGAGGATCAGGGAACCGGTGGTAAACAGAACAAGGAGGACAATCTGCCAGGTGTAAACAGGAAGAATATGAAAGACGAACAGTGAAAATAGAATAAAATATGTCAGCAGTTTGATGACAAGGCAGATAATTTTGAATCCTGTGTGAATGATGGTTGTACCCTGCTTGATATGACTCATTTTTACAGCGAGGGTTGTAACGCCGGCTGCTCTGTCAAAATTCACATCTTTCAACTGTCCGGAACCTATATTGAAAAAAAGATGTTCCAGTACCATAATGGCGGCCATGGCCAGTGAGAAAATGGAAAAAGAAAATGGCTGGCTGGTCAGGGCTGTGGTTCCAAAAAGAAAGAGAAATCCAGCGGATGTTCCATAAAAAATGTCCGCTCCAAGCAGTTTTTTTGAGAACTTGTTATAGAGCCCGGCCAAAATCAGGGCGATGGTGAGTAGTAGGGATGCATGAAAACCATATATCAGGTATGAACCTCCAGCAGGAACGAGGAACAGAATGATGGAGCTGATAAAGGCGCTTTTTCTCGATATTGAGCCATTCACCAGGGGCCTGTGTTTCAGTTCCGGCAGACGGCAGTCAATTTCATAGTCTTCATAGTCGTTATGAATGAACCCGAAGATGACCAGCAGGACGTTGAAGAGGAAAAGCATACACACATCAAAGAATTCGATGTCGCGGCCAACCAGGGTCATGGCTCCTATGACAGCAACAAATGAAAATCCGGCAAGTTCGATTCTTGCCATGGTGAGGAAGCTGTGCATTTTCTGTATCAGTATATGTTTCACGCGTTATCTTTTGATGTGGTATTTTGCATGATCAGCAGCAATAAAAACGCTGCAATTGATCATGGATATTTTTTTTGAAATAATTATTAAAAATAAATGGTTACGCTGGTACTTGATGAATTTCTATGAAAGAAGGAATAATTTTTTAAAACGAAAATGATTCTTCGACATCAGTCACAGGCAAGGCAGTAAAATAGCACAAATCACTTTGGGGTGCCAGTTCATATTGCCGGGATTTTCTGACAAAAATATGAATGATTCAATACAGGTAGGTTTGTTGTTGATCCAAAGGAGGAAAAAAATTTTTTCATTTGTTGCATTCCTTTGATAATTCAACTAATAATATTGCTCGTTATATTCTGTTGTGCTACTGTTGGACGATTGACATGCTATAGGAAACAGCATTTGTTTTGCACATATTTTTTAACGTAACCATTTGAAAAGGTGTTTTTATGAAAGTTCTAATTAGTCCGATTTCCCTTGAGGAAGCACGGATCGTCGTTAAAGGTGGATGCGATATCGTTGATATCAAAAATGTGAAGGAAGGTTCTCTCGGAGCTCAGGGACCGTGGGTTACAAAAGCCATCTGCGATGAGTTCAAGGATGAACCTGTCCTATGCAGTGCCGCGCTTGGCGACCTGCCAAATCTTCCGGGAACAATAGCTCTGGCGTCTTTTGGGGCAGCACATTGCGGGGCCGATTACTTAAAGGCCGGGCTTTATGGAGCAAAAAATTATGATGATGCTCTTGCCATGATGAGTGCTTCTGTTAAGGCCATCAAGATGGTTTCTGATGATATAATAAAAGTTGCCTGTGGGTATGCTGATTTTGCAAAGTTTGGAGGTGTCTCCGCCATGGATATCGTAAAGGCTGCCAAGGATTCTGGTGCCGATGTAGCCATGCTCGATACCAAGATTAAAGATGGTTCCACTCTTTTCGATAACCTCAGCAACCAGGAATTGAAAGACTTCGTTAATGCTGCAAAAGATCTTGGGTTGAAAACTGCTCTTGCAGGTTCAGTAAAGAAAGAGCACATGGATGTGGTTTTTGATATTGATCCCGATATCATTGGAGTTCGTGGTGCTGTTTGTGAAGGAAATGACAGAACAAGTTGTATTACTGAAAAAGGCGTGAGTGAGTTTGTTGCAACTGTTCGCAAGAACTAGGTGCGGTTGGTTTCATATTCTGCCAAAAAGATCATTTCTTTTCCGGTCAGGAGCGATGTAGCAAGCACCGCTCCTGGCTTGTGTGTGTATCAGAACAAGCTCTTTTCTGAAACATTTTCCTTCCTCAATTCATCTTCGCCGGTTTTCTCGCTTTCGGTACCTACTTGGCTGTTCTCTTGTTTTCCAGGGTGTTTGCAGGTGGCATCCGTTGTATCTGAATGGGGCAACTGATCTGTGGTTCAGCTTCTTGCATATTGAGGGAACGGGCGGTTCTTCTCCGTTGTAATGTTGTGCATTGGCCTGTTTTTGGTGCCTGGATTCATGCAAAGAGATGAGATAAGGAAAAAAATGGTGATGTCGATGAAAATACGTATAACGGGAGAAAAATGTCTGTTCTCTCTGCTCTTTCTGCTCGGCTTTTTCCCCTTTTTCGGCTGTTCTCTGGTCACCGGGCCAGGCGCAGATGATATTCTGGCCGGGATAGGCAGGGTTCCTGATACAGTTTTGGTGAAAGAGGGGATGCCGACCTATATCATTATGGTCGAGGGAATGCTGGCCAGAAACCCTGAAGACCCTCAGCTCTTAAAGGCTGCAGCACAACTTTACAGTCTTTATGGTTCAAATTATGTTGAAGATGAGATAAGGGCCGGAATACTCACCGATAAAGCCCTTGATTACGCCTTTGCATCTGCATCCGCTTTTCTCCCTGGTTTTGATCAGGCAAGAAATGGCGGTTTTGAAGAGTTTGAAAAACTTCTGAAAAAATGTGGCCAGGATGCTGTTGATTTTTTGTTCCTGGTGGGT
>PDWI01025070.1_pt1 | contig 10123 bp, 14 predicted proteins | sample 1430891 | NCBI WGS metagenome assembly PDWI01 (sample SAMN01162508, study PRJNA174530) | Oral metagenome, whole genome shotgun sequencing project. | biome: Marine environment; feature: Marine mammal; material: Swab sample of the gingival sulcus; isolation source: swab sample of gingival sulcus... | reverse complement strand
AACATCAAGTTTTGGTAAACGCTCTAAATCAGCTTCTGTACGCACGGTATATTTAAATTTAGGACCTTCACCCTGTATAAATGATAGTTCAAGCCCCATTGCATCAGGAATGGTTAAAATATCACTAAATAAAATCACCGCATCTAAATCAAAACGTTTTAACGGTTGCAAAGTAACTTCTGTTGCCTTATCAGTATCCTTACAAAGACTCATAAAATTACCTGCTTTGGCACGAACTTCTTTATATTCAGGCAGATAACGCCCCGCTTTCAAAACGTAATGCTCGCAAAAGTCGGTCATTAATAAGTGGTGGAAATTGAATAGCAGATTTTGCCGTTGATATTGACATAAAAGTATTATCCTTAACTCAAAGTGATAACTATTAATTTTGTAAAATAACTTAAAGAATTATTTTATTTCTCTATTATATGTCATTTTTTATAAAATAGTGCTTGCATTAAATATTTTTTTTGTTAAAATATCTACTTCTTAAATGAAGGCATATAGCTCAGTTGGTTAGAGCACCACCTTGACATGGTGCCACCTTGACATGGTGGGGGTCGCTAGTTCGAATCTAGTTATGCCTACCACATTCAAACCCCTGTAATTAGCATAATTACAGGGGTTTTTCTTGTTTTTGGGATAAAAAATCGGTAAAATAAAATGCTCTATTTTCTTTATTTTCTCTAAAAAATAGAGAAAATAAAGCATAATTTACGCCAATTTTACGCCAAAAAGATTATGAAAATTCCAAAACCTCGCAAACGTGGCTCATCATATCGCATTGAATTAATGATAAACGGTACTATGAAAAATTATTAGCAAGTAAAGCTGGACATAAACTCAAAGATGATGACCCAACAAGCATTAGTTTACACGAATTAATGAATTTACACTATGAAAAAATAGGTAAACATAAAAAAGGTAGTAGATACGATAAAGACATGCTTAGAGTATTGCCTCGTGACCACTCCTGGCTAACTGATATTATGGTGGTGAAATTAACGCCACAAGATATTACTAATTATCGCAATCTAAGATTAGAAAAAGTTAAACCCGCCACAGTTAGACGTGAATTAGGTTATATTTCATCAGTTTTAACTTATGCAGTGAGAGAGTTATATATTATCAAGTCCAACCCTTGCAATGATATGACCAAACCCGAACAAGGCAAATCACGCTATCGCAGAATTTCAGATGATGAAATAGCCCAAATTTTGCAAGTAGCAGATTATCAAATCGGTAATGAGCCAATTTCAACTAAGCATTATGTAGCTTGGTCGTTTGTTTGGGCAATTGAATCGGCTATGCGTAGAAATGAAATTTTAGGCATGACATGGGATAATATTCATACTAATCATGTGCATTTACCAACTTCTAAAACAGATGAAAGCCGTGATGTACCGCTAAGTCCAACTATGCGAATTTTACTTGATAGCTTGCCCGATAGTGATGATGAATGCTTAATTCCTGTTTTAACAGAAACTTTTAAAACAGCATGGGGGCGGATTTTAAAGAAAACAGATATAGAAGATTTAACTTTTAGAGACACACGACACGAGGCAATTAGTCGCATGGTGAATAAAACAAAAATCCCTGTTGAGCAATTGGCAAAAATCACGGGGCATAAAAAAATAGACACTTTAGTAAATGTCTATTATAACCCGACTGCTGATGAATTACATAATGCGTTATATGGTTAATTTTTGCGTTTCCGTCCACGTTTGCGACTTTTGGCGGTTAGCAAAATAATTGCTTGCTCTCTGTCATACATTGCCTTGCCCTCTGTACCCTTGTTGATGTGACGGCATTTATTGGTGACGGTGGAGCGGTGAATACCTAATTTTTCGGCTAGATATTTAGCAGAAACAAATTGCGGTTCGTCATTGGCACATTTGATAGCAGTAATTTTACCTCCCGCTATAGTATCCCCTAAAAATAATCTAGGGGGTAACTCTGATACAATTTCTATTGTGTATTTTTGTTCAGTTGCTAACATTTTTTAATTACCCTTTTCATAAACCATGTCTAAAAAATATCTTGATAAATGAAACTTATTATTTTTTGTATTTTTCGCTAGAACTCCAAGTCTTGATAATTGTGATATATAATTAGATATTGCACTATGAGAATTAATCTCATAATTTTCTGCATACAAATTTAAAATTTCAAACTGGGTCATCGGCTTGTTTTCATTGAATACTAAACAAGTTATGATATTTCTTCTCTGCTCCACCTGTTTACTTTTTTCTGTTAATTGGTTTCCTGTATCAATTGAGGTTTTAATAATCGACAAAGATAATGCTTTATCAATATCAAAATCATCAGTAATCGGCTTTGCTCTCATTTCAAATTGATTATTGCAAATTCTTTTACCTTTATACTTATTTCTAACTTTCCGCTTTGCGGGTTTTTTAGCTAGATTAGGTTTATTCAGCGGTTTTTTGGGTTCAACATTCAGTACATTTAATATTGAAATTAATTGCTTTTCGTTTAAATTTTTTGCTGATACTTCGCCATTTTCAGTTACGATATTGATACTTTGAATACTCATCTTTTCACTCCAATTAATTAAAAAAATCACTTATTCGATTAACCCCTTATAAAGAGTTAATCTGATAAATAAACTTATTAATTTTGGCTATTTAATATATTGGTATGTATTAATAATTCTTTGGACTTCATTGTCATGTTGCTTTTTTTGCTCAATTTCTTTAATTAATAAATCTCTAATTTCCGTTAAAATATCAATTTTTTTATCAAGTGCCTCAATCTGTTTTTTTAACTTTTCAACATCACTCATTACTCCCTCCCCAACTCTCTAAAAATTTCATCTCTAACTTGACCGCAAGCGACCAATAAGCCATAAATTCCGCTTGTATCAATAACCCTTACCTTGCGGGAGTTATAAAACGCTCTCGGCATGTTTTTGTGATAAGCTAATTGATTATCTAAACTAAAACGTCTTTTTTCTTTATCTGTATCACCCAAACGCAAGCGATAATCTTCAACATCAGCAGTTAATAAAAAACTTAAATCAATCTTGACATTATCATCAGCAAAGCGATTAGTTTTTAAGCGTTTATTTGCCATTTTCGCAATTAGTGGGTGACGGTCAATAATAAAAACGTCAGTCATTTTATAACGTGCTAATAAATAATTATCCTCCCATTCGATTAAATCTCTAACATCTTTTAGCTTAACCAAGGCAACGGTTAAGCCCTTTTTTTCTAATTCTCTAGCGACTGATTGAGCGACGTACGTTGTACCGATTTTCGGCACTCCTGAAATATTGACTATTAATGACATTATGATTTTTTCCTTGCTAAGTTGCTAAAATATTGATGTAAAGAGACAAGCGGAAACCAACAATTAGGGTTAATTCGACAGTCACGATTAGACACTTGACGAATAATAATATACAAGTCGTCCGCTATTTCTTTGCTTGCTTCGTTGCCCCGTTTGGCATAGTTATGACGTGCATTCGCTAGGGCTTGACGGCTTATAGAATTGGTTAAATCTGCATAGACAACAAGTCCGATAAAGATTGTATCAGTATCATTCATAGTTACCCCTTGAGCAAAATATAGATGCTCAACAAGGCACAAACACCCGCTAAGACGATAACAAAAAATACGCTTGCGTTCTTGTCTTTATAAAGTCGGTCATTTTGCTTTTCTAATGTAGTGATTGAGTGTTGCAAGGTTGCGTTATGTTTTTCGGTTTCTGCAAGTTGAATCTGTAGCAGTTTAATTTCATTTGCTTTTAAACCGACGTTTTCGGTCATTAGATATTTTGGTGACATAAAAAAAATCCTTACATTTGATGATGTAAGGATAGTTTAGTATAAAACTAAACTTTATACAAGAAAATATTTAGTATAAAACTAAATTTATAAAATATATCATAAAAAATTAACAAAAAAATAACCCCTTAAAAGTATGAATAGCACTTTTAAGGGGTTATTTTTACTGTATTTCTATTGATTATTATTTAATTAATGCCAAAAAGTCACTTTCTTGCATTATTCTAATGTCCGCTCCGTTTTCAATCATATCTTCAGCTTTACGATGTTTACTACTTTTATCATGACCGACCAACTGCGATAAATCTTGATTACCAACTACTAAGTGAGTTAGGTTCTTGGTTACTTTTGTTCTAACTAAAAATCCATTTTCACAAGCTAAATTAACAGCATCACTTCTTGGCATTGATAAGCTACCCGTAAAGCATATTTCCATACCATAAAAATCACCGTCTTTATTAACTTCGGGCTTTTTAGCTTGTTCAGATTTTTTATCTTGTGCAAACTGTCTTGCTAATTCTTTATCTTGCCGTGTTCGCATATGTTTGTCTTTGTTATGTAGTTGCACTATCTCATCAAATGACTTGCCCGACTTTTCCATTGATTTAAGAATAATAAATCCGCACGCTTTGGCATCTTCAAAGGCATCATGATGTTTAAAATCATAGCCCCAATCATCACAGATATTCTTTAATCCATAACCTTTATAAGCATATTCTAAAAACAGCCGTCTTACAATTAATGTACTATCAAGCCATTGCCAATCAGTACATAAACCTTGTTCATAAAAAGCCTTTTCGATGGAATTTTGGTCAAATTTTGTATGTGATATGACAAAATCGCCATCAATAAAGCTATCTACATAAAAACAAACATCTTTAAATGTCGGTTTATCTGCCACCATTTCAGCAGTTATACCGTGTATCTTGACATTATAAAAATCAAACTCGCATTGAGGGTTAATCAGTTGATTATAGCGAGCGATTATCTTACCGTCTTTATATTTGCACATACCAATTTGACAAATTGAACTCATGTCATAATTAGCAGTTTCAACATCGATTGTGACAAAACTTGTCATAATTTATTCTGTTTCTTGTTCTTGTTTTCTAATATTATCTATGTCTTCTTGACTTAATAAGCGACTGGGTGGTTGTATCTCAACACAAGCGGTTAAAGTGTCTATTTCTTCTGTTTCAAAGCTAACTCTTTCGCCACCATTTACCGATATTAAATTAACTAATCCGTTTTGTAAGCTGACAAATTCTTTAATAAAGTTGCGACCGTCTTTTAGTTTTACATGTACAAATTCGCCTGAACACAAATTTTTATCAGGGTCAAACACCACATACCAACCGCTACGGATTGCGGGAAACATACTTTCACCTAATGCACGGATTGCGTATGCTTTAGTTTTTACCCTGTAAACTTCTAAATAACCGTATTCACCAAGTTTTATACCTTTCTCATCTTGCCAATAACCCTCGCTCCCCATTTGAGCCGAGCCTACCACTGGCACAAAGCGACGGCTTGATTTTTTGCGAGCGGGATAATCTAAAACATCTAACCAGCCATCGGGCAAATTTAAAGAGCGTTCCATATCTCTAGCTAAACTATTACCAATCACTGCATTTTTCCCTTTGTTAGTTATTCCCTTTTTAAGTTGGCTAATTTGAGAGGGCGACTTTCCGACTTGCTCGGCAAACTGAGCTTGTGTTTTAAAATCCGCCATCAATTTAATCATATTTGTTCTTCTGATGTCGTTGATATTCATTTGGGTAAAATAACTCCACTTTTAACATAAGTTAGTAGTTAATAAATAATATTTAGTATTTAACTAAAAATCACAATAAAAGTAAATAGGTAGAAAACTAAACTTGCAAAAATATATATTTAGTAATAAACTAAACATATATTTAGTACAGGAATAAATTTATGATAAAATCTAACCGCATTTTAAAACGACCGCCCATTAATAGCTTAATTAATTTAATTAACAGCTTAAATAATGAGCAAAAGCAAAATTTAGCTAAACAATGCAAAACAAGCCTAGGCAATTTACGTCAAATTGCATACGGTTACGGTTCTTGTTCTTTATCGCTTGCAATGTCTATCTGCAAAGCATGTGATGAGGTCAAATTAGAACAACTTTTACCACAATTAAAGGAGCAAACTAATGAATAAACGTCCACCGCTCGACTTTGAGCAAATTTTACAATCCGCAAAAGGAAATTGGCTAACTACCATATTTCCCGCATTCGCAATCACTTTTAAAAAAAAGCCTCATCTGCATCAGCCTTGCCCAATGTGCGGAGGTAAAGACCGTTTTCGTTGCGACGACTTAAACGGTGACGGTACTTATTATTGTAGTAATTGCGGTGCAGGTAGTGGCTATAAATTAGTTAAAGAATACTCTCGCAATTCAGATACTTATGAAATAATGTCACAAATCGCAAATGCTGAAGTTGAGCGTAAAAACAGCGAAGAAAAACGGAAAGCGAGATTAAAAGCAAGCCAAATTGCTCAAAAATTATGGCAACAAGCAACGCAAGCGGATTTAAATCACCCTTATGCGGTGAAAAAACAAATCTATCCGTCAGGCATGAAACAGCTTGATAATAAATTGCTAATTCCGCTTTATTATCATAATCATCAAACGCAAATTACTACCCTTGTTAATTTACAAAGCATTGATAATCAAGGGAATAAAAAGTTTATCAAAGGCGGTTTAACTAAATATTGCTACACATTTTTAAATAGCGATACTTTGCACAACAATATTATTTTAATTGCTGAGGGCTATGCTACGGCTATGAGCATTATCGAAAGTTTGGATTATCAATATCCGTGTGTCGTTGCTTTTAATGCTAATAACTTAACCCCAGTCGCTCAATCTATCCGCACTCAATTCCCAAAGCATAGAATTATCATTTGTGCAGATAATGACAAAGCAACTGAACAAAAGACAGGAATAAACGTCGGCATAAAAAAAGCCACCGAAGCGGTCGAGGCAATCGGTGGCGATGTCGTTTACCCAAATTTCACTAATCAAATAGGACTAACAACAATGAGTATTGTAACAAATAAACTATCAGATTTCAATGATTTAGCCGTGACTTGTGGTAAAAAAGAAGTCGCAAAACAAATTAATGCCGTTATTGGAGGGGTAAAGTAATGAAAAACAATGAACCCATTATCGCACCCACTCCAGAAAGCGAATTTAAAGACCGCCTTAATGATATGCTAGGTCGTTATGCAAAAATTTTTGATGATAGTAAAGCAAAAGTAACCACAAAAGTTTGGGACACTGTAGAACAAAGAGAATATAATAAATCTTTGTTTGAAGAGCATATCAACTGCAAAGAATTGGTTAAACAGTGGCGACGAGATAAAAACGCACTAGAAATAAACCAAAGCGACGTGCTTAATCTTGTCGCAAAACAGCAAAAGAAAAAAGCGGATAAAGATAAGCAAGAAGACAACAAAACTAAAGAGCCTGAAACTTTAGTCGATGTAATAAACCGCTATATCTTTGTCGGTGGTGAAAATAAAGTTTGGGACAATACAGTCAAAAAGCTAATTGATATTACCTCGCTCCGTAACCGTTGCCCACGCTTTTATGACTTTTGGTTAAAGTCATCAGACAGAATAACCGTCGAATTTGAAGACATTGTTTTTGACCCAACTAACAGTTACATACCACGTTATAGTTATCACTATATCAACACTTACGACGGATTGGCAATTAAACCGCTAGACGTAACTTATGAAGAAGCTGAAAAAATAGCCGAGCCAATTTTAAGAGTAATTAAAAATCTATGCGAAAACAATGATGAAATTTTTACATTTGTGATAAATTGGCTTGCCCTACCCTTGCAAAATGAGGGCTTAAAACTTGATACCGCCCTTGTTTTTCATGACAATATCGAGGGAACAGGCAAATCAATGATTTTTGCTAATCTGATGCGTACAATTTACGGCGATTATTTAGACACAATTAAAAGCGTCGATTTAAGCTCACAATTTAACGAATACCTAGAAGACAAGCTGTTTTTAACAGGTGAAGAAATCACCCAAGGCAAGTCACGTTATGAAATGATGGGTTTTTTAAAAGAACTTGTCACAGGCAAAATCACATCAATCAACAGAAAAGGCGTATCAGTCAAGCAAAAACGCAACTATGCAAATCTTGTCTTGCTATCAAATGACGATATGCCGATATCGCCCGAAGTAAACGACCGTCGTTTTGTTGTCTGCCGTCCCTCCGAACGTCTCCCAAAACAAATTTATGACAAAGTAGGTGCAGACTTAGACAGTCAAGAAAAAGAAATGACAAGGGCATTTTATCAGTATTTATTACTTACTGATACAGGAGAGCAAACCGCCCATAGTCCTGCCATTGATACAGAAAGCAAACAACGGCTAATCCGCACCGCCCAACCGAACTGGGAAGTATTCTTGCACGAATGGAAAAACGGCGGACTTGGTGACGTACCACATGCCAACTGCCTCAGCCGTGACCTTTACAAACTGTATGAATGTTGGTGCAATGAGGGCAACGAATACAAAATGCCAAGCAATAAATTCTTAGACAAAGTCAATAACTATGGCGGTTATGACAAACGACGAATAAAGCACCCTATTTGGCAGAGTGACCCTAATTTTGCAGTTTCAGCAAAAACAACACAATCTACTATCATCTGCATTAGTTTACCCAACAGTGGTGACTACCCTGTTGCAACACCAACTGTCAGAAGTAACACAAGCCTAAAACAATGCTACACACAAGGAGAATTAGTAGCAGAACAAATTAGGCTTTTCCGTGCAAAATGTCATACCCTCTACCCAAATGCGGGTTTCTTCCCACAACATCGTTAATCACAAAATCCCACCCATAAGGTGCAAGGTACAAACAAAAACCCTTGCACCCTTAAAATAATAATAAATTCATAACCCTACCCTTAAAATCACAATACAGGTGCAAGGGTTGCAAGGTATATTCACCTCACTACTTATATATAAAAAATAATAGCCGATTATTAATATATATACATACACTTATTTTTTATTTCTCTAACAACTTATTATACCTTGCAACCCTTGCACCTCACAAAAATCTATTATTAAAAACCAACAAAAGCAATAACATACAAGGTGCATAGTTTTAGCCTTTACATTGCACCCCTTGCCTAACCCTTGCACCTTATACTATTATCTTTAAAAACCAAATCGGAGCAAACACAATGACCGCATTAACTACTAAAAAAACTTACGATAAAGCCCTAGCCCTAGCATTTGCACATTGCACCGAATTACAAACTTGGAGTTATTACTATATTGAACAAAGTGAATACAGCTTACAAAAACAACTCAGCAACAACTACTCGGCTATTATTAAAACAGATGAACGCTTTAAACAATGCCGACCCAAATATCACCAAGCCGTCGTAACAACCGCATTAATAGAATTAACTTATCCAAATAAAACAGGCACAAGCTATGCTTGGAATGATAGCCAGCGTTCCGCATTTATCGGAATTGCAAAACAAACATTTAGCGACAACCAACTATCACAATATATTAATTTTATCATAGACGAAATACGCTCAAACGCTGAATATACCAAGCGTTTAATCAACCAACAACTATACAACATCGCATAGATGACTTAGAAAATTGTATGCCACCTCGTCTGTTATCCCAATTGATTTCCCACCGCATAGGTGACTTAGAAAATGATAGACGAACTAGAATTTATCTAATCTTTTATTTTAAAATCTGCTATAAACCCTGTTGAAATTATCAACAGGGTTTTTTAATGGAAAAAATTATGGCAAAACTACAACGACTAAAACCACGCCTACAAACACTCAAACCAACACACCAAATTACAAGCCCCAAAAAAAACTGGGGAAACAGTCGAGGCGGTAGAGCATGGCGACGAAAAAGACAACAAATATTTAAACGAGATAACTACACATGCCAAATCTGCAACCGAATCGGAAGCCCTGAAAAAGGCAAAGATAGCAGTTTAGAACTTGACCACATTATTAATATCGCAAGTGGTGGCACAGAAACCGACAGCAACCTACAAACCATCTGCCACACTTGCCACAAACAAAAAACCCAAAAAGAAAGCCAACTTTTCCCAAAAAATAGGCGGGGGGCATAAAAAAGTTTTGAACCGCCATCGGCTCGGACACCACGCCCCCTCTCACTTATAAAAAAAATTCTTTTTTGAAAAAAAATTTCCACTTTTCCACATAGGGGGTATTTAGTTATGGCTTTACAGAAAAAGCAAGAAACCTACGCCCAACT
>PDWI01011205.1_pt1 | contig 10123 bp, 9 predicted proteins | sample 1430891 | NCBI WGS metagenome assembly PDWI01 (sample SAMN01162508, study PRJNA174530) | Oral metagenome, whole genome shotgun sequencing project. | biome: Marine environment; feature: Marine mammal; material: Swab sample of the gingival sulcus; isolation source: swab sample of gingival sulcus... | reverse complement strand
CTTAATCATTCAAACAACTACTAAAAACTCTAAAATTTTCTTCCCTTTTCCCTTTTGTTTGGCATCTCCCTTTTTCTATTCGTGTTTCGCAATTACCTACTATTATAATACGATTGTAATATAAATACAATAGTTGCAATATTTACGATAGCTTAAAAAAATCACGCATTTACAAATGCGTGATTTTTTTATAACTATTCTTCTGTTTCGCTCTTTTGTTCTAAGTCATCTGTCGTCGACTTAGCCTTATCTTCAGGTGTTTCAAACTCTGCTTCCTCTACTTGCGTCATTTTTTCTTCTAACTGTCTCTTTGGCTCACTTTGTTCTGCAGAAGATACTTGTTTTGCCTTTTTAACGGCCTTGACAACAGTTGGTGGTTCGCTGTTCGGCGCTTGGCGATCAGCCATTTCTTCTTCAGATTCTCTAAAAATAGTCGTATCCATAACGCCTTCATTGCGGTCGCGAATTTCTTGAACAGCGCTCTTGCCCCTTTCAAACACTGCATCAAATTCTTCACCATTAATCGTTTCAAATTCTAATAGCGTTTCAGCAACACTCTCCAATTTAGCAATATTATCTTTTATTAAGGTTAATGCCTTTTCGTAAAGGCCATCGACAATGCGGCTAATTTCGCGATCAATTTCAGCTTGAACCTGTTCGGAAAACTCTTTGGTATGCCCCATATCACGGCCGATAAATACCTCGCGACCAGTATCATAAGACATTTGCGATAAGTTGTCGCTCATCGCGTACTTCGTCACCATGGCGCGCGCCACCTTTGTAACGTGGTCTAAGTCACTTGAAGCGCCCGCAGAGACATCTTGAAAAATAACTTTTTCGGCAATTCGACCGCCCAATGCAACCATAATTCTATTTTCCATCTGACTCTTTGTCATGTGCAAATCGTCGTTGTCAGGTAGGCGTAAAACAAAGCCCGCGGCACGGCCGCGCTTGACTATGGTTATCTGGTGAACCGGTTCAGTATTGGGCAGTAATTTTGCCAAAATAGCGTGCCCCGCCTCATGATAAGCGGTAATCTTTCTATCGCGCTCAGTTGCAACATGGCTCTTTTTCTCAACGCCCATCATTTGACGTGTTAATGCTTCATCAACCCGCTTCATGCTAATCTGATGCTCGTTATTGCGCGCCGCCAAGATGGCTGATTCGTTTAATAGGTTTTCTAAATCAGCTGGCGTAAAACCAGGCGTGCCACGTGCAATCGTCTTAAAGTTAATCTGCTTTGATACCGGCTTGTTTTTGGCGTGAACTTCTAAAATCGCCTTGCGAGCCAAAATATCGGGCAAGCCAACTGTAATTTCTCGGTCAAAGCGACCCGGTCTCAATAGCGCAGGGTCTAATATATCAGGGCGGTTGGTCGCCGCTATAATAATTATGCTCTCGTTTTCTGAAAAGCCGTCCATCTCGACCAACAATTGGTTGAGGGTTTGTTCCCTTTCGTCGTGGCCACCACCTAAGCCGGCACCACGCTTTCGACCAACGGCGTCAATTTCATCGATAAAAATAATACAGGGTGAATTCTTTTTGGCGTTTTCAAACAGGTCGCGCACACGCGAAGCACCAACACCGACAAACATTTCAACAAAGTCGGAACCAGAAATCGAGAAAAACGGCACGCCAGCCTCACCGGCAACAGCACGCGTCAAATAGGTTTTACCAGTACCCGGCGGGCCCACCATCAGTATGCCCTTGGGAATACGCGCACCCAGTTCAAGGTACTTCTTGGGCGCGCGCAAGAAGTCGACCACCTCTTGTAGTTCTTCTTTTTCTTCGTCAAGCCCAGCGACATCTGCAAATGTAATCTTCTTGGCGTCGTCTTCTTTGTGCAATTTGGCGCGTGACTTGCCAAACGACATTACGCGATTACCGCCACCTTGCGAATTTTGCATAAATAAGAACCAAAAGACGACAAATAAACCAATCATAATAATTGGCGCCAGTATATTAAAAATTGCCAACGTCTCTTGGGGGCGCTTACCATCTAGGCTTTTAACCTCACCGGCTTGCACTTTTTGCAACAATTCGATACCAATTGGGTTACTGATTAGATGCGGAATATAAGTCTCAAAATTGCGCCCGTCTTTAAGCACACCCTTAACATCATCTTCTTGAATGTCAATTGAATCGATCTGATTGTTTTTCAAATAATTGATAAACTCTGAAGTTTGCAAAGTCACAACCCCAGAAGGCTTGTTATTTAGAAACCCAATGATCAAAACAATGACGAGAAACAACAGAATATAAAATGTTGCCCCTCTAAAAAACTTCTTCATGCGCGCCTCCTACGTACACTTATCTATCGTTATTTTTTTATTTTCGATTACAACCATTCCATTTTATCATACATCATCTGCTATAACAACGCTTATACACAATTATTCATAGCTAATTTACAAATTGATATTTTAATTTAAAACAAATATTACAGCGATTGAAACGAAGCGCTTTAGCCTTTATCGCGCTCCTTCGTATATTTTTAGGCGGGAGCTGCGCGCAAATTCGTTATAGATAGTATGCTTCTTTCAGATGATGTGGTTTAATAGCAGCTCTTACCGCTACAAAACACAACAGCCGCACGGGCTTCAAGCACTTCTGACAATCGCCATTATTGTCATTTGATGATGTATCATAATGTAGCATAACCGAATTATTACATATCATCAATATATATATAACAAACGTCGTTATTTTTACTTACAGCTGCAGTTTGATAAATCGTCTTGCGTAGCCGCTTGCCCCACAGTATTTCACTGCCACAAGCCAGTAATGGCAAATTCGCCCGTTCAGCAATGGCAATCGACTGTTCATTCAATAATTTTTTAAGGCTTTTTCTCTTGCCTTTTAAGCCCTTTAAACGCACAAAATCACCGGCCTGACGATTGCGTATTGCCAAGCCGCGACTTTTGAAATCAGACGGCACTGTCAATACAGCAATTGAGCCGCAAGCTATTTGCTCTATCTCGCTTATCATAATTGTTAAATGATAGGCAGCTAGTGTATTGACGCCTTCAGTTAATTGTCGTCTATCTGGTCTATGTTTTTTAGCATTTTCTAAAGTAATATTTACGCCGTTGCGATCGATTAATAAATTTAAACCAGCTAGTGTTTGGCGCGAATTAATCACCCCATCTTGCAACCAGGCATCAAGCATAACAACATGTTTATAGGCCAAGTTGTAGTTAGAGCCGGTAAACGCCTTGTAAAGATGTCTAATTAAACGACGGCGCCGCGCTGTATGGGCTTGCTTATAAAGGTCGACATCAAGTATAACTTCATCGCCACAAGTGACAACTTCATCAAAGAAGGCAACTGTGTCTGCAGCTAAATAATCGCTCTCAAGGCGCACAATATCCGATAATTGGGCCAATTGATTAACAATGGCACAGTTGTAATCGCCCGCCAATTGCGGTATCAACTGATGCCTAATTTTATTTCTCAAAAAATAGGTGTCGTCATTTGATATATCATCATTGTAAGGCACTTTATTTGCTTTGGCGAAGTTTTCTATAGCTACCTTTGTCAGTTTAAGTAAAGGCCTAAATAAATCACCGTCAAGCGGTTTAATGCCAACTAGCCCGGCGATACCGCTGCCGCGCATTAAATGCAGTAATACGCTTTCGGCTAAATCGTCTAAATGATGCGCCGTTACAATATAATCGGCCTCTGTGGCGTGCTTTAGCGCTCTAAACAGACGATAGCGCACAATTCTGGCCATTTCTTCAAAGCTCTTATTGGCATTTTTAGCTAAGCGTTCAATTGGTCGCCGATAAATATGACAGGCAACCCCCAGTTTTTGGCAATAGCTGCGCACCAAATGTGCGTCTTCTATTGCTGCATCACCGCGGTACATATGGTCTAAATGCACCGCTGTCAATTTAATTTGACGATAATCTGCTATCTGTTTAAGTGCAGCCAGCAACACCATTGAATCAACACCACCGCTAACAGCCACCAAAAAATGGTTCTCAGCAGAAAGTTCATTTCGTACTATGCTATTTTGAATAACACTACAAATGTCGTTTCGACTATTCATCTTGCCCCTTATTTGAACGTTGCAATAATACAACCGCTTCTAAATTATCGTAATCACTGAACGCCAATCGATCTTTGCCTAAATAGCGCATTATACTGCTGATAATCGTCGCACCGGCACTAATAATATCAACGCGCCCGGCTTGTAGGCCGACCATTTTTAACTTTTCAGCACGCGACGCAGTAATCAACTGCTCTGTCAAAGCGCTTAACCGCTTTGTTGAAATGTAATGTGCTTGCACAGCAGCGCCATCGTAAGTAGCCAGCCCCAAATCAATTGCCGCCAAGTTGGTAGCAGTGCCACCAATTGCAATGCAAGCCATGTCCGCAGTAATATGCGACGCTATCTTTTCGCTTTCTAGCATTTCAAATAATAGCTTTTCAACCGGCTGATAGTCGTCAACTGTCATAGCGTGCTTTAAATTAAAGCGGTCTGTCATGCGTACCGCGCCAATGTCAAAGCTATGCGCATAGTTAATTGCACCGTCCCGATTGCCAAAAATCAACTCTGTCGAGCCGCCGCCAACATCAATGACGACAATGTTATTCACGTTCACTGTACTGCCCTTTACGACGCCCAAATAGCCGTAACGGGCTTCATCATCACCCGATAAAACGACCACGTCAAACGGCGTATCGGCTTTAACGCGCGCTATAAAATCGTGCTGGTTGCGCGCATCGCGCACTGCGCTAGTAGCAAACACCGGGCAATCGATAATACCCTGTTCAGCTAACTTTACAGCATAGTTTTTTAATGCCTTAACTGTAGCTGTCATACGCGCTTCGTCTAACAGCCCGGTTTGATCTACACCTTTACCAAGGCGCGTCATTTCACTATATTTAACGCGTTTAAGCAAACCATTTTTTGTTTTCTGACACAACAATAGTCTAACCGAATTGCTGCCAATATCAATGGCTGCACACATTTTATTCTTCATCTTTTCTTTGCCTATCGTTTTTATCGAACGTGATGACATAGATCATTTCATCGGGCATGATCATGTTTAATTTTTCGCGCGCCAAAGATTCTTTTGTCTCGGCGTTATCTAGCTTTTCAACTTCTTCGCGCAGCATGCGCATTGCCGCTAAAAGGTCTTCGTGCTGCTCGATTTTAGCTTCGAGTTCAAGTCTTTTCTGCGCCAGCTGTTGTTCTTGCTTAACGTAGACAACCCCACCATATACTAAAATGCCAACTAAAATAATGATCCAAATTAAATTGCGTCTAATATATTTCATAAACAAACCCCTTTAACACGGTTTATACATATCAGCTGCATCTTCTTTTTTAACGCTTGGCGCAATTTTTAACACTTGATAACGACTGATGCGCTCACCAAATTTAATGGTAATAACATCGCCAACCGACACGGTTGTACCAGCTTTGGCAACTTTGTCATTTATCATAATTTTGCCGTGATCACAGGCGTCTTTAGCCACGGTACGGCGCTTGATTAAGCGCGACACTTTTAAATATTTATCTAATCTCATTTTTACCTCATTTAATTCAAAAAATATCTCGTCAAACATATCAATTACAACTATAATTATAACATAAATAGGTGTTATTTTCAGGGGGAAGATATGAATACGTCAAATATTATTGTCAATTTACGCCATCAGCTACACCGCCACGCCGAACCGTCGAACTGCGAATTTAAAACCAAGGCAATTCTAATAGACTTTTTAAAGACGCATACGCATTTCGAAATTGTCGATCAAGGCGCTTGGTTTTACGCCTATTATCACTATGATGAAAACTGCCCTAGCATTGCCTTTAGAGCCGATTTTGACGCCCTAAAGATGCCTGAAACCCTATCAATTGAACACGCCTCGCTTACGCCTGGCGTTTCGCACAAGTGCGGGCACGACGGACACGCCGCGACACTGGCCAACTTGGCACTTAAAGTAGAAAAAGCAAAACCGCACAAAAATATTTACTTTATCTTTCAGCACGCCGAAGAAACGGGCGACGGCGCCAAACTATGTGCACCACTGCTAAACGAAAAAAACATCTCCGAAATATATGCTTATCACAACATGAGCGGCATACCGCTCAAACACGTACAGTTAATTGACGGCACAACGCATTTCGCCTCAACTGGGCTGATTCTCAAATTAACCGGTAAGCCAACCCACGCCAGCCAACCTGAGTTTGGCATTAACCCGGCCGCCGCCATTGGTCAAATTTTGCTTGAAATCGAGAAGTTAAACGCCACCGAGTTTGACGGTATCACATTTGCCACAGTGGTTCAAATAGAGGCCGGCGAAGCAGCTTATGGCATCGCCGCTGCAAACGGCAATATTAAACTGACCGTTCGCGCTCAGTACGATGCCGATTACAATTGTTATATCGACAAAATTATTGCCTTTGCCAATGCAATTTGCGCAGAACAGGGCTTAATTTTTAACTATCAGTTCAGTGATACTTTCCCGGCGACGTATAACCACAAACCACAAGTCAACAAAGTGCGAAAAGTTGCCCAAAAGCTAAACTTGCCAATTATAGAAATGGCAAGCGCCTATCGCACGTCTGAAGATTTTGGTTACTATACGCAAGCGACGCCAGGTGCCATTTTTTACATCGGAAACGGTGAAGATTATCCACATATTCACACATCGCAATACGACTTTAACGACCAAATAATCGAAACAGCAACCGATGTGTTCTTCCACTTAATTGACGCCTAGAGCAACTTTTAAACAAAAATAACCCAGTTATAATAAACAACTGGGTTAGCGTGTCGATATTTAACTTGCTACTTAAAGCTAGTCTCGATTAAGTATTGTAATTGCGTAATAGGAATACCCTTTACTGAAGCAACTATACCCATAATACAGACGAGCGCCGCTGCAATTGTCGTAAACATACTGCGACCGATAAAGCGCTTGTTTTTTACAAAGTATAAAATCGACCCGACAGCAAAACCACCTGTAGCTAAAGTTACGATGTAGGTGATTAACATTGAATTGTTTGGATTATCCATAATTCCCCCTTTATATTGTAGTGTGAAACAACTTATTAAAGCGTACGATATTGCCAACAAAATGTCAACAGTCATTTTATTTTTAGTGAATTTAATTTAATTAATTGACGTATTTAACTTAAGCAAGTATAATGGATAGAGTGGCAAAACAACTGCCACAGGTATAATCGTCATCCCTTGGAAGTAGACCTCTCGTGATAGGAGATGTGCCGAAACCTTGGGATTTTTATTAGGAAAGGACTTATAAAATGAGCACTGCTATATTAATCGACGGTGGCTTTTTCCACCAAAAATATCGTATTGCATTTGGCCAACAATCAGCTGATCAAGTTGCCAAATACTTAAATAGTTATTGCTACCGACATCTCAATGAAAAGGTGCCAAGCGATAAAGACAACAATTCTAAAAGTTATCACTATGAACAAATCAAAGACTTGTACCGCATTTTTTATTATGACTGCGCACCACTTGACAAAATTGTCAATCATCCGTTAAAGGGCAATGTCGATTTAAGCAAACAGGCGACCTATAAGTGGATGAACGACTTTTTAGACGAATTAAAAAAGAAGCGCAAATTTGCACTGAGACTTGGCGAATTATCGGTTAACCGAGCCGGCTATATTCTCAGCCCTAAAGCACAAAAGGCAATTTTAGACGGTCGTAAAAAAGTAAAAAACTTAACTGAAAAAGACTTTATTTTAGACGTCGAACAAAAGGGCGTCGATATGCGCATTGGTCTTGATATTGCCTCTTTGGCCTATAAAAAACAAGTCGACCAAATTATTTTAATAGCAGGCGATAGCGATTTTGTATCGGCTGCCAAATTGGCTAGGCGCGAAGGTATCGACTTTGTACTCGATGCCCTTTACAATAATGTTAAACCGAATCTATTAGAACATATCGACGGGCTTAATTCATGCGATATTGCATTTAAAACGTCATCGATGTAACAAACAAAGAGCAGCGCACCATGCGTTGCTCTTAGACTGTAGATTATCGACTTTGTCGACACTCTCAAAGGCGCCCACAAAGGGCGCCTTTAATAAAATGTTTTTATTGAGTTTTAAGTAATTGAAGCCTTGAAAATATCGGCAATAGAATTTGCCATCATAGCGTCAAAATCTTCTTGTGATTGGTCGGCTGACAGACCTTCTGCTAATGCTCTTGAGAAACTGGCGATTAAGCCGTTGTTTTCGGCTAACAATTGATTGGCTTTTTCTCTTGAATAGCCACCAGAAAGCGCAACCACGCGAACAACTTTTGGATGATCGATTAATGGTTTGTAAAGATTTGCTTCAGTTGGAATTGTCAACTTAAGCATAATTTTTTGGTCGTCGTTTAAGAAGTCAAGTTGTGCCAAAATTTCATTTAGCAATACTTTTTCAATTGCTACTTTGTCAGCGGCATTAATATCAACTTCCGGCTCGATAATTGGCACTAATCCCTTGCCAATAATCTGTACTGCAACATCAAATTGCTGTTGTACGATGCGTGCAATACCAGCAGCGTTATTCTCTTTAATAACTGAGCGCATTTTTGTGCCAAATACGCCTTTTTCAACAGCACGATCGAGTAATTCATTTAAGGTTGGATTTGGCTTCATCACTTGAACGCCATCACGCAATTCAGCGAGCCCTTTATCAATTTTTAAAAATGGCACAATATTTTTTTGTTCCCATAAAAATTGAGCTGTCGGTATACCATCAATTGAATTATCCATTGTTTTTTCAAACAAGATAGCTGCTAAAATGTGTTCCGGCTTAAATGCGGGGCTCTTGATGATACGCGTACGCATTTCGTGGACGCGATCAAACATTTCATCTTCGTTTGAATATGCGCTTTCATCGACACCGTAAGCCTTTAAAGCCTTCGGCGTACTACCGCCACTTTGGTCAAGGGCAGCAATGAACCCCTGCGCGTCCGCCATGCGTTGTAATTGTTTTTCGTTCATATGAAATCATCCTTTCTCAATAATAAATTCATCTGCGTTTTTGTTGTAAAGCATTCATTAGTTACCCAGTTTTAAATTAAAAAAACTATTAATTAGATAATATTCTGATGATAATTAAATCTTATCCAATATATTTAAAAAAATCATTGACTTGGAAGATGTTTTTATACTATAATAGAGTTCGTCAGTTGAGGGCAGAAATCGTCCGAATGGTCGAATACCCTAAACGAAGCACAATTGAATAGGATTTATCAAACATATCGGGGTGTAGCGCAGTTTGGTAGCGCATCTGGTTTGGGACCAGAGGGTCGCGGGTTCAAATCCTGCCACCCCGACCATTTTATTTTACGAGCTGACGAATTGAGTAATGTATGCGGGTGTAGCTCAATGGTAGAGCCCTGGCCTTCCAAGCCAGTCATGAGGGTTCGATTCCCTTCACCCGCTCCAGCAATAGTATTGAATACTATTTTGTTTTACGAGCATAGAGTTTGGGGCGAAGCCCCAATAAAAAGTATCGCACACTATTTTGTTCTACAAGGATTGATTTTTTACGATATGTGCCAGTAGCTCAGCTGGATAGAGCAACGGCCTTCTAAGCCGTAGGTCCGGGGTTCGAATCCCTGCTGGCACGCCAATTTTTTAAGCGTGAGTGCTGTTCAGATTAAAAAATATTTATGCTCCCGGACCTAGGGGGTATGGGGGAATATCCCCCATGATTTTGAAGGAGGGTGCTCAGACAGCGCAGCTGTCGCCGAAGGGAACCATTGGTTCCTGCTGGCACGCCAAATATGGCGGCTGTCGTCAAGTGGTTAAGACACAGGATTGTGGCTCCTGTATGCGTGGGTTCGAATCCCATCAGCCGCCCCACTTATTTATTTTATTGCATTGGGGATTCGCCAAGCGGTAAGGCACCGGACTTTGACTCCGTTATGCACAGGTTCGAATCCTGTATCCCCAGCCATTTTTCCTTTACAAAATAGCGCAATTAGGTTATGATGTATAGGTGTTTACAAACAGAAACAAGTAGTTAAACGTTTTTAGATTTAACGAGACCCATTAGCTCAGTCGGTAGAGCACCTGACTTTTAATCAGGGTGTCCCGCGTTCGAGTCGCGGATGGGTCACCATTAAAGGCCGTG
>PDWI01010845.1_pt1 | contig 10124 bp, 4 predicted proteins | sample 1430891 | NCBI WGS metagenome assembly PDWI01 (sample SAMN01162508, study PRJNA174530) | Oral metagenome, whole genome shotgun sequencing project. | biome: Marine environment; feature: Marine mammal; material: Swab sample of the gingival sulcus; isolation source: swab sample of gingival sulcus... | reverse complement strand
GTCATCTGATAGAGTGTGTTTTCATTGGGCTCGATTTCCGCTTTAAAAAACAACGTACTATTCTGTAAGTGTTCATCTTTTCTAGCGATGCCAAAAAGACACGCGCCATTGCTCTACTTTGCGCGCGGTCTTTGCGATCCACCGCTTGTGCAAATAAAGTAAATGCATCAAACCAGTTTTAGTCTCTTCTCTTTTCTGATCGACGTCGATATACGCTTTTGCCTTCATGTAATTGGATAGCGCCGACAAATAATCTTGATATGTCTTAACGCCTTTTTTCATTTTGCTGATAACATCTCTGATGCCATTGTTATATGCGTCTATTTTCTCCTTCAACCTATTCTTCAAATAAAACAAAGATACAATCCCCACCGAGATGATAATCAACTCGGTAACTAAAAATTCTATTATACTCTGTGTAAATACGACAGCGTTTTCTCTGTAACTAAACAGCATATTTGGGAAATAACCGATCAGTATCGCGATGGTAGTTAAAGAAAAGGCAAGTAGTATTTTTTTGACCGACAACCGCTCATCCATCGCCCGTTCTACTTTTTTACTGTTTAACGCAATTTCTCTTTCGATTTTTTTGCGTTCTACCACAGACTCGACATTCATAGTAATCATTTCGCGCTTCAAATTATTCATGTAATCTTTAAGATCTTCTATTTGATAGAGCGATAGCTCTTTGTCTAAAAACTTATACGTGTTTAATTTGTCGCGCAATTGAACAATAGCTCTTGAAATAGCTCGTTTTGGCGCCTTCAGAAAGCTATCAATTTCTTTCTTTTTGGCGTTGATATCCCGCAACCAAACTTCTTTTTCAGATTGGGGATAATCGCTTGCCAAATTGAGCCGAAACTCATCCATCAACAGCTGATTCAAATTGTCGCTTTCCAATATAATTTGTACGTCTTGATTAAAAACCAAATTGGATTTTTTTTCATCATAGTTTACCTGTGTCCTATTCAACCTTTCATCAATCGCGCCGTCGATGGCGTTTAATTGATTGAGATGTCGATTAATCGAATTGCCGAGCTCGTCATAATCCCAATCGATGCTCATATCGTATAGTCGATAGGCCTGTAAAGTGCTAGGCTTTATGCGATTTAAAGCCAAGCACAAAATACAAGACCAAAACTCAAACATTTCTCTTTGCTGAGACATGTAGTCAGTTTTGCTCACTTCATAGCATAAAAATCTGGTTCCGCTAGAATAATTATTACGTTTCCAAAACATTGAGCTCTGCGACTCTAATTTATCTTCCCACGCGCTAAAAATAATTGACTTCGCATGATCTTCGCCGAGATAGCGCAGCGTGGTCAATAAAACTTCTTGTGGACGCTCTTCGAATCCACTGTACTTATCAGTCAGTTCTTTGTGCGCCGTATATTCACTGTCGCTATAGGCGATTTCTTCAAAAGTCTTCGTAATGTCGTTTTGGTAAATATTGGCCAAATCTTTGGCTTCTTCTTCCGAAACGTCTTTAACATAGCGCGTAACGCGCTCGCCGCTATCTTTATCAATATAGGAAATAGATTCTTCGAAATTCTTAACGCCGATAGCTGGGAAGCCCAATAACATGTGACTTAGCCTTACCGCCGGATACTCACTTTCTCTGAAGCCGTTTAGATGCTCGTCGTCGTCTTCATAATCAAACGGATTTTGTCTTTTTAGTTCTTCTTTGTTAAACGGTGCAACAACCACAAGCGCACGCCATTCCGACTTGTTCTTAATAATTTCACGCAGGTCGGGCAGAGCGCTATCAAGATCTCTACCCGACTCATTCCAAGAACAAAAACTAATTGTACCATCGTTTTCAAAGGGAACAAATAATGTCTTGTACTCTTGTAACATGATTGCTGATTTTTCGCTAACTATTATGACATTATGCAATCAAATCGCCTCCTGATTACAGTTCCAATGACTCGCGATACTTCGTCAACCTGATTTGGTTGTATTCCATGTTATACTTTTTAATTTCATCGGCCTCTTTGTTCAAATCCATATCGACGAGATGATGAATGGCCAACTCGACTAAAGATTCACTATAAGTGATGATTGAAGCATCCCATTTTTCTTCATACCAATCGAAGTTGTTCCTCAACACGTGATATTGTTCCAAAATAAACTTAGCGAAGACATCGTCGACGGCATCGGCCGATTCAATTGTCTTAATATACTCGTAGACGTCTTCAAATATCAGCTGAATAAAATCCATGCCTTGCGTATCTTCAAATTCTTTTTCCGGAGAAGATAATTTTAGCAATAAAATCAAATCGAAGATGCTCAATTGATTGTCGGAAAACTCTTGAATGCGCAATTTATCTAAGTGCGTTTTGAAGCGGCTATCTGCAAAACTCGTTTTTTTGGATAATAAAATTTCTTTTTCGTATTCATCCTTTGTCAATTCGTTGATGCGCTTTACGACGATTGGGTTAATTGTCAACGCATCTAAGACTTCGTAAAACGAATCGCACGGCGTTCCATTAGATACGACAAAATCCTCTGGCATGATTTTGGGGAATACTAAGCGATACCACGGTTTCTTTCTGGGCACTGCTCGGTACTGAATTTTATCGAATAGAAAACCATTTAAGAACGCCCTATAGATATTTTCTTCCTGCGCTTTTTGGCTGCGTTCATCTAAGTCTGGCAATCTGTTAATCCAATGCCACTCTCTATCGATGTGCGGCGTTATAACCGGTGTCTCCTCAGACTTGGGTTTGATTTTGGATATCAACTCAAAATAAGACTTATAGTATTCACCCGCTTCGCGCGGCGCCAAATCGTCTTTCGACGGCGGCGCGAATTTGGATAAATCATTTGCCCGCAAACCGTAAATCGACTTGTAGAATAAAATCATATTCTTTTCAATGTCGTCGTCCGCTACACCGCCGGCGTTTGACAATTGTTCGTTGACTAACAAATGTCTCTTTGGATTATCTTTAATGTCTATGTCTGGATGATAAGCACAAGCCGTTATCATGGTCTTTTGTTCGCCGAGCGGTTTCTCGATAAACGGATCTGACAAATTCTTAGTGTCGGCAATTACATTTTTAACGTAGTACTGAATCTGATCGTCGTCGAATATGTCCTTCTCGTAATGCGCTTCGAGTTCTAAGGCCTCGATAATATCGATGTCTATCTTGGAGCCGTAGGACTCCATAAGAGACGTTTGGAAATAGCCGAGAATGTCCTTGTCGAACAACTCGACAAAGAACGAATCATTTGTCGGTTTGTCCTTTAATAGCGCATATTTTCTAACCTTTAAGTAAATCTTATCACTCAGTTCACCAGGCAAATTCATGGCGCTGCCGGTAAAGGGCATCTGCTTGTGAAATTTATTGAAGCACTTTTCCGTCGCGCAGACATATCTTGTGGCGTCGCCCTTTATGCCCTCGTATTTCGTCTTCAGCTTTGCTATTTCTCTACTGATGTCGGACACCGAATTTTCAAACGATGTATAAAACACTTGAAATGACTTGCTTAAGTCGCCGACGTATTCAATGCCACTTCGCAATACTTCCTGATAAATCGACTGCGTTCGATAGCGATCGACTTGATCGACAAAGCGCTTATACTTTTGCAAAAGATCTTCTTGATCGGATGTCAATTTTTTGCGCATGCGATTGATAAGTCCCTTTTTGCGATTTAATAAATCAGATGCCGTTTCCAGTACATCTTCGGTATCTGGGTCGTCAAATGCAATGCGCTCAAACGTTTCAAAAAAGTTGTTTATCTCTTGTAATTCATTATCTACTACAAGTTTTTCCTTTTTTAAGACGACTAATGTTTGATACAAAAAGTAGCGCACGGCATTGGGGTGAATAAATTGATCGTTTGTATCTCTCAAATATGTTTCGAGCTGGTGCTTGTGTTTGTCCTTTGTAATTGATTCATTTTCGGACTTAAACATCATATAGGCGATGGTGCGCGCCGTCTCGTCCGAACGCTTATATACCATTCCCTTATATTTAAGCATTTCAGAGTAGGCATTATAAAAGCTCTCGTATTCATTGTTGCCATCAACGCCCAATTGGTTGACGCTCCGACTGGCCATATCTCTCTGCGCATCGAGATCTCTTTGCCCGCTAGAACTCATTGTTTCAACATAGTTTTTAAGATTGGCGACGTAAACCAACCACTTGTCGTTAACTCTATTGAGTCCGTCGCTGTCAAATACCGCAGTGGAGTTAACGATAAAATTGCCAAACGGTTCCTTTTGACTAGCTGCCGCTTCAACTGATGTTATATAATCTTCACCCGGTTCTAAATCTTTTACGTTGTAACCGCGCGAGCGCATTTCATTATTTAATACGCTCTTTTCCTTATACTGTCTATCAAATGTCAACCACTGTTCCGAAACGCTTTGTTTGGCCCATTGCAGAGACAGATAGCGTTTAATGTCTTCGTTGGGATAAATCAACATCGACGAACCGGCACCGGCATAACGATTTCGCCCACCCGAACTCACCAACTCTCTTATCGTATTGTCTTCAGATGAGTTACTGCGCTTGTTCATCGGGCCAATCGACTGCGCATAAATACAGCTCGCTGCATGATCTTTATATTGATTAAACGAATTGAGTTTTTTGCCATCGACGTTTTGGGCGTCAAATAAAAAGCAAAAGTCAAACGGCATCACATCATAATCTTCGTGTTCTTTTGACCCCACTCTGGGGAATTCAAATTTTAATGTTTCGCGATATTTTTTAGGCAGCGTGCCATCGCCCTTCATCGAAAAAGCATCTAATTCGCGCAGTGTCGCGTATGCGTTACACTTTAAATTATTTCGCTCGCTCTGCCCTCTAATCACCTCGTAAAAAACTTCTGGCAGTATGAAGAAACCGCGCGTTATATTGGCAGACTGCTGGAATTTTGTCGTTAAATAGTGTTTCATATACATCGAAATTGGAAGTATCAAGCCAGAACCCGTACCGCCCGCTAAAGAGCTGACGATGATAACTCGGAGCGCTTGTTCAACTTGTTCGCCTTCTAATTTGTACAAATCGGCAATCGCCTCGTGTAAGGGCTCCATCTGACCTGCTCTCACCGCCGTATCAATCGCCAATCTCGAAATGGCGCGCACCTGACCGGCGCCCTCGGTTAGCGTCTTTCTACTTAAAATCTTGTTAATTGGAAACCAATTGTCTCTGGCGTGCGTATCGATATTCAAATACTCACCCACAGATAGGCGCGTAGATGTTTGCACTGTCTTGATAAACGGATTTTTTTCTCTTATTTCTCTTAGTTCGTTGACATCGGTATCAAAAACTACAAATCCTATTTTTTTCCTTTGCTCGTCTGTTACTTGTTTGGCAACTCTTTGGACAATATCCGACCCGGTTCCGCCCAATCCCACAACTAATGTTGGTGCTAACATAATTCCTCCTTTTGATTAATTGTTTAGTGTACAGCTCGAAGTATACAATTCAGTTTTAACATTACACATCGTCCCCGCCCTTATACGAGGAACTTTTCGCTCGTCTTTTTCAATTGCCACGCCATCAAAGGTAATTGTTTTACGCCCCGCAAAAGCCTTGTAATTTTTAATGTGCATCGCTCTATTACTGGTCGCTTTAACGCGTAACCGCGGCACCGCAGGGCTGACTCCAATTGGCGCTATTCTGATTTCTGCCTCTTGCGCCTTATAAGGTACCAAAGTCGTCCACGTCTTCTTTTTATAAGCGCCGTTCTCGCGCTTTGTATCACCTAAACTGTTCGGCCTAATCACTATCGTCGGTCGTTTCTTAATGCTCTTCGGCAAATACTTTTTAAACAGTGGCAAATATCCCATAATTAACAACAATAACAACAACAACATTATAGACAGAATTAAGTGACGCTTTATCCAATTCACTATTTTATCAAGCAACGGAACATCGTCGGTTATTTCAAACTCAATCACGTCATTTGTACTCAATTCGTTACCGTCATCATCTTTTAGGTTGGCGATAATTTCAACTTTTAGTAAACCCGTTTGGGTTTTATACTTATCGTCATAATACGATGGCTGTATAACAAACTGCCCCGCCTCTGGCCCGCGCTTTAAAGTCAAATTCAAGTCGCCTTCCCAACTTATATCTGGTAACCGCATGCGTTTCCATTCGGTTTCCGCGATGACTTTATCACCTTGATACAGCTTAAAAGATATAGCGTCGCTGACACTTTCGAGGCTCTCCAACGACAAGGGCTGCACGTTGACATCTTTGATTTGCAACCCGTCTACACCAATTATTTCAACCTCGATAGCCACCTCGTCTTCGACGAGATCGCCGCGTTCATCTATTAACTGCGCACTGACGGTTGCGGTGACGGTACCAGAAAAAAACACATCATTTTTATCGACCTTTGGTTTGATCTCAAAAGTGGCAACATCTGCGCCTCTTTTAACGACAAAGTCGACCTTGCCATCACTTGTAATGGTTGGCAAATCCATATTTTCCCACAAGGATTGCGATATCCGTTCGCCCGCTTGATACAACGCAAAAGTTACGCCCGTTTCATTTGCAGCTTTGGCGCTGAGCGAAAGTGGTTTCAATTCTAAATCTTTGATCTCCAAAGGCGTTACAACGTGACTGATATCGATCGTCTTATTCACACTCACTTCATTATAGGTCAAAAATGTAGCGCTGCCTTCGACTGTGTTTTTTCCTTCACCAAGCGCTACTGTGTCTCCTGGATTAATAGCTTCGCCATTAAAAGATAAGTTATAATCCACTTCGCCGAGCATCTTAGAATTAAGTTTTGCCCTTGTTTTGGGGTGAACTAACTCAAGATAAATCTGATATTCGCCTTCTTGTAAAGAGTTGGCAGTGGTAATTTCGCCGTTTTCATTTTTTAAAAAGACTTCTAAATCGACCTTCGGCTTATAGTATACGTTTATATTATCTGCGCCACTAATATCCAAATTGTAATTGCCGACGTCAATGTAATTATCAGCTTTCGGCTTTATTGAAGCGACTTTGCCAATTAATTGTATCGTTTTAACGTCATTGACATAGGCCGGATTTATAGTGGCTTTGCCCTCATCTGTTTTCAATATCTTTATTTCGGCAATTTCCGTGTCAAAATCTGATAAATAACCAACACTTGTCGCTTCACCTTGTGCGAGAACAAATATCTCTTCAACCGGAACGTCAATGCTTATTTGGGAAGAGATGGCCAATTGATTTCTCGAAAACATACGATTGCATATTTCTGCCAATTGAGTAATGACTTTATCAGCGCTAGTTGCATAAAATGTGTCGATGTGATTTGCATCTTCTGGCAAAGACTGGCCAATCGCTTCACCAATCGCCAGCGTGACGACATTTAAGTTCTGTGTTCCGGCAACATAGCTATTGTATTTATCATTTACGTCGACACCGTCGTCAAAATTGCCGTCCGTCAAAATAATAAGCCACTTTTCCGCTTCGTAGTCGACGTTATTATGTATATTCTGATAAGCGCGTTCTACCGACGCAAAGGGCGTTCCCCTCGTATTGGTGGCTACTATATTGTAAACGTCTGAAACGCGCTTATCTATATCATAGCTGCCCTTTATAACGTAGTCGGGCAGCGGTGTCGTTTCACCCTCTACCGACTTGCTCATCATAAATATATTGAGTACGTCTTTTTCTTCGAGCATAGCCGCAAATAACTGCATCGCATATCTCTCGTGCGCCCAAGTCGTGCTATTTATAACCGTGCTGCCCGAATCGTCAAACACGACATTTATAATCCTATACGGACGTCTATTGCCCTGTGCGTAAACCGGCGAAAGCAAACTGATTGTCAAAACTAATAATAAAATTAACGTGCTGATTCTCTTTGTCATAATTACCTCTAGCCGCAATGCTCATTTGTCAGTTTTTTGTAACACAATTTCATTCTAACTATTTGATAAAATAAAATTAATATCAAAAAGAAAGATATTTTAGGAATATTATCTTTTATTTTTTTTTTTTTTATTTTTATGACTTATATAATTCAAATGAATATGATATAATTATTTTTTAGTGTAATTAATGATAGTTATACTATAATATTAGTTACTAGTGAAACAATAAAATAAAAATAGACCGACAACTAAATCCAGTTAGTCGTCGGTCTTAAATACGGTATTTACTATTGTCTTTTAACTAAACCAAAATGCCATTAATGAGATAGTTCTATTCAAAACACCACCTGTTCAGATGGCGTTTTGTATATCTTCACTTTTTATATTTATCAATAATCTAAGTCTCTCTATTATATGGCAATATTTCTGCTTAATTAACTCATCAAAGTCATATTTCATTATCTTTTCGACATCGCTTAACAATTCAACGGCAGGTATTTCTAAATAGTGTTCCGACTCGACGTTGAGATAATAGTGTTCAATTAACATTTTCGTGGTCTCAAAATAGGTAGATCCGTACTTCGGTGCCGACTTACTTGCCTGCGCGAGCATATCGTATGCCTTATCTAAATCCACACCGACATATTCTTTGCCTTTATAAACCGCGCCGTTAATATAGAGCTTTGCCATATTTAGCAGCGCAATGCTATTTTCCATTTTTGCCGCCGCAATCGCGTTGTCGATATACAATTGATAATGTGCGTGTAATTCGTTTTCGCTCCAAAAAATTTCGTTTCTTTTTACCTGTTCCAATGCGTATTCTGCGTAGTTGATATAACCGTATACGCAGTTCGCTTCTATCGCCATCTTATAAAAGTATTCGGCGTTCTCGCTATCCGAATAATAGCGCTTGCGATACTTTGACCATTTTGGATTACAATATATTAGTCCCAGTAAATTATAGGCCTTACCCTCTCCCCAAATTGCGCCTATTCTAAGATATTCAAAAACTTTTTCAATTCTTTCGTCAATGGTCAAGCAATCAATTTCCTTAATATAGGCATCCTTGTACTCGAATTCCGGATCTTGATAATTTAAATACATCCACGCCAATGTAAACAATATTAACGGATGAATTTTACCGAGTTCTACCGATCGATTATAATAATAAAATGCCTCTTGATAGTCGACTTTGCCAAGCACATTATAACCGTGGTAGGCGATGTCAGCTGCTTCCATCAAAGCAAACAAATTGCCCTCTTTTGCCAATTTATAAATGGCAAAGTGCCCGTTCGGACAATTGGCGCCACTGCCTTCAATTACGGTTACCATAAATTCATTTAAGTCTTCTGCATACGCTGTATAACCTTCAAGTAAGGCTCTTTCGGGCAATTCGCCGCGCATGACAAACATAAAGTATTGATAAATCGTTTCGGTTAAACGCTCTGCCGTAATGTATTTTTCATCTATTCGAATGTGCTGAAGTCGAAAGTAATTATATAGCTTTTTGGATTCTGGTCGGTCAAATTTGATTAAATTTGAGAACAATACGTTTAGCAATTTACTCTTATTGTACTTAACGTGAAATTTGACGAACTCGTTAAAATTGGTATAGAGCTTAGCGTCATAATTACCATTTATAAAATAACCTGTAATTCTCTTTCCCTTAATTTCACAATGATCAACAATGCTCTTGGCGCTATTACTTAAGTCGATTGGTATAAAAACACTGTAAAAAGTGCTTTTATTCATTTTAAGATTTTCTTTTGACCAATCTAAAAGTGTCTTTAAAGCATAGCTACGGTAATCCATAATCGTCCTTTTGTAATTGTTCAATCGAAAAATATCGGGTTCTAATGCGAGATCTCTCCACTACGTGCTACGCACTTCGGTCGAGATGACACAATATTATACTTTTCGACTAAATAATTACATCCTCTTTATATCAAATCTCTTTGTATAAAATAATTTATCACAATAAATAAATTATTTCAATTAAAATATTTAGATTCTGCCATATATTATATGCTATAATGGAGATATAGCTATTCAATGTCGAACTCTCAGTTTTAAATACGAGATCTCTCCACTTCGGTCGAGATGACAATAACGCTTTCGTCGTTTCGAATGAAAAGTTATATGAAATTAAGCGATCCTTTTAAAATAATATGCGAGGAGGTTATATGTCTAAACAGTATCCAATTATGACGATTAATATGAAGCACATCGAAAGTAACTATCGCGCAATTGTGTCGCGCTGTGCAAAAATGGGCATTGACGTCTTTGGCGTGGTCAAGGC
>PDWI01010844.1_pt1 | contig 10125 bp, 3 predicted proteins | sample 1430891 | NCBI WGS metagenome assembly PDWI01 (sample SAMN01162508, study PRJNA174530) | Oral metagenome, whole genome shotgun sequencing project. | biome: Marine environment; feature: Marine mammal; material: Swab sample of the gingival sulcus; isolation source: swab sample of gingival sulcus... | reverse complement strand
GGTTCCAGAGTTTGACCCTCCATACTGTCCATCACAACGCCATCGGTAGTAGGTTCCGGTATCAGAGATAACAGCATCGTTTACTGTTCCTTTGGTACAGGTATTACGAGCTGAACCACAAGCTCCTCCAATTGGTTTACGTTTCTTACAATCCTTATTCTTTCCACCAGCAACACCAACACAACGCCATTTGTAATAGAGTGAGTCATCAGCAACAGCACCATCATTCGCACTTCCTACAGTACAATTATTACGAGTAGAACCACATACGGCATCTTTTTTAATTGTTTGATTACAGGTCGTATTTGAACCACTATTGAATCCCTTACATTGCCATCTAAATTTTGATGATGTATTTGATAGATTTGCATAAGTTCCTATCATACATCCGCTTGATGTCGAGTTTGCTGATTGACTATAGCTCGAATCATAACTTTTACATACTCCGGCATGCTTCCATTTAGCAGAACAGTTTGTATCGGACCCACCATTTACCCCCCTACACTGCCACTTAAAGTAAGTGTCTGTATTTGGTTTGTTTACATAACTTCCAACACTACATCCTGTAGAGGTCGAGGTTCCTGGCTGTGAAGTGTAGGTTGAAGTATAGCTCTTACATACCCCGTTTCGTTTCCAGCGAGCGTAACATCCTGTTGAATTAGAACCTCCGTTAAGCCCCTTACAATACCAATTCCACTGTCCATCACTTCCATTACCATCAGTCCACTTTGCTGTTCCAATACTACAATTTGGTATTGGACGTGAACTAAAGATCTTTGTATGGTTTGAACCACACACACCGGTACGAGCACAATTTTGACTCGTTGCTGGTTTTGAAGTTGAACACTTTGTGTCAGCAACATACGACCCTGTTGACGCTTTACACTTCACTGTCCGCGTCTGTGTTCCCGTAACTGAACATTCATTCCATGGTCCTGTCTTCCAACTATAAGTAATTCTTGTTGCCGAACAAGTTGCTGTTGAACCAGTATTAACCCCTCTACATTGCCAATGGTACTTAGTTGTTTCATTGTTTACATCTTGATAGGTACCAACAAGGCACCCGTTTCCTGTTGAGGTAGCTGGTTGTGGATCATAACTTCCATTGTATACCTTACACTGACCATTGAGTACTCGCTGAGCATAACAACTCACCCAGTCTCCACCATTAATACCAGAACAAGTCCAATTCCATGAACCATCATCTCCAGCACCGTCAGTCCATGATGCACTTCCTGTACTACAGCTTGCACTTGGTCGAGTACTGTAGGTCTTCGTATGAGTTGTTCCACAGGATCCATTCAACTTTTTATTCGCAAGACAGGTCTTGTTCGCTCCGCCATTGAGTCCCTTACATTGCCAACGATACTGGGTGCTGTAATCTGAGAGATTTACAAAGGCTCCCAAATTACAACCAGTTTGAGTATTTGTTGCCGGTTCACTCGTGTAACTTGATCCATAATTCTTACACTTAGCATCAAGAGCACACTTCTGTGTTGTTTTTGGCTTTGGCCCCCACTTGTTAACACAGTTGTAATCAGAAGTTATATTTGTATTCGCATCAACACAACGAACTGTTCTGACCTGAGTTCCGTCTGATAGACAATCACCCCATGTTCCTTTTTGCCATACCGAGTTACATGCAGGAGATTTACATTCACCAGTACCAATCAATCTATTATAAGAGTACTTTTTAGCACATGAGTTTACATTACCTACCGTTTTATTAGGGTCAGCCTCTGATTTATAGAAGAGCATATACCACTGACCATCACAACCACTTCCATTTGAGTAATAGTGATAACGGAAAATATTATTATTTGTCCATCCACCTGACCCTTCTTTCGTATTAATTGGGTCATGTGGAAGGGTCACACCAAGAACTTGTTCAAGCTGATTCCACTTATCCGTTGCACTATTTACCCAACCAGCATTTGGTTCTTGAGTGTCTCTATTATATTCTTCATCTAAATTCGGATAGTGACCATGCTCTTCATAGTACTCTTCAAGTTTTTCCTTGATAAAGGCAATATCCTGTTCGCGATACTGATCATTTGTCAGACAGGTATTTGGGCGTGAAGCATTTTTCTCGCTATTATACAAATCCTTAATCATTTTTGATGACAATCTATCTACATAAAATTTTACTTCATCAAGTTGACCATAGAAATGGGAATGAGTTGAACCCCCAACACTCGTCGCACCACGAGCACCTATACGAAATGGATATCTTTTATTATATTGCATAGGTCCCGTTTGATTTCTCTCATATACGAGATTTCCATTTTTATACATGCGCTGCTTTTCTCCATCATAGGTAACAGCCAAATGAGTCCATGTGTTTGGAGTAACCTTAAAAGAATTTCCTCCAACAGAAGTCCAATAAGGACGAAAAGCAAAACGAACATACCCATTATTCGAAACAAAGACTTCATATAAATTCTCCTTATTGATAATCATTGAAGTTTTCTTTGTTCCATCCCACTTAAACCAAGCTGCAAAACTAAGGCGACTAAGACCATTTGTATCTAGAAAAGAAGTATTTGGAGCCTCAAGATATGAATTACCATCAAATACTCCAGCACTCCCAATCTTTCCTGGTTTTATAATATTTGCACGCCCTCTAATAATAAGATCGGTTCCCCCAGACTCATTATCGGTAGTATTTCCAGCACGTCCACCCCAACGACACTCATCCATGCGAAATTCAGCAACTGGTACTTGATTAATTTTCTTTGCACTGCAGCTTGCTGTAGAACCACCATTGAGCCCAGAACAGAACCACCTAAAGTGTCTATTACTATCGGTATTTTCTACAAACTTCCCTTGGATACACATATCTAACGTTGTTGTTCCTGGTTGATTTTCATAAGTAGAATTAAATTCTCTACAAACACCAGGAACAGGACAAACTTGCGTAAGTGTTGGCTTTGGATCAGTACAATGAGATTCATTTGATCCTGTCATAGTTACTCCTGTTGACGACTGACAGAATACCTCTCTCGTCTGTTCACCAGTAGCAAGATTACAACTTGACCAAGGTTTTGTTCTCCAACTATAAGTTGTACGTGTTGCTGAACAATTTGAACTTGCTCCTCCATTGAGACCTTGACACTGCCAGCGCCACTCACTCACACCATCGTTCAAATCAGTATACTTTCCGTAAATACATCCTGTTTGAGCACTTGTTGCTGGTTGTTCGTCGTGTGAACCAGTAATCGTCTTACATGATCCGGCAACAGAACAATTTTGTGTGAGACTTGGTTTTGCTCCAGTACATTTCATATCAGAAACGATTTCTCCTGTTGATGCTTTACAAATAACACTACGATTTTGAGTACCATTATTCAAATTACAACTCGACCAATTTCCTGCAAGCCATGTATAAGTTGTACGCGTTGCTCGACAATTAAGAGTTTCTCCTCCATTGAGACCCTGACACTGCCAACGCCACTCATTAGTCACATCATCAACATCAGTATAAACACCTTGATTACATCCTTGACTTGCATTTGATACTGGCTGAGGATCATAGGAATTTGGATACTCTTTACACGATCCAGGAACAGGACAAGTACGCTCGGTAGTTGGTTTTGATTCAGTACACTTATTCTCATCAACCTGGTTTCCTGTTGAAGATTTACAGTAGACACTTCGTGTTTGAATTCCTGTTTCAACATTACAATCACTCCACTCTTCAGCAAACCAATCATAGGTGGTACGAACCGCCGAACAATCAATGTCCGTTCCTCCATTGAGACCCTGACACTGCCAGCGCCACAAAGAACGCTCATCATCTTGATTCTGAAAGGTTCCTGAAGAACAAGCACTTTCATTTGAATTCACAGGGTTATCGTCATGCGAACCTGGTAGGTTTTTACATACCGCATTAACACGACAAGTTTGAGTATCAAGAGGTTTTTCTTTTTCCCAACAATTCCTCTCGTCTGTTACTGCACCATTTGCATCCTGACACTCAACATCTCGTGTTTGGATTCCAGTATAGACATCACAGGTACTCCATTCTCCTATATTCCATTTTGAATGACATGCTGGATCCTTACATTCACCAACGGTGATACGATCAGCATACTCAAAAGTACGGTTACATGCTCGTGCTTCTGAATAAAAATATTTATCACTATCTTCAAACTTATAAGTTAACATATACCACTGCCCAAGTTCACATCCATAAGCAGGGACACGTGGAGAAAAATAATTATAAGTATATCCATTTCTATAAAGTGAAAGCTCTTCTTCTTTTTTATTGAGAGGATCAGAAGGTAAAATTTTTACACCTAATTGATTTTTTAAATCATTCCAGGTATCTGACTCTAAACTCGTTGACCACCACTCACTAATTTGCTCTGAATTTCTGGAAATAGGATAATGTCCATGCTTACTATAGTATTTCTCAAGTTGCTCTTTAATTGTTTGAATATCCTTTTTCCTGATTTCATCACGTGAGAGTTCTGGAATATCATTACACGCCTCAAAAGTGTACACTCCATTGCGAGCAACGAGCGATACAGCTGAAATAGGTGTTCCATGGGGGATATTGATTCCATCAGTTTCCTCAAGAGGGTCACGATCTTCATTAATAACATCATCTCCTGAGATTAAGTATTCACCATCACTAATGAGCTCTGAGAGGTTTCCATCAATATAGATGCGAATATCATTATTTGTGATAACTGGATTTTCTTTGAAGAAAGAATAGTCAACAACCTTTCGGTCCCCATCAGGAGTAAGAAAGGTAAGTTTTTCTCCGTTTCGAACAAAAATAGAGTCTATACGTTTGTAGACACCACTTTCATTGAGATTGTTTCGCTCAGCACAGATACTTGAAGAAGCTTCAGCCTTTGGAATAGAAAAAAAAGAGGGAAGTGAAGATTCTAGGTCACGCGACCCTCTTTCACCAACCCCAATTTCATCGAGTACAATATGCTTTTTTGCAGAACACTCAATATGAGAACCTCCATCAATTCCGAGACACATCCACTTGTAATAAAGATCTTCATCAGGGATATCCTTGTATGTTCCAACCTGGCAACCACTCGCGTTTGTTGAAGCTGGTTGTGCGTCATATTCTGATTGATAAATAAAACATGAACCCGGCTTAGCGGTTACCGCTTCCATATCAATACGTGAATTTTTACAGAATAAGAATGGTGCTTCGGTACAATCATCATCTGTATAACATGCTGTTGAAGATTCATTTGTTTTGTCCCAACACACACCCTTATCACATCGCTCAAGAACACCAAAATCATTGGTACACAAGCGTGTTTCAGGAATCTTTGCACAACTCTCTACATCTTTACAATCAGGATGCCCAAGCTCTTGTACAATAATAGGTCCATCAACCTTGAGAGCTACATCACCTCCAACTTCAGCAGCTTGAGGACTTGAAAAACCGACACGAAGGCCTTTCTCAAAAATACTCTCTCCTCGAGTATAGAGCCCCTCAAGAAACGAAGAACCAAAAAGACCAAAGGTATAATTATTCATTACAGAGCCTTTTGTCTCAAAAATAATTCGTGGGGCAAGAAACAATTTTCCAACAAAAGAACCTCCATTAAGCTCAAGGAAAGAGGCTCGTGCCTGCGGCACTCCAACAAAGAAGCTTGTTATGAAAATCACTCCAAGTAGTACACTTTGTAAAATATTTTTTTTAAATGTCTTCATAGTAATCTGTGGCTAGGGATTAATTAATACTTCATTATTATATCACTGAATCAATACAAAAAGCAAATATTATTTTATTTTTTGCTAATATGTTCGAGATATTCACCGCGTTCAACAATTTGTTCTTCGTGTGTTGGCGAATGGTCAAAGGTTTCTATCTGAGAAATATGCATGTGTGTAAGAAGGTCTTTCTCTCGTGCATAGTCTTCAATAGAAGCTTTCTTTTCTTGATAAGAGGTAGCGTTTTCAAGAATCGATGTATCAGTACGATGTGCATGGACACCCAAGAGATCCTTTTCTTCAATAACTTCGGGATGGTAATTTACGGGCTCGAGACTATCTACCTCACCTCCTTCTTGTCTCTCAAAACCATTACCAGAAGGCGTATCTTGCTCTAAAGAATCTGAAAAAAGCTCATCCGCCATTTTCTGTAAGTCATTATGAGGACGAGGTAAGTCTTCTTCATCAACAAGCTCAATACCATGGTCCTGCATAAGATTTGAAATTTTTTCATGATCAATGAGCTCATCTTCTTCAAGGAGTTCCTCTTCAGGAACACGAGGGTCTCTAGTAATCTCTTCTTCCTCATGATGAGAAAAGGCATAACGCTGTAGCGGACGAAAAACATTTTCGTTTGCTTCAGCAACAAGCACATTAGCAAGGTCACTTGAAATACCGAGTCTTCTCTCGAGACGTTTTCCATACCCAGCTGCATCTCGTTCTCCAACCATAATAAAGAGGGTTTCCTCCTCAAAATCCTTTGCCTGATCAAACTGGAGGTGGTGGTTGTGCGCAATGCTCAAGAGTGCACTCCGCCAGTCAAAGTTCTTGATAGCCCTCTTGATGTGAGGTGGGAGTGCGTCAATGTGTGCTTGTATCTGTGCCTGTATCATAGGCTGAGTATAGCATATTTCATTCGCTTAGGATAGAAAAAAGAAAAACAGACTTTTCGTCTGTTACTCTTCTTCTTTGACAACACGGTCAATAACTTCTTTCAAGTTATCGAGGGAAACAAAATCATCTTCAACTTCTTCCTCTTCTTCTTGAGAGAGCTCCTCAGCAATTTCAGGGTGTTCATTGGTTCCTGAAATATCAATCTTCCAACCAGTCAAACGAGCAGCGAGGCGCGCATTCTGACCTGATTTTCCGATAGCGAGCGAGAGCTGATCTTCTGCAACAATTACCTTTGCTTCCTTTGCTTCAAGGTCACCTTCAATGTCAATAACCTGTGCAGGAGCAAGTGAGTTTGCAACGTAGAGGAGTGGATCCTCTGACCACACGATAATATCAATTTTCTCGTTTCCAAGGTTTGAGGTAACGGCATTGATACGTGAACCACGCTGCCCAACACAAGCCCCAATTGGGTCAACATCTGGATCGTGACTCATTACCGCAATCTTGGTTCGGTCACCGGCCTCACGTGAAATTGATTTAATCTCAACGACACCCGTTGCAACCTCTGGTGATTCTGCTCGGAAGAGTTCACGAATGAGCTCTGGATTCTTGCGAGAGAGATTGAGGAGAACACCTCGTGGACCAGCTTCAGCCGACATCAAGAAAACCTTGATAGGGTCACCTGGCTTGTACCACTCACCCTGAGATTGCTCTTCTTTTTCAATAACTCCAATTGTACGAGGAGCGAGCTCGACAAAGACACGTCCAGCAACGACCTTTTGAATGGTCCCTGAGAGAACCGTTCCAACGAGCTGTTCGTAGCGTCGTACCTTTATTTCTTTTTCAGCTTCACGGATTTTCTGAATAATCACCTGCTTTGCCGTGAGTGCTGCAACGCGCCCAAACTCTTCTTCATCGAGAAGTGGATTATCGAGGGGAAAAATCATCTCATCTTCGAGTTGTGCATCAGCCTTCATCATCTGAGCATCCTTGAGGTACATGTGGTGTTCAGGATTAAAGCGAACACGCTCGTCTCCTTCTTCTACCTCGTCAACAAAATCAGGGTCAGCGAGCTGTTCTTCGGTGAGAGCGGGTCGCACGAGGGTGTCGTCAACAACTGTCTTTACCTGAAAGAATTCAAGGTCTCCTGTTTCAGGATTAAAGTGAGAACGAATAACCTGCCCACGTGAACCGTAGTCACGCTTGTAAGCTGCCGCGAGCGCGAATTCAATCGCTTCTAAAATTTTTTCTCGTGGAATATTTTTTTCTTGTTCAATTTGCCCCAATGTTTCCTGGAGCGCTTTTAAGTCAATCATATTTTTTATTGTTCATTAACTATTTTATTGTTCGAATAAGCTAAAAAAGACAATGATATCATTCTCTTTTCTTTTCTTAGTATACACCATGAATGCTTTTTTTAAAAATAAAAACCTAGAAATCAAGGTAAGAAGTTTGTTCGTTTCCCTCATCGTCAATGTAGGTTGATGCGCCAAGCTCCGGAGCGCTCGCACCAAAGGAATTACTGTACTCGAGTAGCTCCTCAGGTATATCGAGCAAGAACTCAGAAGGTTCATTCACCTGCTGGCGCCCATAGATGGTACGCACCTTTGCGTACGAGAGGTGCAAAACCTCTTTGGCACGTGTAAAGGCAACATAACACAATCGCCGCTCCTCCTCGTCCTCGTGCTTGCTCACCGTGTCGTCGCGCATCGAAGGAAAGAGTCCTTGTTCGAGCCCTGCAATAAAGACGTGCCGAAACTCGAGCCCTTTTGACGCATGAATGGTCATGAGCTTAACCGTATTAGACTCTTTTGCATTGCTTCCCAGTCCATCTTGATCAGAAAGAAGCGCAACCTCCTCGAGGAATTTCTCAAAGGCATCTTCAAACTCATCGTATTTGGTCGCATAGGAAACGAGTTCCTGCATATTCTCGAGTCGCTCGGCATCATCCGCGCGTTGCGATGAAAGTGACGCTTCAAGTCCGCTACGCTGAATGATGAAGCGAATTGTTTCTGAAGGACTATGCTCGTAGCTATAGTCTGCAATATCTTCAAGTATTGTTTTGAAGGCACGGTAGGATTCATGTGTCTTGTTTGGAAGGACATCTTCTTGTCCTGCAAAAATCTTTGCGAGGGAAACCTTTCCAATACCACGCTTTGGTTCATTGATAATACGCTTAACATCAGAGAGTGAATCAGGGTTGAGAGCTGCGCGCAAATAGGACATAACATCTTTGATTTCCTTGCGCTCAAAGAACTTTGTTCCTAAAACCTGATAGGGAATCATTCGCTCCAAAAAGGCTTCCTCGAGCACACGCGATTGAAAATTGGTTCGAAAGAGTACCACAATATCACGTGGCTCTACCCCATCATCAATGTAGGCGCGTGCACGATCAGCAATCCAGGAAGCCTCACTCTGTGCAGAAAAAGCTTCGTGGAAGAAAATTTTTGCCCCTGCTTCGTTATCGGTGTGGAGCTCTTTTTCTACCCGCTCGGTGTTCTTTGAAATAATTTCATGTGCTCCCTGCAAAATATTCTTTGTTGAACGATAGTTCCTCTCGAGGATGATGGTCTTTGCTCCTGGAAAATCTTTTTCAAAGTTCAAAATATTTCGCATGTCTGCACCTCGCCACGAGTAAATATTTTGGTCTCCATCCCCTACAACAAAGAGGTTCTCTTGAGGCTTGGTGAGCATCTTTACAATCTTGTACTGCAGGCTGTTCGTGTCTTGGTACTCATCAACGAGAATATACTCCCATTTCTTTTGATAGTAGTTTCGTACATCTTTGTCGTCACGCAAGAGAAAGTAGGTCTCCGCAAGAAGATCATCAAAATCAAAAGCTTGTTCAACCCTCTTGAGCTCCTCATACTTCTCCCAAATGAGTTTTGCAATCTGGGTGAGGGGGTTTTGGTTCTCCTTGAAGATGGTCGGTGTGAGCCCATCACCTTTTGCACGAGAAATGAGTGAGGCAATTTTTCGTGGTTCCCACTCTTTGGTATCAATATCGTGGTACTTCATCGCCTGTTTGATGAGTGACTTTTTATCTTCCGTATCGAGAATTTTAAAGTACTTGTTAACCTTGAGCTTCTCGTACTGCTCGCGAAGAATATAAACGCCAAGTGAGTGAAAAGTCTTGCCAAGTGGCATAAACCCTTCGAGCAGTTGTTTTCCTACAGCAAGTTCTATACGCTCCCACATTTCTCGTGCTGCCTTGTTCGTAAAGGTGAGCGCCAAGATTTTTGATGGAAGAACATGCTCGGTTTTAATGAGGTGGGTAATGCGTGCAGTGAGCGTCTTGGTCTTTCCTGTTCCTGCCCCCGCAAGAACGAGCAGAGGTTTGTCTATGGGGTAGAGCACAGCCTGTCTCTGCTCTTTGTTAAGGGTATCAAGGTAATTCATACCTAGGAGTATAGCACAAATGCAATAAACTCAATTTTCTTGCACCAAACAAAAAAACCGACCTGCAGTTTTTTTGTTTGTTAAAGCTTTTTAAGCTTAGGAGGAAGTTCACTATACTCAACACAACAGTGACAAGCCTCATCC
>PDWI01010843.1_pt1 | contig 10125 bp, 10 predicted proteins | sample 1430891 | NCBI WGS metagenome assembly PDWI01 (sample SAMN01162508, study PRJNA174530) | Oral metagenome, whole genome shotgun sequencing project. | biome: Marine environment; feature: Marine mammal; material: Swab sample of the gingival sulcus; isolation source: swab sample of gingival sulcus... | reverse complement strand
TGCATTGACAAAAATAGGAAGATAGCTTATAACTTGCAAAGTTTGAATGATCTAATTTTATATTTTTTATTATACCCAAATGAGCTTAATGATGCCCCAAATAGACCTGAAACCCTTCTTTGCAAAAACAGAAGATCCGCTTACCAGCGCCTTTGAAAAGAAAATAGCAACGCACCCCGGCGGAACTGCCACGATGGTGCCGCCGCCGGAAATTGGAAAAAAAATAACAGAAATTCGCAGTTCGACAAGAACGGGCAAGAGTGCTGCCTATATCCATATCCCCTTTTGTGAAACACATTGTCTTTATTGTGGTTTTTACAAAAAAAGATACAGCTCTGAAGAGAGTCACTCTTTCGCTGATACACTGCTCGCTGAATTGAAGATGTGGAGCGATGATCCAATCCAGCAGACAGCTCCTCTTCATGCTGTATATCTTGGCGGTGGTACCCCGACATCTATTGAGGCTGTCGATATTGGCCGTATTCTCGAGGGGGTGCAAAAGTATCTGCCACTGGCTAATGACTGCGAGATCACGGTGGAGGGACGTATCCAAAATTTTGACAGTGACAAGATAAAGGCCTGTATTGATAATGGTGCCAACAGGTTTTCTCTGGGAGTACAGACGTTTGATACAAAGCTGCGCCAGTCTATGCGGCGTCTAGCAAAAAGAGAGCATGTCATTGAAAAACTCTCGGAACTGCGTGATCTGGATCAGGCTGTTATAGTTCTGGATCTTATCTATGGTTTTCCCGGACAGACAAAAGAGCTGTGGCAGCATGATATCGAGACACTTCATCAACTTGAGATTGATGGTGGTGATCTCTACCAGCTTCAGATCTTTCCCAAAACACCGTTGCAGCTTGCTATTGAAAATGGCAAAATGGAAGATGGTCTTGATGTGCCTACCCGTGCCAGACTCTATGATTATGGATGTGGCCTGATGGAGGCGGCGCAATATCGGCGTCTTTCTGTCAACCATTGGGCAAGGACCAGCCGTGAACGTAACATATACAACCATCTGATGCGCAGTCCGTCGCATTGCCTGCCTTTTGGGCCGGGAGCCGGCGGCAACCTCTGTGGCTACAGCATGATGACCCAGGGGGATTACGATACCTGGAAACAGACAGTTGAAAAAGGGAAAAAACCGGTGAAGATGCTTTTTCATCAAGGTAAACACAGCCTGTTGGAAAAGACCATTACCGGTGAGTTTGAACTCTTGCGGATTAATCCCGATAATCTTGGCAAGAAATTCAATCTTGATATTGCCAATTGTCTCCAGCCTCTTTTTGATCAATGGACAGAGGCTGGACTTTTGACTAGAAATGGGGGGTGGCTGCATTTAACCCGTGCCGGGCAGTTCTGGCAGGTTAATCTTTCGCAGCTTACATTGAATTATTTACAGCAAACTATATTGAAAGAGAAGACATGATGAACAGAAAAAACATGCGAAAAGCCCTTGCTCTTGGTTTGGCGTTTGTTCCTGCAACAGCGCTGGCGATGAACAACACCGAGATGCCGGAAATTGTAGTTTCCGCGACAAAAACAGAAAAGAGTTTACAAGAGGCGCCCTCGACGGTTTCTGTGGTTGATGGTGATGAGTCAGCACAGTACGGGAACAATTCCATAGCCGATATGGTCAAGGATGTACCCGGTGTTGAAGTGTTTGACAACAGCGTTGCCGGTTCAAAACGTCTTATGATTCGTGGTGAAAACGGGGGCAGGGTTATCGTCCTCGTTGATGGCCAGAAGATAAACGAGCAAAAGTCCATGGATGGCGCGCCGCTACTCATTGATCCGGCCACCGTTGAACGCATCGAGGTTGTCAAAGGTGCGGGTTCTGTTCTCTATGGTTCTGAGGCTATTGGTGGTGTTGTCAATATCATAACCAAAAAGGGTGGCGGTAAAACATTTGGCGGTACTGTCGCTGGAGGATTTAATTCAGGAACAAGTGGTAAGGAAGGAACAATCAGTGTCAATGGCGAATCTGGCGGCCTGCGGTATCGTCTTACTGGCAGTTACTCTGATCAGGGAGACAGAGAGACTCCGGAAGGTACCCTCGAAGGTTCGGATTCATTGATGAGAAGTCTTAGCGGTTTTCTTGGCTACCAGAACGACAAGCTGGATGCAGGGCTCACCGTTGAGCAATACGATGTTGAAGCAGATGTCCCTCCCATTCGGGTGATGGGCAGCCCTTTTGACCTGAATCTTCCCGAATGGTCAAGAGATAAGGTTGGCGCCTATACCGATATAATGGATATCAATTATTTTATTCCTAAAGTGCATTTGGACGCTTACTATCAGAAAACCTTTAAGGATTTTCGTCAGGACATGCAGATCCCTATGGGCGGTCCCTTTCCTGTTGGCTTCCATCTTCATACGGACAACGATCAACAAACCTATGCCTTTAACGCTCAGGTGGATATGGTTCCCGGTGATGCCCATTATCTCATCGGCGGCCTGACGTACAGTAATGACAGTCTGGAAGCTGTAACCAAAAACAGCTACTCCGTACCTTTTATTCCTCCATCCAGCTATTTCCAGGAGGCAAATATCAACTCCTGGGCCCTTTATCTTCAGGATGAATGGAGCCTTACCAACGCTGTCACACTTACCCTCGGTGTTCGTGAGACCTGGGTCGAATCCGAGCTTGAAAAAACCAACGATCCGCGTGTCAGAACCGGCAGTGTATCTGACAGCCACCCCGCCTTCAGTGCCGGGCTTACCTGGAACAGCACAGATGAGTTAACCCTGCGGGCTCTTTTCTCCCAGGGATATCGGTTCCCGGATCTTGGCAAACTTTTTATTGGAACCGCCCATGGTGGTTCTATCACCCTGGCTAACCAGAAATTGGATCCGGAAACCTCGAATAACTTCGAAGCTGGTCTCCGCTTTGATAACAACCATCTGAAAACAGATATCGCTCTCTTTTATAATCTGGCAGAAAATTATATTAACAGAAGAGCACTGGGGCCCGGGATCTTTAGATATGAAAATGTTGATACTGCAAAAACTATCGGACTTGAGATGTGGATCGGCTATCGTTTTGAGCCGTACAATCTGACTCCTTATGTAAACGGTACCATTATGCGCCGTCAGTATGAAGACTTTTTCCTCAGTACATGGGATACCAATACCCCGCTCTTCTCTGGTCGGATAGGTGTCAGATTCGAGCAGCCCCTGGCCTCTATGCCAATGGAAATCTGGGGAGATCTTTATGTGCGGACCGCCACAGAGGCTGACGAAGAAATGAGACCTGGAATGGTGATGACCAGTGACGCATGGAGTACTGTTAACCTTGCCCTGGGTACCACCTGGGGAGAAGAAGGCAACTGGAAAGCGTCAGTTAATCTGAATAATATCTTTGATGAAAGCTACACGACAGCGCAGAATGCCCTCATGGAACCGGGTTTCAGTGTTATCGGTCGTCTTTCTCTTGACTTTTAAGGACGTTAGCGCATCAACCAGCAGAGGAAAGTTTCTATAACACCCTCTGCTGGTTCGGTTCATACTCATTATGAATTCAAGGAAAAAACCATACTGGCAGCTTCAGGATCTTGTCACCATAGGTGTTTTTGCTGCGGTTACCAAGGTGTCCAGTCTCCTGGTTGCGCTGGTGGGCGGAGGAATGAATCCGCTCACCATGATTCTGAAAAATCTTATCTTTACTACGCTGGTTGTGGTACTCCTCTACAAGGTACGGAAATTTGGCACACTGACGCTCTTCATCCTTGTAAATACACTCATATCCATGCTGCTGATGGGAGGAAACATTTTTTTGCTCCCACCTATGATGCTTGCAGGGCTGCTGGCAGAGGGAATTATTGTTTTGTTTGGTGGTTATACGAAAAGCGTGCTGCTGATATTCGGTGTCGGTATTTACGATCTGCTCTACAAAAGCAGTGCACTTGCCCTTTCCTGGCTCTATATGCGAGAGCAGCAGGAACTTCTTATCATGGCGACTATTGCGGTTGTCATAGGCTATGCAGGCTCCCTGATAGGCCTTTTTACCGGAATCTTTTTTGTCAAGGAATTACGTCATGCCTGCATTATCCGGGACTAGAGAGCAGATATCGAAACCAGTTTCAGAAAATAAGTCACGGATCCTTATGCTTGATGTCCGCACCAAGCTCTTTATCTGTCTTACTGCCTCGGCAATTGTTATTTTTTTCAAGGGTGAAATAGCTCTTGGCTTTTTTACTGCTGTTACCTTTTTTTACGCACTTGCCACTCGTCGCTGGCGATTACTTGCTATCTGTTATGCAGCAGCAGCGTTGATGTGGCTCGTTGCCATCGGTTTTGTTGTAGTGCTCCATAAAATTTTTCAGTCTTTTCCTCTGTCAAGTTTTGTCAATATCCTGATCCCTTTTCTTCGCATGCTTGTCATGCTCAACACCATACTGGTGCTGGCTCTCACCTCGCGGGTACAAACACTGCTCTCGGCACTCAAAAGCCTTCGCCTGCCAATGTGGCTGTATATTCCGGCCGTGGTTGTCATCAGGTTTATCCCTGATTTTATTCGGGATATTCAACAGATCAATGAAACAATGCGCATCAGGGGATATAACCTTACGCCGGTGTTTCTGGTTTGTCACCCGCTGCTTACCGTTCGCCTGCTCATTGCTCCCATGCTGTTTCGGGCGCTGCGTAGTGCCGATGAGCTGGCCATCGCCGCAGAACTCAAAGGCATTCGTCATAATGTACATGTCACCAACTATAAGCCAAACATCTTTGGAAAAGGTGATCTGATAGCATTGCTGGTTATGATCGCCGTGATCGTTTGTGGTGTAGTACTTGAAATGTCTTTTGAATCGATAGTTCGGGGGAGGATGATGTGATACATCTGGACAGGGTCAGTTACAAATATGCCTTTCAAGACAAGCCGGCCATCAAAGATCTCTCACTTGTTGTTGAACCAGGGGAACTTGTTCTGGTCACTGGTGCCAGCGGTTGCGGTAAATCTACACTCATTCGACTGATAAACGGGCTTTGTCCTCATTTTTTCAAGGGAACCTTATCTGGAAAGGTGACTGTTGACGGTATAGATACGGCTGAAAGCAGTATCCTTGAGCTCGCCCGGGACGTTGGTACAGTCTTTCAGGACCCGGAACTGCAGTTCTTTGCCCTGCAGGTGGATGATGAGCTGGCCTTTGCCCATGAATGGCGGGGTAAAAAAAGAGAAGAAATTGTTAGAATTGTTGAGCAAAGTGCAAAAGCCATGGGACTTGAGCAATTGCTTGATTCTTCTATCCATGATCTATCGGAGGGGCAGAAGCAAAAGATAGCCATTGCCTCTGCGCTTTCCCTGCATCCAAAGGTGTTGATCTTTGATGAACCCACTGCCAATCTGGATCCGGAAAGTACATTGGAACTGGCTGAACGTTTTACTGAGTTACAGAAACAGGGGCTGGCTATTCTTGTTGTCGATCATCGTCTTTACTGGCTGGAAGGTATTGCCAGAAGGGTTGTTGTGATGGAAGAGGGCGCGATTGTAAGGGACGGGGATTTTTCCATATTGGAAGATCCTGATTTCCGCGATCGTTACGGTCTGCGGCAGCAAAGGGTAACTGATTGTCGTAAACAGCTTGCATCGCCACCAGAAGATGGTGAGTTGGCTGTAGAGCATCTCTGGTTCAGTTATAAGAAAAAAAGAGGGAAGACTGATACCGTCCCTAAACCTTTATTTGCTGATGTCTCGTTTACCATCGGTCGAGGTGTTACCGCTATTATTGGTGATAATGGTCGGGGGAAGACCACCCTGGCCCGATTGTTGACGGGGCTTTTGAAAATGAAACAGGGGAGTTTCTTTTTGTGCGGTACACAGCTTCGAGCAAAGGATATTCTCAAGCGGGCAGCGATTATTCTGCAGAACACCGACCATCAACTGCATATGAATACGGTCAGCAAAGAGCTGGAGATGGCCGCGAATGCCGGTAAATCCACTGACGTTGACAAAGCCATGTTGAAAGACCTGCTTGCTGATATCAATCTCAGCCATCTTGCTGACCGACATCCCCAGTCACTTTCCGGCGGGGAAAAACAGCGGCTTGTGATTGCCTGTGGACTGGCTAAAAAACCGGAAATACTCATTCTTGATGAACCGACAAGCGGTCTTGACGGTGGGAATATGGAACGGATAGCGGCGATGATTGAGCAAGTGGCTGCAAGAGGTTGTTTTGTCCTGCTTATTACCCATGATCTTGAATTGCTTGAGCGAGTGGCTGAGCGGGCACTGCATTTGCCAATAGAGTAGGAATTCTTTTGTTACAGGGGGACAGGTTTTCGATGAGGACACTGTTGTGGCAAGCATTGATGCATATGTACAACAAAAAACTGAATTTGAATAATTCACAAGAAGTGCAAGGACCCTTATCTCAAAGGGTCTATGATATCTGATAAATGAAGAGGATTTTATGTTTACAGAACATGTTACGGAAGAGATAAGAAAAAAAGTTCAAACAGCACTTGAGGAAGATCCACAGTTTATGCCCGCTTTTCTGGCAAAAAAACTTGATCTCCCTGAGGCTGTGGTGATTGCCGCTTTACCTGAAACAATGCGGTCATTTACTGCTGCTGATCATTTTGAAAAAATTTGGAAAGCAGCAACCAAATGGGAAAAAGTGACCTTTATCGTCAGCAGCTCCGGGGCTATTGTCGAATATAAAGGGAAATTGCCCGAGGGGAAATTTGGCCATGGTTACTTTAATTTGATGGAAAAAGATCATCCTCTGGGAGGACATCTGTTTGTTAAGGAACTGGCTTCTATCTGTTTTCTCAACAAACAACTTTTTGGTTTGGAAAGTCTTTCGATTCAATTCTTTGATGCAAAGGGAGCACAAATGTTTGCTATCTATGCCGGAAGAGAAAACAGAGAAATCATACCGGCAGTAAAAGCGGCATGGCTGGAGATGAAAGACTCTTTTTGCTGAAAACAGAGCTAAACCGCTAAAATAAAAATATGCTAACACAAAACGAAAGGATACGATATGAAGGTACTTGTTACATGGTCATCAAAGACGGGAAATACACAATCTGTTGGAGAAGCAATTGGGGCAGTCTGCCCGCCGGAAACACATCTCTGTCCCATTGAGGAAGCCCCTGCCGGCGGCGGCGATTATGATTTTATTGCTCTTGGCTACTGGGTTGACAAGGGTATGCCTGATAAAAAATGCAGGGATTATCTTGAGGGGCTTACAGGTAAGAAAGTCGCTTTTTTTGGCACGTTGGGAGCGTATCCTGACTCAGATCATGCCAAAGAATCGATGCAAAAGGCGGAAGATTTGGCGAAGGACAATGAGGTCTGTGGCCATTTTATCTGCCAGGGAAAGGTCGATCCAAAGCTCCTTGAAATGATGGCGAAAATGCCGAATAATCCTCATCCCATGACAGAAGAGAGAAAGGCACGCATTGAAGAGGCGAAAAAGCATCCCAATGAGGATGATTTTCAAAATGCTCGTGACTGCTTTAAAAAAATATTTGCCAAACTGGAGGGCGAGTAACTCGGGCTCGACGGAGTTTACGTAAGAGCATCTGTTGTACCCTGCCAGGTGTGGTGTTGTGATGGCTGCTCCTGGCACGTTATCTCTAGGCTGCTGTAATGGTATCCGTCCTTACCTGTATGAAAGAGAATCCTTTCATATTTTTTTAGACTGCGTCTTTTCCCCTTCTCGGAAGAGGATGTCAACGTATTGTTTTTTTCCGTGAGGAACATAGAGCTCCTCCCAATTATCGGGAACACAGCCGCTCTGTTCAAAATAAAGAAGCAGTTTTCCCAACTGTACAACGACCTCATCATCAATTGCGTGTTCCATCTTGCAGGCAATTTCACTCGCCTGTTTTTCAGAAAACTTCAAGGTATCGCGGAAAAATAAAAAAAGTATACTGTTGCGGTGAGCAATTGCCAGTGCCTGTTTTCTTCCTTTCTCTGTCAGTTTTATAGGCTGATAAGGCTTATAGACGATAAGGTCGAGAGCAGAAAGGTGTTTTAGTGCAGTGGTTACAGTAGGACGGGTTACCCCCATTTCACTGGCGATAAGATTTGCCCGGATAATACTATGCTGCTGTTCTATTCGAAAAATAGCGGCAAGATAATCTTCCTGGGTGGCAGAAGCTTTTTGTTTGTTGTTCATTACTTTTTCTCCGGGACAGCCCTCGTTACATCTTCTCTGTCATGAAAGATGAGTTGTATCAAAAGATGGCAATTACGTGGATAAGGAATAAAAAAATGACGTATCATGTTGGAGAAAAGGTAAAAAACAAGTATCCAACAAAAGAGGGTACGTCATCATTAAAAATATAATTGTTTCGGAAAAAAAGCCAGTAGAAAATTCGTCAAATCCAATAACTGTATTTCTGTATGATCGGAGAAAATAAACCTGATTGAAGCTGTTAACCTCACGCTGCAGAAATTGTTTTTAGGAAACGCGCTTGTCCATCATGGTTCCTGGAAATATCAGCTTCTGTTACCCTGCCTGCGGCGGTGTATTCAGATTTTACTCGAGTATATGTTGAGGTATGGAAGAAAGATGAGGGGGAAATCCTGCTACCCCATGATGAAACGAAATATACGCAAGGTCAGATTTCAGGACTGCTAAGCAAGGTGCTGAGCTTGCCCTTAAAACGCCCTCAATATCTCTTCTGATGACCAGCAATCTGAGAAAATCAATTAACAAACTCTCTGTAGTACTATGGAATAGTGAAATTTTTTTGAAAAAGAGTGAGTGAAATGTTTCCAAGAAAACAGGCAGGGAAGGCCGAGTTGGGTAAAGGGCAAAGAAGAATGACTTTTACACTGGAGTGTAAATTGGGCGAGAATTGGTATGGTATTAATTGGAAAATGGTAAGAAGACTAATTAGATGAAGTTTTTGAATACGATATTGGTTTTTTCATCCATTGCTTTTTTTTCTTGTAAAGGATTATGTTATCAAGGCTGTGGTTATTGCAGAAGAAGAACGGTAGAGTGATGTTTCAACGAGACAATACTAGATAGGTGATTTGGTGTAATCTGGGGAGACTGAGAGAGAGTTTCAATTAGACAAAGGCTGAAAGGTTTATTAGATCAAGTATTTCAGCAGTTTTGGTGATGCCAGATTCATAGTTTTTGGTAGAACAGAGGTAAATGCGCTCCGGATAAGTGCGGATGTCGATGTGCTGTCCAAGCCGACCCAATGAATATTTTATGCTTTCCTGTATGTAACAGTTTTTAGTGAAAGATAAGAGACGAAGATGAAAGAACAAAATAGATTAACAGATTATCGCAATAATAACTTTGATTTTTTACGCTTTATTGCAGCTTCATTAGTTATGATCAGCCATTCCGTACCATTAAGCAATAATGGTATAGAAATTTTTGCATATTTAAACAAAAATCAGGAATCTTTTGGTGGTTTTGCTGTAGGAATTTTTTTTATTATTTCCGGTTATTTAATATGTATGAGTTTCCAAAAGACAAACAACGTAATAAAATATTTTATCTCTCGTGTCTTGCGCATATTTCCTGCGTTAGTTGTTGTTGTATTACTTGCAGCTTTTTTTGTTGGTCCAATAGTAACCGATTTATCCTTGCATGATTATTTCACCCATGGTGGTACATGGCAATACTTAAAGGCGATTGGGTTATATCCCATGCAGTTTACTCTTCCAGAAGTATATTTCTCGGAGGGAAATCATGGCACTTCAGTGAATGGTTCTTTATGGACATTAAGTTATGAGTTTAATTGCTATGTTTTAGTGGGGTTGTTGGGCGTAATGAAGCTGCTTAAAAAGGAAGTTGTGCTATTTCTATTCATCTTTTTTTTATTCAGTATACAATTTCAAGGAAATATCTTTCCGAATGCCAGGACAGAAGCACTTTTTCCTTATATCAACCAATTTAATTTCATTAAGCTGACCGGTTGTTTTTTTAGTGGAATGGTATTTTATCTGTACGAAGAGTACATTACATATAATCTGAAGTATTTTTTGATTTGTTTACTCATGTTTTTCTTTTGTTTCCACTATGGAGTTGGTTACAATATATTTTTCCTCTCTTTAGCCTGCATTTCTCATCAGCAACTTTTATGGACTAATTTGGATAACAATTAGCCCCATTATTCTTTTTTACACGATCAATATGGATCATATTGTCG
>PDWI01010841.1_pt1 | contig 10126 bp, 7 predicted proteins | sample 1430891 | NCBI WGS metagenome assembly PDWI01 (sample SAMN01162508, study PRJNA174530) | Oral metagenome, whole genome shotgun sequencing project. | biome: Marine environment; feature: Marine mammal; material: Swab sample of the gingival sulcus; isolation source: swab sample of gingival sulcus... | reverse complement strand
ATAAGAATAAAATTTTATTCAGCTTCATTTTATCCTCCTTAATTTAAGTTTGTATTTTAGTTAAAATTGTTTAAACCTCCTTTCTTTCTTGCAATTATTAAATTAAAACCATATAAACTAACCAAAATAATGATCTATCTAACTATAATTTAAAAAATATTTTTCTAATTTCTTTCACTAGACGCTCCAATAATTAACTATTTTAATATCTATAATTAGATAATAAGGAATAAAAAATAAAAAGTCAACTTTTTTAAAAGATAACTCTTCATAAAAAAAATTAAATTTGGGAAAATTAAATATTTTAAAAATAACACTGAAAGAAGATTTTAACTTGCTTAGGTCAAAGATAAAAATTACGAAATAGGCTCAATTATATATAGAAGTGGCAATCTTTAATAGTAATCTTTTTTAATCAATTATCAAAGTTTTTATATTTTTTCTTAATGAATATGGCATTTTTTTACTGTACCCTACTCGTATTAAAACTGTTGGATATTCACCGGAAATCTGAAGTATCCTCGCCATTTTCTCTGAAAGATCCAAAATTTCATTAGGTTGATTCATGTAGGCATGAGCAAGTCCCATTTCTGTAGTCTTAAGCAATATTCGCTCTAGGGTTCTACCCAAGTTTATCCACTCTTTAATATTATTATTTTTGGTGGTAAACAAAATTAGATGAGAAGAAGACGCCAGCTTTTTTCTGTCGTTTTTATTCTGCGATTTTTCATTAACAACTTTTGAAATAATTGCCTTTGCAATAAAATGTGGTAAATTTGGAGCTCCAAATACAGCATAACTAAGCCCATCTTTTGTCCTATCCTGATGTTTCTTATTATAACGCATCCATTGCTGTAATTCCCGCTTAAAATTTTTATCTCGCATCTGTCTGCTATTTCCCTCATAGATCAAATCAGCAATCGAATTAAATTCTGAACTTCCATTTCTAAAAAAATGCATCCCGATAAAAGACTCCCTATCTATCTTCTTTAGTAACTCCAGACTCTCTTTAGGTATAATCCTGCCATCATAAAGACTTCTGTTTGTTTGTCTAATGAATATTTGAGGAAATAATGGAGAGGATAAACTCTGCTTGGAAAGTTTTATCTGAATAATACCATTTTCACTAATAGCAACCGTCGGCAGATAGCCCTTAGCTAAAGCTGCAATACAAATGTTTTCTGTAGCAGCTCCGAGACTAATAAACAATTCGCGATTATCAGGATCAACGACCGGCAACGATTTTGCAAAATTAGGATGAACTTCAATTCTTGCTTTCTTAATTTTGAAAAGCCAAGGCTGAGTATTATGTCCTGAAGGAGCTTTGGCTCCACATTCTAAGATTTTGATAAAATCTTGATTTTGATCATTTAATATCATATTCTAATCCTTATAATAAAAAGTATTATTATCTATACTCAATATAGCTACCTTAAAATAATTGTTTTAATTCTTAATTTTATTTACTGATAAAATACGGATAAATCTATACATCAAAGAACAATTATTTTCCCATAAAATAAACTAGCTTCTTCATCGGTTGCAATAGTAATTTCACTTCGCTTATCATCAGATTTTTCGGCTTCAAAAACAAAAAGATTCATTTGTTTTAATTTGCTATTGACCAGTAAGTTATCATGACAGCTTATTTTAATAATTCCTGAATTTTGATATGAAAAGAGCCATAAAATTTCATTTTGAAGTATTTCTAAGCTTAATTTTTGATTTTCAGCTAAAGAACAATTTTTAGCATAAGCTTCAGTCTTATTTTTTACCATTAAATTAAAATCTCTACAGCGCCCTGTGCTAATCGTTTTTACTGCTCCATCAAAAGTATAAAGCTCATTTTGGGATAGGGATTTAAAATCTTTTTGATTATGACTAATATTTAATTCTCCCTCTAGCGGAGCTATAAATCGTTTAAAACCTTCCAGATTAGTAAATATCGATCTTTCCTCATCAATAGTTGCAGAGCTTAATCTAAACAAAAAATTTCGTAATTTATAAGAAGAGTTTTCGGGATAAATAAATAGTTCGGTTGTAGTCCCACCCGACCATTTACTGCTTTTAAATTCTGTAATATTTCTTATTTTCATTTCTTACCTTTCAATTTTATTTATTAATCTGCTCTTAAACTACGAATAGCGAACGAAAGATCTAAAGAGAGTTCTAATTTGCAAAGCTAATTGAGACTTATTCCATTAAAAAAATTGTCATTAATTTTATTTAATATTTATAGGATTTTACTAAATTCAACAATTTCTCCATTTCTATGATAAAATGTCTCATTAAATAAACTATCATTTTTAATATCCTCTAATTTCCCGGCTTACTAAATTCACATAGCTCCTATCATAGTATTATATACCTCTGAGTTTTAATTTTAGACAAACTCTCTAGTTAGAGTCTCCTTTCCGTAAAACTTCATTAGCACAAAACCAGCCACTAAGAATTGCTCCTGTAAAACCACCTCCGGGATTTACCCAAGCAGAGGCAAAATAGAGATTTTTTAGAGGCGATTTATTCGCCAATCTCTTTATTCCTGATTGCTGAGGAATCTGAGCATAACCATAGGCAGTACCTTCCGGATTGAGAGTGTATCTTTCAACAGTTTTTGGAGTAGCTACTTCAAGATATTCAATTTCATCATTAATATTAGGTATTTTTTCCGCTAATTTTTGAATTAATACTTTAGCAATTTCTTCTTTTTTAGATTTATATTCTTTTTTATCAAGTTGCTGCCAGTTTTCCAAATAATCAGTAGCAGCAATTACTCCAAAACTTTTTCCTTTTGGAGCTAAGTTTGAATCTAGCTGTGAATAATCCACAAAGATAAATTTATCAATCTTATTTTTTGAATAAATATCTTTGAGATTTTTTATATTATTATCAAAAATAATTGTGGAATAGTTATGATTTCCTAATTCTTTTAATTCTTTTTTAAATCCGATATAAATGGAAAGAATAGATGATGATATTTTAAACTTTTCAACCTTTTTACGAAGTACTTCTCTAGGCTCATTTGCTAATAATTCCACCACCTTAGGAACGGCTGTATTAGCAATAATTGTTTTAGCAAATAATTGTTGAGCAACCTTATCTTTGCTAGCTGTTTTTACATATTCTACACCAACTGCCTCATCACCTTCCATAATTATTTTTTCCACCTTCTTGCTCAATAATATTTTTCCTCCATTATCAGTAATAATTTTGGCTAAATAGTTCGAAAGCTGTCCTGATCCTCCTTTGATGAAATGACCACCACCTGTAAAATAACTTGCCTGCCCGGCACTAAAATAAATAAGAGACATTGAATAAGGATCATCGTGATAATATGCTAAATTTGCCTGCAAAATTAATTTAAGTTCTTCATCTTTAATTATTTTATCTAAGAAATCGCCTAAATTTTGACGAGATTCAAAGACTAAATTCGGAAATAAGAAAGGAAAAATAGGAAGTAGTAGCAAGATTTGCCATTTTTTAGACGGAAGTCTATTGATTTCCTTTTGGATGGAAAATATTTTCCTAAAAAACTTTTGAATGCCTTTCTTTTCGTGGGGGAATTTTTCAATAAGTACCCGAGTAGCTTCCTCTCTGTTATCAGGAATAACAATATCTGTCTGATTATGGATAAAACGGTAAAATTCGGGAACTCTAATAAATTCTACATTTTTAAAAACATCTAATTCCTTAAAGATTTTCACCTTAAGATCATTTTTATCTAAACCATCCATTTCATGAAGACCAACCTCAACAGTAAAATCTTTTCTACGAAAAGTAGTAGCACAGCCCCCAACTATCTTATGCTGTTCAATAAGAGCTACTTTTTTGCCCTCTTTGGCAAGTTTAGCTCCGGCAGTAAGTCCTCCGAGACCACTTCCTATAATTATTATATCAAGATCATCCATACTATTGATCCTCTATTTTAGCTTAGCTTTTTGACTTAACTTTAAAACCTCAGTTTCTATATAGTTTTCCGGCTTTATTTTATTGGCTAACTTCCTAGAAACTTTGTTCAAGATATTTTTTCACAAAATCAATCCAATAAATATCACTAATTGTTTCATCAATGTAAATATCAGGCTGAATTCCTACTCCATCTATCAAGTAATTAGGTAATCTTTTACTAATTGTTAATGCATATACCAAAGTATATTTCCCGTCAGGAGATTTTACAATATTAAGATTTGAAAGATCGAGCATTCCTCCTGTAGGCGTACCAAAGATTTTAACTTTTTGACTCTGTTTGGCATCATACAAAAAAGCTTCATCAGTACTTCCATTATTTTTATTGCAAATTATCGCTATTTCTTTCGGAAAAAGAGATTTTGAATAGGAGCTGTCAATAGTAACAAGATCATCAGAACTATAGTATTTACTCCGGCTATTTCTAATCTTACTAGCTAATCTATTAAGATTATTTGAAATTGAGGTATCAGAAATCTGTTTTGCATAATTTTCAAATGCAGAGGCATTAAGCTCAGTTACTCGGTACAAGATCTCTAGCCTTCTTAGTGGCTGAGTATAGAGATATGGTAATAATCCAAAATAGGAGTAATCACTGCCACCGGTTCCATTTCGGATATCAATGATCAGATTTTCTGTAGATTTTATCATCTCATCATTTTTTTTCAATAAATTATCTATTTCTGCTTTTTCAGAATAATTAAAAGAAGGAATTCTAAGGTAGATTGTTTTATCATTTAGTTTTTGAATAAAAGGTTTTGAGCTCGTAATGCACCTTAGATATAAGATTTCACTTTCAGATAAATTATTACTTGGATATTTTTTCATCCAAATTTCATTCATCATTGTCATTAGCCTAAAAGAGCTTCCTATTAGTTCCGCCTTGGTCTCTTTTTTTGAATGATCTTTCATAGCATAAAGAACCTTAAAAGAGCCCTCTTCTTGCTCTTCAAATTCAGCTTTTTTCTGCTTTGGAAGCCAGTATAAATCATCAGCTTTAATAATAAAGGCAGCAAATTTATTTTCTTGATCTACTCTGATTATCCCCAAAGTATAATAATTATTTGTCCAAATACCCTCAATAGGATTTATTTTATCTCTATTATCTGCTAAATATTTTTTAAATTCCTCTTCCGAAAGATCAATTTTATCCTCATTCTGATAGAGCTCTATGATAGAATCTTTTGAAAGTGTATTTGGAGCTTTATTTTCGTTGGCGTAAAATCCAATATGTCCTTTTCTGAAAAAATGTAGCCACTCATTTACCAGAGTAACAAATTCCTCTTCTGTTTCAATATTTGATAGTTTTTCACGATATTTATCTGTATAAAATTTATAATAATCAGCCCCTTTTCTTTCAACAATATGAGAAAAACCGGCATCATTTTCTTCAAAAGTTTTCACTACCCAAGCAAATGATTTATGATAATCAGATTGCTGAGAAAAAACGATAAAACTTAATAAGTTAAATACAACTAAAAACATTAATTGCTTCATTTTTAATCCTTTCCATGATTATTGGAGCTTGTTGGTTACTAAAATACTAAATAAAACTCAATTCTACAACTTTAGTTTATCTTTCTTAATATTTAAAATAAGTGCAAAAACGATAACAGCATAAGCTAAAAAACTTCTAAAATATTCGCCAATAGCAACATTTGCAAACACATTTTGGGCAGCTAAAGGTGAAACAATAAACATCGTATGAAATAAAACAAGTCCTACAAAAGCATTTAAAACACTAGCTCTTTTGATAGTTGCTCCACCTGCCAGCAGAGCAGCACAAGCAAAAATATCAATATGCAAATGACCGGAATAAACATTCACAATTCCAAGACTGTACATATAGAATAAATGACCAATCCCTGCCATGTTAATTGAAATAATAATCGATAATTTTCTTATTTTATCAACATCAATTCCTCTCGAACTGGCTAAATAAGGATTTTGACCAACAGCCATAATCTTATGACCAAATCTAGTTCTTTGCAAATAGAGAATAAAAAGTCCAAAGCCAAAAGTTACTAAAATTGGAACATATTCAGCTTTCATAATAAGATCTTTAAAACTAAAAATATCAATCATATTTCTAACCCCAATCCCATTAGAAAGTAAAATTTCAGTATTCAAAGGCTTAATAATACTTCCATATAAAACAATAAAAATCATTTGGTAAATACTAAATCCGATAATTCCTATTACGATGGAAGCAATCATTTCCTTACCTTTAGCTTTATTCAGTAAAGCTCCTACAATATTCCCTAGAAAAGTAGCTAAAATCAAAGTTAATAAAATTGATAATAATAATCCCCCAAATCCATTAGCACCAATACTAGCCACCAAAATAATGGCAGCTTGAGATGCTAAAGCTCCTATTACAAGGGCAAAATTTAAGCCCATACCGGCGTAAATCGGAATAATTAACGATAAAATAGTTATCCCATTAGCAACAAAGCGAAATAAAAGCTCTCGTTTTAGAAAAGAAAAACTTACATCTGCCCCCATCACGCCAATAATTGATAAAATAAAAAAGATTAAAGGAACATATAAAGTTTGTTTTTGATTAAATTTATTTAAAATTTTATCTTTAAGCATTTTTCTTCTTTCTGTCATACAAAAAAGCATATAAGATTATTACATTAGTTATAAACATTCTAATTATTTCTGCCATCTGAGGAACGAGTAATCTATTGGCAACAGGAACTGATAGCAAATAAGTACATTGATAGAGAATTACCCCAATAATAGCATTGGAAATACTAGCTTTAGACCTCTTCCCTCCTCCAATTAAAATAGCTGAAATTGCAGGAAAAACTAGATTTGTAGGTCCTGCATAAGCTTCTATAAAGCCATAAGTTTGGGCATAAACAATCAAGCCAACAGCAGCAATAATGGACGAAAAAATCACAGCTATAATTCTAGTTTTATCAATATCAATACCTGAAATACGAACAAATCTCCGGTTTTCAGCCACAGCTTCCATAGCATCACCAAGTTTAGATTTTAAAATAAATCTGATGATCAAAGCTACTATTAAAAAGAAGAAAACTAGTAAAATTGGGATTTTAATTTCTCCCAAATCAAGCACAAAATTACTATCTAAAACTCCGCCAAAATATTTATTTAAATTTATCTTTGGTCTGAGCCCAACTCCCCCAACAAGATAAAGCATTTGCCGGTTGCTAAAAGGAGTTAAGGTATAGAAAATATTAGCTAGAGGAATAAAACAAAGCCCTGTAAACATTCCCACGATTTCTTCATTTCCTTTTAAAAAGTTTAAGATTTTTCCGTATAAAAAACCTAAAATAGTGGCAAAGAAAATAGCAATCAGCATCGCAGAAGAAAGTCCTATACCTCCCGTTAACTTAAACTGAACAGCAGCCAGCATTCCTATTGTTCCACAGCTTGCCCCAACAGCCATCCCAAAATTCATACCCATACCGGCATTAATCATTGGCAGGAGTGATAAAACTAAAAGAGCATTCATACAAATTTTAATTATCGAAGCATTTATTATTTCAGCCGGAGAAATTCCAATAAAAAGACCGGCAACAATCAGAATAATTAAATAAACTAGCATGATTAGCTGAGATATTTCAAGTTTAAATTTCTTCATTTGCTACTCTAAACGGTTCCTAAAATAGACATTCTAAAAAGTTCTTCTTTCTCATCTGAATTTAAAATATTAAAAATTTTCCCCTCGTACATTATAACAATCCGATCGCAAATTCGTCTTAATTCTCCCAGTTCTCCGGAAGCTATCACAATTGTTGCATTTGATTTTTTATTTGCCTGAACCAGCATTTCTAAAATAATTTCTTTAGAATAAATATCAATTCCTCTCGTTGGCTCTCCTACAAAAATCAAATCAGGATTTCTTAACATTATCCGAGCAATGCAAGCCTTTTGCTGATTGCCTCCACTGAGAGTTCTAATTTCTTGTTTACCGGAGCTGCATTTGATATTAAAAAGTTTTATTTGTTCTTGACTTACTCTTTGAATCTCTTCCTTATCAATTTGAGCTAAAGCTTTAAAAGGTAAGAGAGATTTTTTCAAGAACATATCTTCTAAATGTAAACAGTCAAAGGTAATATTGCTCTCAACACTCCTCTCCCCTATGATTCCATACTTCCGCCGTTCTTCGGGTAAAATAGCAATTCCCATTTTCAGTCTATTTTTTACACTCATCTTTTCTAAAGCTTGATTTTTATAGCTTATCGACCCATTAAAACTTGCCAGTCCGGCCAGCATCTCAGAAAAAATACTCTGTCCATGTCCGCTTAAACCGGTTATTCCGACTATTTCACCCTGATAAATATCTAAGTTTAGTTGCTGATATTTAGTAGCTCCATCATCAGCATTTTTTATATCAAAACTAATAAAAGGTTCTTTTGTTTTGGCAGGTTTATTTTTACGATTAGTGGTTTTAAAGGAAATTCCAATCATATCCAGCGTAATTTGGGATAAATCAAAATCTTTTCTTTGATAAACAGAAATTTTCTTTCCATCACGCATAATCATTATTCTATCGCAGATTTCAAATAATTCTTCAAGCCTATGTGAAATAAAAATTACTGTGATCCCTCTCTTTCTAATTAGCTCGATTCTTTTTAAAAGTTCTGCCGAATCTTCCTTGTTCAAAGATGAAGTAGGCTCATCTAGGAGTAATAATTCAAGATTAGTTTTACCAATCTCTCTAGCTATTTCAATATAATGTTTACCTGCCAAAGAAATATTTTTAGCTTTTGCCAAGGGATCAATCTCACAACCAATACTACTGAGAATTTCTTTACTTTTCTTAATATTCTGAGGATAATCGATTGGTAAAATTTCGCTCAAATACTTAATTTCTTCAAAAAAAACATGCTCATTGCCCATCATAATATTACTTACGATGTCCATATTGGGAAATAGTGATAATTCTTGATGAACCATCCCAATTCCAAGTTTAGCAGTATCTACCACAGATTTTAGCTTAACTTTCTGATTCTTAAAGGTAATTTCTCCACTATAAGAACCGGTTTCTTCAATTATAGAATTACCGCTCAAGATATTGAGTAAAGTTGATTTACCGGAGCCGTTAGCTCCTACAAGTCCAAAAATTTCTCCTTTTTTAACTTCAAAAGATAAATCTTTAATAACCTTGGTTTTTTCAAAACTCTTATTTAAATTATTTACTTCTAAGATATTATTGTTAATCATAGCCCCAGTATTGCATTTAATAAAATTTCTGAAATAATACTTTCTTTTTCAGAATTATATAATATATAAAAAGTATCGAAGGAGAGCAAATAAAAAGGGTAAGATTACACTCTCTTACCCTTTTAAATTTTCTAATATTAAAAAATTAATATAAAATAGATTCCATAATAAATAAGAAATAATTAGGAATATTTTGCTTCATTTGTTTAAAATCAGCTTTCACCCCAAAAACATCCTCGGAAAATTTATTTAAAAACTTACTATTTAAAACTTTTTTAGTTTCTATCTTATTAACGATCAGATAATTAGCAAGTTCAACGGCGTATTCTGGAAGATAAATTGTTGCTGAAATCGGCCAACCTCCAAGTCTTCCACTCATATTTGCTTCTTTAGCTTTGGCAGAAATCATGCTATTAATTTTAGCGAAATCGCCGGAATCATCTTTAGAAATTTCTAAATTCATCACTGAAGGATAAGCTTGAGTTGGAGTTGGACAGCATTGCTCAGCTACCATAAATTTTAATTTTAGAGCTTCATCAATAATTACATCATACATTGGGCAATTAGTTCCAAAAATATTAATATCTTTACCATATTTTTTGACTTGTCTTGGAAGATCTTCTCTTAAAAACTGTTGCATTGGAGCAACTCCATCGCCGGCTTGAGGATCAGGAGTAATAATTTCCACAAATTCCATCCCTAACTTTTTACAAGTCTGTTCCATCATATCTTTTCTTTTGCTGATAACTTCCTTTGCTAAATGAGTTGGAAAAGAGTAATGAAGAAATGTTTTCGCACCCATTTGATGAGCTTTTGTAACAATTGTTTCGCCTCTTCTTGCCCAATCTGTATCTAAACAAATATCAATATATTTACTCATCATATCAGGATCATCCCAAATAGGAGCAGTAATTGTGATAATATCAGGTCTAATTTCTTTTACTTTTTGAAGAGCAGG
>PDWI01010840.1_pt1 | contig 10126 bp, 7 predicted proteins | sample 1430891 | NCBI WGS metagenome assembly PDWI01 (sample SAMN01162508, study PRJNA174530) | Oral metagenome, whole genome shotgun sequencing project. | biome: Marine environment; feature: Marine mammal; material: Swab sample of the gingival sulcus; isolation source: swab sample of gingival sulcus... | reverse complement strand
TGACAATACCTTTTTCATCACGTCTTATAATTATATCTTCCTTTACTACAATAATTTTCTTAAATGAATCTGAGATATTTAATAAGGGTCTTTTTTCTTGTATTACTTTTTCATTACTATTTAAATTAAAAGCTGATTGGATATAATATCTTTTACTACCCTGATTTGCAATAAAATCTACCTCTAATTGCTTTTTATGATATTTCCCATTATTATCTTTTTCAAGAGTATCAATCATTCCCACATCTACAGCATAACCTCGATATCTAAGTTCATTAAATATTATATTCTCCATTATATGATTTTCTTCTTGTTGCCTAAAATTTAATCTAGCATTTCTAAGACCAATATCTTCAAAATAATATTTTAATGGGGTACTAATATACCTTTTAGCTTTTAAATCATATCTTTTTGCTGAAGCTATTAAGAATGAAAATTGCAAATAATCAAGGTATTTTTTTATAGTTGGAGCGGATATCTTTACTTTTGAAGTACTTAAAAATGTATTCGATAATCTTTGTGGATTTGTAAGAGAACCTATTGATGAAGATATAACATCAATAAGAGAATTAATTTCAAGATCATTATCAATATTGTTTCTTTCTATAATATCTTTTATATAAGTTTCATTAAACAAGTTTGTTAAATAATGAACTTTTTCTATTGGATCATCTATTTCTAGAACATAAGGTAGTCCACCATAAGTGTAATATTCATTCCAAGATTCAACGAAACTTTTATTATAAACAGAATAAAATTCAGAAAAACTTAAAGGGTATATTCTTATTTCATCCCCTCGATCTCTAAGTTCTGTAACAACATCTTTAGATAAGAATCTTGAGTTACTTCCTGTAACATAGATATCAACATTTTCTATATGTAAAAAACCATTTAATACATCAGCAAAATTATCCATTAACTGAACTTCATCTAATAATATGTAGTACTTCTCATCTTTTTTATTTATTAAGCTAGTAACATAATTGTAACAATTATCAGGGTTTCTAAGTTCCTTTTTTGCATAATCATCAAAAGCTATTTGAATAATATTATCTTTTTTAACCTTTTCCTTAATTAAATGTTCTTTAAATAAATTATTTAATAAAAAAGATTTTCCACATCTTCTGACACCAGTAATAATTTTAACTCTTTTATTATTCTTATGAGCTATTAACCTACTTAAATATAAATCTCTTTTAATAACCATTTTAAATACCTCATTTTAGATTTAGTCAAATTTTTACTATTTTATAAAATTAACGAAGTCTTTTTTCTAATGTTTTTAAATAATGAAAAGTACTATCACATTCTATTAGTTCTTTACTCTTAGTTCTTTTTAATAATAGTCCCTCTACTACAGGTTCAACAGAATAGAATCCTTGACTAATTCTTGGTATAGAATATGGAGATAAAATTTGAGCATAACAAACTCTTTTAAATTCTTTACTTTTAATTGTGATATAAGTATCTCTATCTAAAAATGTTTGTGTAGAAAAAGCACTATTTAAGCCTAAGCTACCATGACCAATACTAGAACCTAAAGTAATATAGCTTGTCATATCTTCACCACCATCGTACAATGAATATGGAGTTTTTCTTCTACCACCACTATTAAAGGTAAAATTATGATAATTTAGAATTATATCTTCAGGATCTTTTATACCATCATTACCTAAAAAATAATGTATTGCTACCATTTTCTTATTTGGGTTAACTACTGCAGACCACCCTATTTTACTATTAGGATTAACTTTACCTATTATATTATCACAATAGCCTTGAGCACCTTTAAATACTGATAAATCTATTGTTCCTCCATCTTTTAAAGGAACTTTTCTTAAATCTTTAAATTTTCTTTCATATGCTAATCTACTAATATCTTCAAACTCACTATATCTAGAATGTGTTGAATACATAATACTATTTGATTGTATTATTGAATCTGTCTCAAGCATTGGATCGGTTAAAAAGGTAGTAGAACCTAAAGTTGCAATTTTATCTTCATCACTTTTATTTTCAAATGTAATTGCAGTGTATAAAGCATTATGACTTGGTATAATAAAATCTATCTTTCGAATTTCAAAATCATCAAGATTATCAGTTATAGATTTACTTAATATCCATATACCTTTAGTAGCTGCATCAGTACCATATCTAACTACTCTATACTTAATTGGGCTATTAAAACTATAATACATGTCTTTGTACTGACAACCATCGCCATAATTAGGAAAAGAAAAATATGAACCACCTAACTTATATAATAATTGACTAAATTGCCAAAAACTAGGATTATTTTCATCATTTATACTTTTTTGATAACCCTTAAAATGAAAAGGTCTATTTAAATGTACAATTTCATCTCCTCCAACATAAGAAAAAGATGAAACCATTGACCCCCAATCATCTATAGTACATCTAATATTATCGGTAGATAACAAAGATGATTGTTCATTTGACTGATTTATAATTCTTTTCACATCTATCATTCTATTTGAAATAATACTGTATTTTTTTGATAATTAAAAGTATAATATTCAGACAGAGGAGAAAACTGATGATAAAATCAATTAATAATACCTTCTTTTTAAACACAAAAAATACAAGCTATGTTATTACTATTAATAAGTATAACATCCCTATTACTCTATACTATGGTAAGGTTATAAAACCTTGTGATTCAATAGTTCCTATTATTTGTAGAAATGAATTACCTAGCAAAGATCTTAATAGATATAATGAAAGTCCTGAAAATTTCTATTTAGAATTAAATCCATTAGAATATAGCATAAGAAATTATGATGGAAGAACCCCTAGTTTAAAAATAGAAAATCAAAGCTTTGATTTTAAATATTTAAAACATAAGATAACTAAAGAAGATTATAATATAAAATCTGATCTACCTAGTTTTACTAGTAGTAATAATGATAAATTAATTATGACTTTAATTGATAAGAAATTAAATATAAAAATAGAAATAATTTATACTGTTTTTGAATCAGAAGATATAATTACAAAACAAGTTATAATTAAAAATTCAAGTGCTAATACTTATATTATAAGAAATGTTGCTAGCATGCAATTTGATTTACTAAAAGATAGAGATTACGAAGTTATAAGCTATAAAACTAATATGATAGAATCAAAAAAAGCTTTAACAGAAGAAACAACAAGATATTTTAGTAACTGTGGAACTAGTTGTAATAATAATTCCCCTTTCTTAATTTTAAAAGAACAAAAGAGTAATAATAGTTATGGTTTTGCATATATGTATAGCTCAAATTTTTATATAAATACTGAGATTAATAAATTTGGAATAATACATATCAATATGGGTATAAATGATTTTAGAACTAGTTTAAGTAACCAAGAAGAATTTATAACACCAATAGCTGTATTAACTTACACAGCTGATGGTAAAAAAGGAATTAATAATAATTTTTCAAGATTCACAAAAAATCATATAATTGATAAAACATGGAGTAAAAGAGCAAAACCATTAGCTTTCCACTCATTTAATACTTTAAGATATAAGTATAATGAAAATGAAGCAAAAAAATTAGTTAAAGAAACAAATAAAATGGGATATGAATTATTTGTTTTAGATGATGGATGGTTTGCTTTAAGAGATGATAAAACAAAAAGTCTTGGAGACTGGTTTGTTGATACAAAGAAATTTAATGAAGGGTTAGAAGAATTTAGTACTTTTGTCCACAATAATGGAATGTTATTTGGTTTATATCTAGCTCCTGAAATGGTAAGCAAATATAGTCTATATTACAAAAAGAACAAAAATTACTTATTATTAGATCAAAATATTGATAGAACAGAATTTCCAACATCATATATCTTAGATTTAACTAAGCAACATGTACAAGATGATCTTATAAAAAGACTTGTTGATTTAATTAAAGTAGTAAATGTAGATTATATTTACTGGGATTTACAAAAAGAACTTCCACAAAATAAAACTAATGATTTTTATCATAAATATATACTAGGTTTATATAGAGTTTTAAAAGAAATTAAAGAAATATTCCCTAAATTATTAATAGAAACTAATTACTTAAGGTCCGACTTAGGAATATTAAATTATATTTCACAATTAAATATATCAAATAATACTGATGCTTATGAGAATTTAAAGACTCTTGAATCTGCTGCTTCATTCTTTAATTTATCAAATATTGTAAATACTATTGGAAATAAGCAAGATTTAACAACTTTAAGAAATATAGATCTTGAAAATAAGTTTAATTTAAGTTGTTTTGGTACTTTATCATATAATCTAGATATAAAAGCTTTGAAAAAAGTTGATTTTACTCAAATAAAGAAACAAATTGACTTATATAAAATGAGAAGAAACTTATTTCAATTTGGTAATTTTTATATTATAAAAAGTGTTTATTCTTCAAATACTGTTGTTTATCAAGTATCTGATAATTTTTATTCAAATAACTATGTATTATTCTTTCAAAAAGAATCAAAACCAACACCTTATTTTGATAAACTAATTATTAAAGAAATAGATACAGATGCTAAATACCTAGTTACTAGTAGAGAACAAAAATATAGATTAAAAATGATTAAACCTATAATTGATGAATTTAATAAGATAAAAATAAATGATGAAATATTGTTGTCTGATACATTAGACAATAACTTCTTAATAAAAAATGAATTAGAAGCTTATAAGATTAATGGAGATATATTGTTAAATTGTGGGATTGTTTTAAACAATAATTATAAAGGTACAGGAATAAATGAATCTACTAGGATAATGTTTGATTACTCTAGTAGATTATATGAAATTAAAAAAATATGAATTAAATTAGTTTCTTATATTTTAAATAGAAAAATGTAGCAATGGACATTATACCATTGCTATATTCATCTTCACCCATATTATTCAATACTTTTTCAACAGGGATCTCAACAAGTTCAATACTTTCATTCTCATCTAAATTTCTCTCACCTTTAATTGTAAAATTTTCAACTAAATAAACATAAAGATAGTTTGTCATAAAAGCACTATTTGGTGATACTTTACCTATTAGTGTAAAATCACCATTTTGAAAACCTGTTTCTTCTCTAAACTCTCTTTTTGCACCATCTAATGGATTTTCACCTTTTTCTACCATTCCAGCAATATACTCAATTGTAACCTTTTCTTCTCCATGTCTATATTGCTTTTCCATTAAAAAACAAGGAATATTATTTTCATTTATAAAAAAAGGTATAACTGTTGCCCAATTTGGTGCATCTACTTGGAAGAAAGAGCTAACTTTATTAGTTTGCTCTTCTTCTTTTCTAACTTTTGAAATATCAAATATAGGTGTAGAGTAAATTTTCTCTTTATCTAATGATTTCCAAATTCTATAACTCATTTTATAATTTTCTCTACTATTTTATCAAATGATTTATTATACTCATCACTATTTAAATCAATAGGAAGCTGTCCTAAAAAAGGTATATTATACTCTTTAGCTATCTTTTCTGTAGTACCTTTACCAAATATATAATGTTTTTCACTACATTTAGGACATACAAAATAACTCATATTTTCAACTAATCCTATTATATCTTGTTTCATAGCTTTAACAAAATTAATACTTTTTTTACAGTCACTAATAGATAATTCTTGACTTGTTGATACTATTATAGAACCATCATTTTGTTTAATAGTTTGGAATAATGTCATAGCTTCATCACCACTTCCTGGTGGAGTATCAATAATTAAATAATCTAGTTTTCCCCATACTGTATCTGCAATAAACTGTTTAACTGCAGCTATTTTCATAGGTCCTCTCCAAATAATTGGATCATCTGCTTTTTGTAATGCTAAAGATAGAGAAACAACTTTTATCCCTTCTTTAGATTCACTTGGAATTACATTAGTTCCATCTTCACTTAGTAGTTGGTTAGTAACACCTAAAGATATAGCTGTATTTGGCCCGTGTAAATCTATATCTAAGATTCCAACTTTAAATTTTTTTGCTCGTAATTTTCTTGCTAGCTCAACTGCAACTGTTGTTTTACCAACTCCACCCTTACCACTTATTACTGTAATTATATGGTCAATTTGCGCTAAAACTTTACTAGTTTTTTCCATTTGTGCAATCTGCGCTTCAAAATCAATTGTTTGACTCATTATATCCTCCAAATATATGTTAATAAATATAATAATACCTTGCAACAAGGATATCATTAATATATAGTATAAATTGATTGAATTTAAATCTCAAGGAGATAAAGATGGGAACAGAACAACTTTCCACACAACTAATTAATGGCGTTGTGTTAATGGTTCTTGGTATGGCTGTTGTTTTTACTTTCTTATTAATACTAGTTTTGGTTACAAAGACTATGTCTGCACTAGTGAAAAAGTTTAGTAAAAATGAAGTTAAATCAGTACCACAAATCAAAAAATTAAATAATAATGAGGATGCTCAAATAGCAATTGCTCTTGCAACTGCAGTTGATCATCAAAGAAGTTAGGAGTTGAGAAGTGAAAAAGAAAATTAATTTTATGCTTACAGCATTTCGTGATGGATTCCAATCTGCATATGGAGCAAGAATATTAGCTAAAGATTTCATGCCTGCAGTTGAAGCAGCTAAAGAAGCTGGTATTAATCACTATGAAGCAGGAGGTGGAGCACGTTTCCAAAGCCTTTATTTTTATTTAAATGAAGATGCTTTTGAAATGATGGATCAATTTAGAAAGGTTGCAGGACCAGATGCAGATTTACAAACTCTAAGTAGAGGTGTTAATGTAGTAGGTCTAGATAGTCAACCAAGAGACATAATTAAGCTACATGCACAATTATTTAAAAAACATGGTATCTCAACAATTAGAAACTTTGATGCTTTAAATGATGTAAATAATTTAATTGATAGTGGTAAATATATTACTGAAGCTGGATTAAATCATGAAGTAACAGTTACAATGATGGCTTTACCACCAGCAGCAGATAGTCAAGGTGCTCATACTGCAGACTTTTATATGGGCGTTTTAAAAGGTATATTAGATGCAAATATTCCTTTCACAAGTGTTTGTTTTAAAGATGCTAGTGGAACAAGTACTCCTCAAGTAGTATATGAAACAATTAAAAGAGCTAGAAAAATGTTAGGTCCTGATATGAAAATTGTTTTCCATTCACATGAAACAGCTGGAGTATCAGTATTACAATATAAAGCAGCTATTGAAGCTGGTATATCACAAATTGACTTATCAATGGCTCCTGTAAGTGGTGGAACATGTCAACCAGATATTATTACTATGTGGCATGCTCTAAGAGGAACAGATTATACTTTAGATGTTGATATTAATAAAATAATGGAAGCTGAAAATGTATTTAAAGATTGTCTAGGTAAATATTTCTTACCACCAGAAGCAACTATGGTAAATCCAATTATTCCATTCTCACCATTACCAGGTGGTGCATTAACAGCTAATACACAAATGTTAAGAGATAATGGATTAATGCATAAGTTTACAGAAATCACAGAAGCTATGAGTGAAGTTGTAGTAAAAGGTGGTTTTGGAACAAGTGTTACTCCAGTATCACAATTCTATTTCCAACAAGCATTCAATAATGTAATGTTTGGTAAATGGAAGAAGATTGCTGAAGGTTATGGTAAAATGGTATTAGGTTACTTTGGTAAAACTCCTGTTGCTCCAGATGCAGAAATAGTTAAGATTGCTAGTGAACAATTAAACTTACAACCAACTACTAAAAAAGTTGTTGATATTAATGATAGTGATCCTAAAAAAGGTGCTGAAGCAGCTAAAAAAGTTCTTGATGAACATAATCTACCTCATACAGATGAAAACATATTTATTGCAGCTTCTTGTAAGGAAAAAGGTATCTTATACTTAACAGGTAAAGCTAAAGTTAATGGTGTTAGATTTGTTGAAGAAAAGAAAGAAACTAAAAAAGCAGCAAGTACTGGTTCTAATAAATATACAGTTACTGTTAGTGGAAAAGATTATCAAGTTGAACTTAATGGAGATAAGGCAAAAGTTAATGGTAAAGAATATCCTTTATCAGTTGTAGAAGGATTTAAAAAAGGTGCTGTTAAAAAAGTGGTATCAAGTGCTTCACAAGATGTTAAAGCTCCTCTTCCAGGATTAATTTTAAAAGTTGTTGCTAAAGAAGGCGATGAAGTTAAAGAAAATGACTTATTATTAGTTATGGAAGCTATGAAAATGGAAACTGAAGTTTTTGCTCCATGTGATGGTGTTGTACAAAAAATTCACGTATCACAAGGTGATCAAAAAGTTGCTGATGATGTATTAGTAAGTATAGCTAGTGCTGGTGCAGAAGCTGTTGAAGAAGAAGTAACTGAAGAAACTGCTAAAGCATCTGGTGATGGTACTGTTGTTAAAGCACCTCTTCCAGGATTAATCTTAAGATATGCTGTAAAAAGTGGTGATCAAGTTAAGAAAGGCGACTTACTATTAGTTATGGAAGCTATGAAAATGGAAACTGAAATATTTGCTCCATGTGATGGTACAGTTGGTGAATTATTAGCAAATCAAGGCGATCAAAAGGTTGCTGATGATGCTTTATTAACATTAGTATAAGGCGGTTGTTTAGATGAATATAGGAACAGCGTTTTTAGAATTTTTAAAATCAACTGGTATAGTAAATTTCACCTTTGGACAATTTGCTATGATATTAGTAGGTTTACTATTATTATATCTAGCTATTTCAAAAGGGTTTGAACCATTATTACTAGTACCAATTGGATTTGGTTGTATATTAAGTAATATACCTATGGCATTTATTAGTGGTGTAGATCCATCTGGCAACATAGGTTTTATTAAGATTTTATATGATAGTGGTGTTGCATCAGGATTATTCCCATTATTAATCTTTATGGGTGTTGGTGCACTAACAGACTTTGGTCCTTTAATTGCTAATCCAAAGACATTACTATTAGGTGCTGCAGCACAATTTGGTATATTTGTAGCTTTATTAGGAGCTTTATTATTAACTTATATACCTGGTATTAACTTTGATTTATATGCTGCTGCTTCTATTGGTATAATTGGTGGTGCTGATGGTCCTACAGCTATTTATGTAACAAGTAAGCTAAAGCCTGAACTCTTAGGTTCGATAGCTGTTGCAGCTTACTCATACATGGCTTTAGTTCCAATTATCCAACCACCTATAATGAAAGCTCTTACAAGTAAAGAAGAAAGAGAAATTAAAATGGAACAATTAAGACCAGTTAGCAAATTAGAAAAACTATTATTCCCAATTAGTGTACTTGGAATATGTATTCTATTACTACCTAGTGCTACTCCTCTTATTGGTGCATTAATGTTTGGTAACCTTGCTAAAGAATGTGGTGTTGTTAACAGATTAAGTGATACTATGAGTAATGCTTTAATGAATATAGTTACTATATTCTTAGGATTATCTGTTGGTTCAAAAATGGAAGCTCACAAATTCTTAAACTTAAATACTCTAGGTATTTTAGCTTTAGGACTTATTGCTTTCTCTATTGGTACAACAACAGGTATTCTATTAGCTAAGTTAATGAATAAACTAAGTAAAAAGCACCCTGTTAATCCATTAATTGGATCAGCTGGAGTTAGTGCCGTACCAATGGCTGCTAGAGTTTCAAACAAAGTTGGCCAAGAAGCTAATCCACAAAACTTCTTACTAATGCATGCTATGGGACCTAATGTAGCTGGTGTTATTGGTTCTGCTGTAGCAGCAGGTATATTAATATCTATAGTACCTAAGATGATGGGTATGTAAGCTAAATTAATATTAGATATAAATAAGGGGCTGTTGCAAAATCATAGATAAGCAATAGCCCTATTTTTATACTGTTTCCCTTTAATATTTCTTTATTTATAAAAATTTACTTTTTTACATCAAAGTTTGCATTTATTTTTTCATTTAAACAGATTTACATAAAAACTTTCTATAATATCTAGTAGAACTAAAGACTCACCATAAGCATATGAAAAAATGATTTTTTTTGGCTCATATAATATTATTTCCAATATTTTTAATATCTTTCTTAACTTCTTTTTTTATTCCATTCATAGTTTTTTCTCACTATTCTATGTTCAATAAATTTTAAGTTTTTGAACTTCATACTTTTC
>PDWI01010839.1_pt1 | contig 10126 bp, 9 predicted proteins | sample 1430891 | NCBI WGS metagenome assembly PDWI01 (sample SAMN01162508, study PRJNA174530) | Oral metagenome, whole genome shotgun sequencing project. | biome: Marine environment; feature: Marine mammal; material: Swab sample of the gingival sulcus; isolation source: swab sample of gingival sulcus... | reverse complement strand
GTATTTTTTAATTTGTTCAAGAGGCATTCCAGTTTCCTTCAACCTGTTTATAAATTCTGCCCACAACAAATCTTTTTCTGTAAAGTCTCTATGACCACTTGCATTACGCCTGATTTCCTGGAAAATGCCAATTTTTTCATAATACCTCAGCGTGTATGAGGATATACCTGAAATTTTTGAAAACTTTTTGATATTCATTAAATTTTTTTATGCAGGTTAGCCATGTAATGCTCTGCCTTTTGCCTTATGGGCTGTCTCAAGCATGATTTCGGCAAGAGTTGGATGAGCGTGGATTGTTTCAGAGAGTTGTTCCAGGCTTATTCCAAGTGTTACTGCGAGGCTGGTCTCTCCAAGTAAGTCTGTAGCATGGGGGCCCGCGATATGTGCACCGATTATTTTGCTATCTTTCCTGGTAAACACAAGTTTCGCCTGTCCAGCGATTTCGCCAATTATGTGGGGCTTGCCAAGGGTTCTAAAGAGCACACTTGCTGCACCAACCTCATCTTTCCCATAACGTTTTACTGCCTGAACTTCAGAGAGCCCGACACAGCCAATTTCCGGCATGGTAAAAATTGCACTTGGTATATTCGAATAATCGATTGCCTTGTCAGGATCGCCAAGACAGTTGTTTACCGCGTATTCAGCTTCAGTTGAAGCGGTGTGGGCAAGCATGACTTTTTCCGGTCCCAGGACATCGCCAATGGCGTAGATGTCCTGATTGCTGGTTTGCAGGAAATCATTTGTAACAATCCAGCCGCGGTCACAGAGTTTCACCCCGGCTTTTTCTGGTTCCAGGCTTGTTGCAGTTGATGTTCTGCCGATGCAAATGAGAAGTTTTTCTGATTCAATGATTTCTGTTCCTTTTCTTTTGGAAGGATCAGAGGCGCCAATCTCTATTCTGATGAATTCGTCTTTTGTCTCGGCAGAAAGTATGGTTGTTTTTGTTTTTATGGCAATTTTCTGTTTCTTCATTTCTCTTGAGAGCAGCCTGGAACATTCTTCATCCACGGATGGAACAGGGAGGAGCCTGTCCAGACTTTCAATAAGAATCACCTTGCAGCCAAAGCTGTTAAGGATTGAGGCAAATTCACAACCGATCACCCCACCACCAACAATGGTTATTGATTTTGGCAGCTTCTTCATTCTGAAAATGTCATCGCTGGACAGGATTGTCTTTCCATCAAAGGGCAGAAAGGGGAGTTCTGCAGGTTTACTGCCTGTTGCCAGAATGAGTTTGTCAAACGTGAATGTTTCTGTGTCTCCGTTCAGACGGTCTACTCTGATTTCATTTTGACCGCTGAGTTTAGCCGTACCTGCTACCTGTATTACTCCATGTTTTTTCAGAAGAGAGATGATTCCTTTTGTTTGGGATGAGATGATTGTCCTGACTCTTTCTTGCAGCCTTTCAAAATTTACTACAGGGGCTTGTTCTATTGATACGCAAAAATTATCGGCGTGGCGGATTGTGTTGAGTGTGTCCGCTGTTTGTTTGAAAATCTTGGAGGGGATACAGCCCCAATTCAGACAAGTGCCACCTGGTTGCTCTTTTTCTATGAGCGTAACGTCTGCACCCCGTTGTGCCGCACGAATGGCTGCCACATAGCCTCCAGATCCTGCACCAATCACAATGATTTTCATTTATTTTTCCCCTGCTGTTTTTGCTTAAAACGATTGTTTTTTATGTGTTAAAATGCTTAAAAGCTCTTTTAAAAACTACAAAATTAACTATAATGTCAATATATAATTTTTCCTGAAATCAGTCAATATGCAAGGCAGGGTGGAACATGAAGCTTGACAAAATGAATATCGCCATTGTTGAACGTTTAAAGGTTGGGCGTATCGCGTATAAAAAAATCGCGGAGGAATTAGGTGTGGCCGAAGGGACAATTCGTTCCCGGATTCGTAAAATGCAGGAAGAGGGTATTCTTTCCATATCCGGGCTAGTTGACCCTGATAAGATGGTGGAGCAGAATGTGATACTGGTTGGCGTCAGGGTAAAGGATATGAATCTGGTGAAAAAGGCGGAGCAGTTTCGCAAACTTCGCGGAGTTATTTCAGTTTGTGTTGTTACTGGGCGGTATGATCTTATTCTGACAGTGGTACTCAGACCAGGTTTTACCATTCTGGATTTCTATAATGATGAAGTTGCAACAGTGAGTAATGTTCGTGAGGTTGAGACTTTTGTTGTTTACAAGAGTTTCGACCTAAAGGTTCCACTTACCATGTAAATAAAATTTTTCGGGAAATAATCATGGAAAATCAGCAAGCATTAAAAACGACGCTTTTTGACTTTCACCAGAGTGCCGGAGCGAATATGGCACTTTTTGGTGGTTATGAAATGCCACTCTGGTACAGTGGTGGTGCCAAGGCAGAACATCTTGTGGTGATTGAAAAAGCAGGTATATTTGATACCAGTCATATGTCTGTTATTAAAGTAAAGGGAGTTGGCGCGAAGGATCTTTTGCAGCATTGTTTTACCAAGGATCTTGATTGTTGTATCGGAGCAAAAAAACTTCCGCTGACTATCGGACGATGTGTTTACGGACTTTTTCTGGATGAGGAGGGCTGTGTTATAGATGACGCTCTGCTTTATATGCTTGCAGAAGAGAGCTATATGATCGTTGTCAACGCTGCCATGGGCGACCCTGTTTGTCGTCATCTGAAAAATAATCTGGAAACTGAGTTGGTGACTATTGAAGATTTGACAGGGGTTGTGGGGAAGATGGATTTGCAAGGGCCACTTTCTGCCAGAATACTGGCAAAGGTCGTTAAGGCACCTGATGAGCTTTTTACAGCACTGCCCTATTTTTCTTTTAAAGGTTCTGTTGGGGCTTGTCAGTCTGCGACTCAGGTGGAACTTCTTGACGGTACTTCCTTTATGGTGTCTCGCACCGGCTATACCGGTGAATTTGGTTTCGAGTTTTTTATTGAACGGGAAAAACTTGTTCATCTTTGGGATATTATTCTGGAAGCAGGTAAGGATGAAGGGCTGCTGCCCTGCGGGCTTGCTGCTCGTGATTCTCTGCGGGCAGGTGCTGTTCTGCCTCTTTCCCATCAGGATATAGGGCGATGGGTCTTTGCGAACAATCCGTGGCCTTTCGCCTTGCCCTGGAAGGATGATGGTTTCAGTAAGGATTTTATTGGCTGCGATATTGTTGCTGAAAAAGTTGAGGATGAGTTTACCTATGCTTTTGCAGGATTTGATCCACGCAAGATTCAGTCTGGCGATGATACTGTGGTGGAAAATCTTGCAGGAGAAACTATTGGCAGGGTGCTGACCTGTGCTACTGATATGGCTATTGGCCGTGTTGATGATGAAATTTACTCTCTGGCAAGCCCGGTGGATAGTGGCAGACCTCTGGAGTTTCGTCCGCGAGGTTTGTCCTGTGGTTTTATTCTGGTGAACAGACCTCTTGATTTTGGCGATCTTGTCCATCTTGTGGCTGGTAAACGTAAAATCAAGGTTGAAATCAGGCAGGATATTCGACCGCATCGGACAGCCCGTAAGGCAATTACTTCCATGCTTGAAGGCTGAATGTGTAAGGTAATCTAGTAAGGTTTAAGGAGGATTATGGTATGAAAGAATTTGATGAACTGGTTTTACCGAAAGAGCTTCGTTATACAGAAGATCATGAATGGGCGAAGCTGGAAGGTGATGTGGTCAGGATCGGGGTCAGTGATTATGCCCAGGATCAGTTGGGCGACATTGTCTTTGTTGAAATGCCCGAAGTGGGCGATAGTTTTGATAAGGGTGAAGAATTTGGGGCTCTTGAATCTGTCAAGGCTGTCTCTGAACTTTATTTGCCTGTTGGCGGTGAGGTTGTCGCGATAAATGAAGAGTTGCTTGATACTCCAGAACTGCTTAATGAGGATCCTTATAAAAACTGGATTGTAGAAGTGAAGCCGGCAAATGTGACAGACTTTGAAGAGCTGCTGACGGTAGATCAGTATAAGGCGATTGTGAAGGGATAAACCCAAAAAAGAGGGGAACTATAATGCGTTATCTGCCTCATACAGATGAAGATATTAAAGAAATGTTGGAGGTGACAGGAAAAAAGAGCCTTGATGCTCTTTTTGAGTCAGTGCCGGAAGACTGTAAATATGAAGGTGAGATCAATGTTGGAGAGCCGTTGAGCGAATGGCAGCTCGAAGAACATTTTGCAGAACTTGCCGACAAGATTGCAGTGACTCCCCGTCATAAGGTGTTGATTGGCGCTGGCCGCTATGATCACTATATTCCTGAAACGGTCAGATCGCTGATGAGTCGTTCTGAGTTTCTTACGGCCTACACTCCTTATCAGCCAGAGATGGCCCAGGGTACCTTGCAGGGAATTTTCGAGTATCAGACCCTTACTGCCCGTTTGCTGGGGGTAGATGTCGCTAATGCCTCAATGTATGATGGTGGTTCGGCTCTTGCCGAGGCTTTTTTGATGTCTCTGCGTGTTGCCCGCAAAAAAAATATCGTTGCCATGTCGGAGGCGATTCACCCCCATTATCGTGAGGTGGTAAAAACCTATCTGCGAGAGACGGGTTTTGAAGTTATTGAACTTGGTTTTGATGAAGCTGGTCGTACCAACATATCTTCTCTTGCGGGACGTGATGATTTGGCAGGTGTCGCTGTGCAGTCACCAAATTTTTTTGGTGTGGTTGAAGACCTGGAGAGTCTTTCCTCTGGGGTGCATGAAACGGGCGCGTTGTTTATAACCTGCTTTTCCGAGCCTCTGAGCTACGGTCTTTATAAGAGTCCAGGAGAGTGCGGTGCCGATATTGTTTGTGGTGAAGGTCAGAGTCTGGGGCTTGCCAAAGGTTTTGGCGGGGCGTCTCTTGGTATGTTCGGCTGTCGTGAAAAACTGCTGCGGAATATGCCGGGAAGACTGGTTGGACAGACTGTTGACAAGGATGGTCAGCGTGGTTTTGTTCTGACCCTTGCAACCCGCGAACAGCATATCAGGCGCGAGAAAGCAACGTCAAATATTTGTTCGAATCAGGGTGTTTGTGCTATGTCTGCTGGAATGTACATGGCCTCTCTTGGTGGCAGTGGGTTTCGAAAGCTTGCCCGTCTCAATTTTGAAAAGGCGGCTTACCTGCAATCAGAGCTCGTGAAAGCTGGTGCTGCAATTCTTTTTGAAAGTCCTGTGTTTAATGAGTTTGCGGTAAAGTTTTCGTTTGATTTTGAACCTGTCCGAAAAAAACTTTTTGAAGAGGAAAAAACAGTCGCAGGACTCGACCTTGGTAAATATTACAAACAATTTGAGAACACCTATCTTTTCTGTGCAACTGAGACCTTGTCTAAAGAGGATGTTGATCGTATTGTTGCCGCAGTGAAGCGTTATAGCAAGGAGGCAAACTGATGAAAGCACCGGGAATGACAGGATTGATACTTGATGAGCCTCTTCTCTGGGAGAAGGGGCGCAAGGGCAGGCTTGCGTTTTCACTGCCGGCAAGTGACGTGCCTGCTGTTGAAACAGATGAAAGGCTTGTCGGTAATGGGCCGGATTTTCCTGATCTGAGTGAGGTCGATGTTGTTCGTCATTACACACGACTGTCCACCTGGAACTTCGGTGTTGATACCGGTATGTATCCTTTGGGTTCCTGTACCATGAAATACAATCCGAAGGTCAATGAACGCATGGCTGCCCAGGCTTCTTTTGCTTCAGCACATCCAATGCTTGAAGATGAGTATGTTCAGGGTATTCTCGAACTTGCCTGGAAATTACAAAATGACCTGGCTGTGATTACCGGTATGGACGGTACAAGCTTGCAGCCTTCAGCGGGTGCCCAGGGAGAGTTTACCGGTATGCTGATCTTTGCCGCTTATCATAAGAGTAAAGGTGAAAAGCGCAGTAAGATTCTGATTCCAGATACAGCTCATGGTACAAACCCAGCGAGTGCCGCCCTTTGTGGTTTCAAGCCTGTGTCCATCGGCTCAAATGCTCAGGGTATTCTGAGTGTTGAAGATGTTGATGCGCTGATGGATGAGGATTGTGCCGGTATTATGATAACCAACCCCAATACTCTTGGTCTTTTTGAAAGTAATATCAGGGAAATTGCCGATATTGTTCATCAGCGGGGTGGGCTGGTTTATGGTGATGGCGCTAATATGAATGCGGCAATGGGTATGGTTGATGTAAAGAAATGTGGTGTCGATGTTATGCATTACAATTTACATAAGACCATGTCAACACCTCATGGTGGGGGCGGGCCGGGTGCCGGACCTGTTTGTGTTGTTGAAAAGCTGATTCCATTTCTTCCCTGTCCAAGAGTTGTCAAGGAAGGTGACAGTTTTAAAATGGAATGTGACACGGCGGAGAGCATTGGACGTGTACATGGCTTTCATGGGAACTTTTCTGTTCTTGTTCGTGCCTATAGTTATATTCGTTCTATGGGCGGGGCTCATCTTAAAAAGGCGAGTCAGCTTGCTGTGTTGAACGCCAACTATATTCGTGTGAAATTGCAGGATACTCTCCATCTTTCTTACCAGACACCTTCGATGCACGAATGTGTTTTCTCTGATAAGTTACAGCAAGAATTTGGTGTAACCACCCTTGATATTGCCAAAAGATTGATTGATTATGGTTACCATCCACCAACCATCTATTTTCCGCTGATTGTTCATGGAGCAATCATGATTGAGCCGACAGAAACTGAATGTAAGGAAGATCTTGATCAATTTGTTGAGGCAATAAAGGCAATCGTAACAGAGGCAAGGAATAATCCCGAGCAGCTTCATGAGGCACCGGTCGGTACGAAACTTGGTCGTTTGGATGAGACTGCTGCCGCGAGAAGACCGTGCCTGTGCGGATAAATTATGACTGTGCTGTATGCCGACCTGGGTTTGTGCCCCTACAGGGAGGTGCATCGCTTACAGTGTAAACTGGTGCAGCGCAGGTATGAAGAAACCTTAAAGCAGGATGTCTTGCTGGTTTGTGAGCATCCCTCTGTTTATACCTTTGGTAAACATGCTGATCGTTCCAATCTTCATGTTTCGGATGATTTTCTGAGCGCAAGGAATATCTCTCTTGAACATGTTGAGCGGGGCGGCGAAATAACCTATCATGGTCCAGGCCAGCTTGTTCTTTATCCTGTTGTAAAGCTGCGTGACCGCAAGCTGAGGGTCGTCGAGTATATTTATTTGCTGGAAGAGATCATGCTGAAACTTGTTGCAAGTTTTGGTCTGACGGCCAGTCGTAATAGCAGAAATGCCGGGGTCTGGCGGCAAGATGGAACCGCCAAGATTGGTTCCGTTGGTATAGCGGTGCGTCATGGTGTTGCCTTTCATGGCCTGGCGTTGAACATTAATCTGGATCTTGAACCATTTCTCTGGATTACACCCTGCGGTTTGTCAAATGTTACTGTGACCAGTCTTGCTGCTGAACTGGCTTCAGACATCACTATGGCAGCTGCCAAACTGGAATTAGTCAAAATAGTTGAAGAAATTTTTGGTGAAATTTTAACAGTTGAACCATCCTCCTGGAAAGATAAGGCTTAACAGATTACCTCTATGACCTGTAAAAGCATACAGCGAAATATTAAGCTTGGAAAGCCAAAGTGGCTTAGACGCAGTCTGCCCTCAGGGCCTGAATATGAAAAGTTGCGAAAACTGCTGAAAAAAAGTGAATTGACCACAGTGTGTCAGGAGGCTCGGTGTCCGAATCAGTTTGAGTGTTTTTCGAAGGGCACTGCAACTTTTATGATAATGGGGGACAGGTGTACCAGAAACTGTCGTTTTTGTGCTGTAGCTCACAAGCCTCGGGAGTTGCCAGATACGGGTGAGCCGGCACGGATTGCAGAGGCTGTTGAACTACTCAATCTACGTTATGTGGTGGTAACCTCGGTTACCCGGGATGATTTGGAAGATGGCGGTGCGTCCTGTTTTGTTAAAGTGATTGAGGCAGTAAAAAAACGAAGTCCCAAAACACAGATTGAGCTTCTTATTCCTGATCTGCAAGGTAACTGGCAGGCACTGGAAAAGATTATTAAAGCCGAGCCTGACGTACTGAATCATAATGTGGAGACGGTGGCAAGGCTTTATTCTGGAGTTCGGCCAGGTGCGGTTTATCATCGTTCTCTTGAGCTTCTTGCCAGGAGCAAGGAGTTTGCTCCTCACATACCAACCAAGAGTGGTTTGATGCTTGGCCTGGGGGAGGATTTGGCAGAGCTGAGAGATACATGGCGGGATTTACGAAAGGTTTCCTGTGATATTCTTGCTATGGGGCAATACTTACAACCTTCAGCTGAACATCTTGAAGTTACCCGTTTTGTTGCCCCTGAGGAATTTGAAGAGCTTAAAACAGATGCCTTGAGCTTTGGTTTTTCTGCTGTGGCAGCAGGCCCTTTTGTTCGCAGCTCGTATCAAGCAGAAAAGTTACAAAGAAAAACAAAATTTGCATTGTAAGGGAATATGCCGCTGCTTTATAACATTACAGTTTACTATTTCAGATTTGTTTGAAATGGAGTTCATTACCTGTAAAAGTTCTGAGAATCAATAAAAAAATGTTGGTCATTTTGCCAGGGAATTTTTTTGTTGCTGTACTCTGGCCATCCCTTTTTGGGTGAACCAGACGCTTATCACAATGAGCAAGGCTGCAAGGCATTGTCTGATGTTCAATGTCTCGCCTAGCAATCCCCATGCCATCAGAACAGAAAAAAGTGGAATAAGGTTGATATAGGAGGCGGCTCTGGCGGCGGGAACATGTTTGAGTCCGTAATTAAAGAGTCCGTAAGCTCCCAGGGTAACTACTGCTCCAAGATAAATAATGGCTGATAGCGGCAGTGGGGCAATGATAGTTGGTTTTTCCACTATGGGCAAAAAGACAATTGGTAGATAAAAAATCGCTCCCATAAAAGCCTGCAGGGCTGTCAGGAAGAGTGGAGAATATCTTTTGGTAAGTGATTTAAGGGCGATAGTGTAGCCGGTAGCGCAGACCATGGCAAGAATCTCGCAAAAATTACCAAAGACCGGATTGGGCGCGGTCTCGTTTGGACTTGATTCCAGGGTTAGCCAGCAAACTCCTGCAAGGGCAGCAACTGCTCCAAGCCATGACTGTACATTGTATCTTTCTTGCAGGAAAATAGTTGCTGCTGCAAGAACAAAGATTGGTGCTGTTGCGGTAATTACACCTGCCTGGGATGCAGATGTATTGTCCAGAGCTGTTGCCTCAAAAAGAAAGTAGAGACATGGTTCACAAAAGGACATGAAAAGCAGTAACTTATAGTCCCCTTTATAATATCGAAAGTTTTTAAATACATATTTTCCCAGAAGCAGGAAGCAAAGAGAGGCAACGAGCATACGGCCCAAAATGACAATCATTGGATGGTATGCTCTAAAGGCAATCTTCAGCCCTATAAAGGAGCTTGACCAGATTATCATGGCCAAAAGAAGCGCTATATATGGCGTGTATTTAGATGAAAATAGCTGTTTCATTATTATTCTGAAATCTGATTGGTGAGATGGAACTTCCTGTCTTACTTCAAATCGTCTTGTAAGGAAACAGTTATTTATACTGAATTTTGGTTCTGGCTGTTTTTTTGTTTTTTACCAATTTTGTCGGCCTGTTGAAAGCAAAAAGACCGTAATATAGGGAGATATGGATAAAGAAATTGTGTGAATAACAAAAAAATATAGCTTTTTTTGTAGCGTAAGATTTTGTTCTATTGTATCTTGCTTGGTTCTTCAAGGAATGTGGGTCTCGTTATGACGAGTTTATTCCCGCATATGAGCCTTTGGCAGTGTGCTGAAGGAGGTGAGTGCTGCAGGATTTGCAATATCTCATTTTATTTTTTTATCTCAAAGCAAAATGAGTGGAACCGGAAGAACCGGTTGCCAGAGGACAGCTAGTCATGACTAAAGATTTATCAAAAGTACGTAATATTGGTATCAGTGCCCATATTGATTCAGGGAAGACTACCCTCACTGAGCGTATTCTCTTTTATACAAATCGTATTCACGCAATCCACGAAGTACGGGGTAAGGATGGCGTTGGTGCAAAGATGGATTCCATGGAGCTTGAGAGAGAACGTGGAATTACCATCCAGTCTGCGGCAACCTACTGTACCTGGAAAGATATAGACATTAACATTATCGACACTCCTGGTCACGTTGACTTTACTGTAGAGGTAGAGCGTG
>PDWI01011556.1_pt1 | contig 10128 bp, 7 predicted proteins | sample 1430891 | NCBI WGS metagenome assembly PDWI01 (sample SAMN01162508, study PRJNA174530) | Oral metagenome, whole genome shotgun sequencing project. | biome: Marine environment; feature: Marine mammal; material: Swab sample of the gingival sulcus; isolation source: swab sample of gingival sulcus... | reverse complement strand
ACTCATCCCTCCCCCCTCGTTTTCAACTCGGGGTACTCCCTTCAAAGGGAGAATTAAAAGTTGAAATAATCGAAAAACTAATTATGCGAAGCTCTACCGCAGGAGGGGAAGCCCTCTAATTAGCAAGTACTTAAAATAATATTTGAAGAATTTATTTTGGATTGGAACGACCGACAGCGGAAGCCCCCCCAAGTCTCTTTTACTAAGCAATAAAAAAACTCGCTCGTCCTCAATGAGAACAAGCGAGTCTTTTATTTACGAGTATGTAAGCGAAGCTTTAAGCCTTTCTTGCTACACGACGCTCTTTGATACGAGCCTTCTTACCTGTAAGAGCACGTAGGTAGTATAGCTTAGCACGACGTACCTTACCATATTTCTCTACAGTAATCTTTTCGATGAATGGGCTCTCAAGAGCGAAGATACGCTCTACACCAATACCTTCAGACATCTTACGCACAGTGAAGTGCTTCTTTGATCCGTGTCCGTTGATCTTGATTACCACACCACGGAAACGTTGGATACGCTCCTTTGATCCCTCTTTGATACGGTAGTCAATAGTGATAGTATCACCACTGTTGAATGCTGGATGCTCCTTACCAGTAGCAAACGCTTCGTTTACGATTTGAATAAAATCCATTTTGCTTTTTAATTATGCTTATTTTTATATTAGTTGTACTAAAACGCAATATACACAGCCACTAATCAACTGCCAGAGATTACGCAAAAGCTTTGCAAAGATAGTTATTTTATTTAAGCTACACAAGTGCTAAAGGCTTAGCGTACTTGTAGTTTAGCTACAAACTTACCTGAGCGAAGGATATACAAGCCACCTGCAAGCTCTGCAACATTAAGCGTAGCCTTACCTTCTACATTTGTTTTAGTTTCTAAAACTGTTTGACCAGTTACAGCGATTAGAGCTACCTTAGCGTTAGCAGGAAGACCGCTTAGCTGAACTAAATCTACTGCAGGGTTAGGGAAAACACGTACAGCAACGCCATCAACAGTCTTAAGAGCTGTTGGCCAAGCTTCATCTCCATCAACAGTAACGGTACAATCGCCTGTTACAGTGAAAGTCTTACTATAGCCAAGGTTTGAAGGATCATCACTCAAAATGTTAGTTGTTTCGCCTCCCATTTCAACAGTCATCGTAGTTGGGTTAAGACGACCTTTTACGTGTACTTTCACAACTGTACCAGCTTCTACTTGACTAAGGTCTTCGATAACATCATCATTCTCGTTCAAGAACTCAACTAATTGAAGACCTTTTGGCACATTTGGCGTAATAGTGAAAATAGTTCTTGGCATTGTTACAGGTACGAAACGCAACATATTGTTCACATCATTATCGTTCCAAACCCCAACAGTTCCATCAACACCAACACCCCCATTGGCATTCATGCCTCTACCGTTTTGAGCTATTACCTGAAGAGCAACACCCGCATAGCAAGGTCTATTTGTTCCCTTCATAGAGAATTGATAAGTTTGCGTCTTACTTGCCTTAATAGTTCCGTCAAGATAAGCGTGCTGACCATTCTTATTCACTAATTCAAAGCTATTTTCATCACCAACAAATTGCCATAGTTGAGCATTAATGTCTGTATTTGTCTTATCAGTAATAGCATTCTTTTGCTTAACTCCTGCACCTTCTCCTTCAGCCATAACTACAGGTCCAGTCTCCCAAGAATTTGTATATCCCATTTGTCTGATAAAGCGAATTTGATACCATTGCGTTGCATTTGCATCAAAAGTTGAAACAAAAGTAGGTTTCACAGTATTAGCAGTAGGCTCGAACTTCAAACTTGAAGCTTCAGAAGCTGGGATAAACTTTAGAGGATTACCACCATCACCAACACTCCATAAGCCTAAATCTCTCTCAAAGAAAGAACCTCCGATAGGATTCATACCTTGTGTATCATTTTGTCCAATAGCTTGAATTTGGAATACCCCCGTAGTACTTGGCTGGTTATAAAGCTTCAAGAATGTCGTTGGAGCAGCATCTTGTACTCTAAAACGATTATTATTATAGACAACAGACTTACCTGCTTTACTAATTAGAGCAAAGCTACTCTTTGTTCCAACAAGCTTAAATAGCTGATGGTTAGTTGCCTCAACTCCAGCCTCTTTAGAAGGATAAGCTGTTTTCAACATAGAACCAGCCCCTGTAGTAAGAACGATACCCTCACCTCTGTTAAACTGAATGTAATACCAAGTAGCTTCAGAGTCTGATGCTCCTACTGCAGTGAATGTTGGGTCTTGTGCGAATACCGACGTAAGAGACGCAAGTACAAGCACCATAAATAGATAAAATTTTCTCATAAAACTTAAAGTGTTTATTAGTTAAACTTATATGAATATTATTTCTGCTCAAAAGACTAAATAAAGAGGCTAAATCAAGACTTATTAACAAGCAAGTAAATAGCTCAACTTATTTAGATTTTACAAATAAACAAAAAATTTAAGACACTCAAAAAAAATCAAAACAGAACTTACAAGAAAAGAATAATTAAAACAATTATATAAAGAACTCAAACCTGTTTATTAAAATAAAAACTAAAAAGCCATTACAATATAAAAATAATTAATTATACAAGCCCTGTACCCATTAGTTGAAAGCGGAATCAGTGAGTACACTTTGAAGCTTCAATAAACGGAAAAAGCAAGCCCATAAGCAAGAAATTAGTAAAAATTTCGTAAATTCGCAAGGCGAATAAATTTATAAACGATTAAAAGAATGAAAGATACGAATGAATTGGTGGACTATGTGGTTCACAAAAGTGAGGCTAAAGCCAACAAAAACCTATTCAAATTAGCTATTTTAGCTTTTATGGCTGGTGCGATGATTTCACTCGGAGCAGTAGCAAATGTGGTTGTTTCGGCTGATATGCTGGCAACGAACGCAGGACTTGCTAAGTTCTTTGGAGCTTCGGTTTTCCCTGTGGGACTGATTGTCATTGTCTTGCTTGGCTACGAACTCTTTACGAGTAATTGTATGGTTATTTCGGCTGCCTACGACAAGAAGATTTCTTATATTGCCTTTTTCAAGAACATACTCTTTGTCCTCTTTTTCAACTTCATTGGTTGTCTTTTCATTGGCTACATAACGGCTCAAACGCACACCTTGAGTGGCACTGGGCAAAAAGTTCTCTTCTCCATTGCGGAGCATAAGGTTCACGCTGAGAGCTATGACATTTTCCTCAAAGGGATTCTTTGTAATGTTTTAGTCTGCGGTTCAACCTTGATTGCCTATGGCTCTAAAGAAGGTATCGGCAAAATTTTCGGTATTTGGTTCCCTATAATGCTCTTTATCGTCTTAGGTTATGACCACATTGTAGCGAATATGCTTTATCTTCCAACGGCTTATATGCTTGGGGCGGGCATTTCTATTTCGGAGATTGCACACAACTTCCTCTTTGCTGGCTTGGGCAACTTTGTTGGGGGAGCATTCTTTATGCTGACTCCGCTCTACATCGCTGCCAAATGGAATAAATAAAAGAAACATAGAAGCAAGAATAATAGTGCAAGAGCATCATCATAATACAATCCGCTTTGCCGTCGTCGGCTGTGGACATATAGGCAAACGCCATTCGGAGAAGATCTCGCAAGACCCACGAGCAGAGCTTGTGGCTCAATGCGACATCAAAGAGCGTACAAGTCTTAATCTTGATACAATCTATCAAGCTGTGCCTTTCTTTAATTCAGTAGAGGAGCTTCTTGCCTCGGATATTGCCTTTGACATCGCCTCTATCTGCGTGCCTAATGGTCTGCATTTCTCAATTAGTTCGGCTGTGCTAAAGGCAGGACAGTCTGTCCTTATTGAGAAACCTGTCGTGCTTAGAAGCGGAGAAGGAGCCGTCTTAGAGCAGTTAGCCAAAGAAAATAAGGTTCAGATCTATTCCGTTCTTCAGAATAGATACAGCCAAAGCTCTCGTTGGCTCAAGGACTTAATCAGCCGAAAAGCCTTAGGTCAGATTTACTCTATTGAGATGAATTGCCTATGGAATAGGGACGAACGCTATTATACCCCAGAGAGTTGGCACGGAGATCAAGAGCTGGACGGCGGAACGCTCTACACACAATATTCGCATTTCCTTGACCTCTTGATGTGGCTTTTCGGAGAACTAAAGGTAGATAGTGCAAGCTTTCAGAACTTTAATCACCAAGAGCTAATAGACTTTGAGGACAGCGGTCGTGTCCTCTTCCACACCAAAGAAGGCTCACAGGGACACATTTTCTATTCTACGGCTGTCTATGGCTCAAACCTTGAGGTCTCAATGACGATATTAGGCGAAAAGGGTGCGGTTAAGCTTGGCGGAGCCTTCCTCAATAAGATAGAGCATTGTCAGGTTGAGGGCATAGAGCTTCCCGAAAACATCGAAGAGATACAAGGCAATCAGTACGGAGCTTATAGCGGTTCGGCACAGAATCATCATCACGTCATCGCTAACGTTGTGGCAGATATGCTCGGCGATAAGGCGGAGGTCTGCACACTTGATGAAGCTCTCAAGGTCGTTCGTCTGATTGAAGACATCTACGCTTTTAAGTAAACTTTTTAACCATTACATATAAACAAAGGATAGGAGATGAAGCTGAGAAAAAGTCATTTATTAGATCTGAATGTCTACAAGCGTATTGCCATACAGCTGGGCTTGGTGTATCTGATGTACACGCTCGCAAGATTGATTTTCTTTAGCTACAACCACGGCACGCTTGGTGTAGATACTTGGGGCGAATTTTGGCAAATCCTTCGTGGCGGTCTGCTCTTTGACACTTCGGCGATTGCCTATACGAATAGTCTTATCGTCCTTTTACAGCTTTTACCTTTTGCTTTTGTCCTGAAGAAAGGCTATCAAAAGTTCATCAAATGGCTTTATTTTGGGATTAACCTTCCCTTTTTCATTCTTAACTTAGGCGATACGATCTACGTTCGCTTCACAGGTAAGCGAACAAGCCTCCTTGTTTTCAAGGAGTTTGCCAACGAAGACGCTCTGAGCTTCTTAAACTACTTCATTGAGTTCTGGCCATTAACCTTAATCGGACTTGCCCTTATTCAACTTTGGATTGTGTACTACCCGAAAAAAGATAGATGGACACTTCCAAGCTTCAAGCTATCTGCTTGGCTTTATTATCCACTGACTTTATTGCTTATTGTCCTATCGGCTGGATTTACCGTTGCAGGAATCCGTGGAGGCTTTAGCCCAGCAATTCGCCCCATTACCCCAGCGAATGCTTTGGCCTATGCACGCAATTCGGCTCAAGCGAATATGGTACTGAATACGCCTTTTGTTTGTCTTCGTCTGGCTGGTAAACACGGCTTCCCTGAATATCACTTTATGCCCAAAGAGGAAGCCAATCAAGTATTTAATCCGCTTCGTCTAAACCAAGACAGCAAGCCTACAGCTTATACGGGCAAGTTCCGAGGACGTAACATCGTTTTAATCATTTGGGAGAGCCTCTCTCGTGAATGGATTGGCAAAATGAACCATATTGAGGGCTACAAGGGCTTTACACCTTTTATAGATAGACTGCTTGATAAGTCTTATTTCTTTGAATGTGCTTACGCCAATGGCGGGAAGTCTATTGATGCGATGCCTTCTATTTTGGCTTCTCTGCCCAAGCCGAAAATTCCTTTTGTCGTGTCGCATTATTCTACAAACAAGCTTTCTTCAATCGCACGTGAACTAAGAAACGAAGGCTATTACACGGCTTATTTCCACAATGCACACAAGGGGTCTATGGGCTTTGATGCAATGGCTCAACAGCTTGGCTTTGAGGACTATTTCGGACGTGAGAGCTACGGCAATGATGATGACTTTGACGGACGATGGGGCATTTGGGACGAACCCTTTTTGCAATTCATCGCAAAGAAGCTAAGCACCTTTAGAGAACCTTTCTTTGCAACGGAGTTTACAGCTTCTTCGCACGCTCCGTTCAAAGTGCCAGCCAAGTACGAAGATAAATTCCCTGACGGCAAGTACAACTACCACAAGGTTATTCCTTATACAGATTACGCCTTGGAGCAGTTCTTCAAGACGGCACAAAACGAAGCTTGGTACGACAATACGCTCTTCATCATCACGGCAGACCACTCCGTTTATCCTTATCTTGATGCTTACAAAACGAGCATAGGAGCGTATAGCATTCCTTTCATTTTCTTTGACCCACGAGGCGAAATGGTCGGAGCTGACCGAGAGACCATCGTTCAGCAAGCAGACCTCTTGCCAACGGTGATGGACTTAGTCGGCATCAAGAAACCTACCATTACTTTTGGACATAATATGTTCAGCAAGGACGAAGCACACTTTGCCCTCAATACGATGAATGAAGCTTTCCAAATTATCCAAGGTGATTATGCTCTTCAGTTTGATGGCGAGAAGGTGCTTGCCCTATACAATTATAAGCAAGACCCAAAGCTCAAGCACAACCTCAAGGGCAAAGGACTAAAAGAGGAGCAGGCGATGAAGAAAATAATGCAGGCCTTCCTCCAAGAGCTAAGCGAACGCCTACGCAACGACAAACTAAGTCTATAGCATTACTTCAAGGGTTAAACAAATAAACTTAATAAAAACATCAAGATGTTCTTTCCAAAGAATAGGATTAATAGCACCTTATACCTAAGATTTGCTCTACAAATCTTGCTCGTATATCTAATGTATTTTCTCAGTCGCCTTGCCTTTTACGCATTCAATAGCGACACTCTTCAGATTGAGACTTGGGCAAGTTTTGTCAAAGTCCTGCGAGGCGGTCTGCTTTTCGACACGGCAACGGTCGCTTATACCAATCTCCTTTTTGCCCTTGTTACGCTTTTTCCACTACCGTATAAGTTCATACACCGACAACAAAAGCTGGCTAAGTGGGTCTATTTCCTACTAAACATTCCTTGCCTTGTCATCAACCTTGCTGATATTATCTACACACAATTTACTGGCAGACGAACCAGCTTAACGGTTTTCTCCGAGTTTAAGAATGAAAATCCTTTGAGCTTCTTGCATTTCTTTGTGGATTATTACCCAATTACCCTAATCGGACTCGGACTTATTGCTCTTTGGCTCTACCTTTACCAACGTGTCGAGCAGATTGGCAAAAGCAACTTCTCCACAAAGCCAAAGGCTTCTCTGCCTTATTATCTAAGTCGTGTATTCAGCTTGCTCTTGATAGGCTATCTTTCTTTCGGAGCAATGCGAGGAAGCTTTGCCGATGTTCGTCCTATCCGCCCGTCTTTAGCTCTTCGCTATACGACGAATACACCACGACAGGCTCTAATGGTGCTGAACACGCCTTTTGTGATGATTCGTTTGGGCAATAGCGATAAGCTAACACATTATCACTTTATGCCGAAAGAGGAAGCTAATCAAATTTTTAATCCGCTTAGGATAAAACCCGAACGCTCTCCCCTTTTTGGGAAGTTTCGAGGTCGTAATATCGTCCTAATTATTTGGGAAAGCTGTGCCAGAGAGTGGGTTGGTAAGCTTAATCAAGATGTAGCAGGCTACAAAGGTTATACGCCTTATTTGGATAAGCTCCTTGATAAGAGCTATTACTTTGAGCGAGCTTTTGCCAACGGTGCGGTCTCAATCGACCTTCTGCCAGCTCTGATTGCTTCGCTCCCCAAGACAAATACCTCTTATGTATCCTCTTCTTATGCAACGAATAAACTCAATTCTTTAGTTGAGGTACTGAATAGTCGTGGCTATCATACAACCTTTTCGCACAACGCCCCCACAGGTTCGATGGGCTTTGATGCAATGACCAACAACCTAAAGTATCAGCAATATTTAGGAATGGAAGACTTCAACAACGACGATGAGTATGACGGCTCTTGGGGAATTTGGGACGAACCATTCTTGCAATACATCATCGCAGAACTAAATAAGCAAAAAGAACCCTTTTTTCTTACGGAGTTTACGACCTCTTCCCACACGCCTTTTGTTGTGCCAAAGCAATACGAAAAGCGTTTTCCACCAACTCCAGAGAATGGCTTTCATCAAGTCGTAGCTTACTCCGACTATGCTATTGGGCGTTTCTTCGAAGAAGCCCAAAAGCAAGCGTGGTACGACAATACTCTCTTTGTCATCTTAGGCGACCACTCCGCCCCTCCTTCATTAGACAAATATAAAAACACCATTGGAGCTTTCTCAATACCCATTATCTTCTTTGACCCACGTGGCGAATTGCGTGGCGTGGATAAGGAAACAGTTGTCCAGCAAGCGGATCTAATGCCGACTTTGATGGATTTACTTGGTATCGAAGAACCGATGATTAGCTTTGGGAATAATATATTTAACCCCAATGAAAAGCATTTTGCTTACAATTCAATGGGCGACAGCTTTCAAATCGTGCAAGGCGACTATGCCCTCATTTTTGATGGAGAACGTGTTCTCTCTCTATATAATTACAAGGACGACCCAAAGCTCAAGCACAACCTCAAAGGCAAAGGACTGAAAGAGGAGCAAGCGATGAAGAAAATCATGCAGGCTTTCCTCCAAGAGCTAAGCGAACGCCTACGAAACGACAAACTAAGTCTATAGCCTATCGGCTCTATCACAGATTCCCCCTCTTATTACAGAGCTTTGCATAATTAACTTTTAGTGTGGACTCTGTCATTAAGTTTTCGGTCGCTGAGCCTGTCGAAGCATCAAAATGAAGCAATAATAGCTATGTTTAGTGCATAGCGGTACGTTTCGATAAACTCAACGACCGAATATCGCCTATTCAAAGCTCTCGTGCAAAACTCACACAAATTTTAACAGATACGACAGATTTAAGCCTCATTCAAGAGGTAGGAGAATAAAAAAATAATCCTTATATTTGTTTTAATGTTTAATATGTAAAAGAATAGAAATGAAGAAAAAGTACTTAACTCTTGCCTCTATCATCATCGGAATGAGCCTTAGCTCTTGCTCAATGATGCAAACAAAACCACAAGCAAGCAACAAAGAAATGGCTACGAAAGTAGCAACAAACGTGGCAACAAGCGTAGCTTCTGACCTAATGGCAGGCAGAAAAATTGACGGACAAAGAATGCTTATTCAGAACCTACCAGAGCTTTCGGGTTTGGCTTCCAACCTTGCCTCTGGACTGAAAGCTTCTGATGCTTTGAAATACATCAAGATCCTCAAGGATATGGGCTTAGACAAGCAAATCCTTCAGTATATCCTCCCTCAAGTATTCAGTAGCAACCTTGCCAACAATCGTGATGTTGCTTCGGAGCTTGTCGGCGTTCTGACAAAAAGCGTAGGCAAGAAGCAAGCAAGTTCTCTGTTCCAGCAAGCTGTCAAAGGCATTGCTTACTCCAAAATCGCAGGAATGGCAACAGGAGAAAAAGCAAATAAATATGGCTATGTGATGGACTTCTTAGGTCAGCAACTACCTGTAAGTAATCTTCTTAAAGCTCCTGTCAAGAACCCTAATCAAGCAAAGAAAGTGCTTCAAAAAGAGGTAATGAATACACTCTTTGCTAAGCTTCTTAAATAGACTTTGCAAGAAATATCTAATTACTTAAATTAGAGAGTCAAACGACAGAGGACGTGCCTTTTAGGCACGTCCTCTGTTTATTTATGAATTGCCCCACGCTTTGTTTTATATTTACTCAGTATTTCGGCGTTTCGACAAGCTCAACGACCGAAAGGGAACATAAATACAACAGCAAGATTTAGGTAAATACTTCCGAATAAAATTAGCCAAAATATCACAAATCAGAACTGTCGCAGACAGATTTATACAACCCTCTATCTATTAGAGAGATACGAACCCTCATTTTAAGGTCAAAAAATTACTGGGAAAACTCATCTGAGTTTTCCCGAACATTTCTAAAAGTTTTCCCAAAAACTTTTCTGACTTTTCCCAATCACTTTCGGGGCTTCTCCAAATACCACATTTCGGAACTTTTGATTCCCCTCCGTGGTAGAACTTTGCACGAGAGTTTTTTTATTTACAAAGACAATCCTAATTCTCCCTTTGAAGGGAGTCCCAGCCTTTGGCTGGGGAGGGATGACCTAATAGATAAAGACCTGTTGTTTATTTTGTTATGATAATTTACTTACTCATCCCTCCCCCCTCGTTTTCAACTCGGGGTACTCCCTTCAAAGGGAGAATTAAAAGTCAAAATAACAGAAAAGTTAATTATGCAAA
>PDWI01010836.1_pt1 | contig 10128 bp, 9 predicted proteins | sample 1430891 | NCBI WGS metagenome assembly PDWI01 (sample SAMN01162508, study PRJNA174530) | Oral metagenome, whole genome shotgun sequencing project. | biome: Marine environment; feature: Marine mammal; material: Swab sample of the gingival sulcus; isolation source: swab sample of gingival sulcus... | reverse complement strand
AAAAATGCGGGCTGCCCTGCTGAAGTCGATGGTGATGAGGTTGTTATCTCCCTTAACCTCTACGTCCACCCCTATGATATGGCCCTTGATTATGAGGCATCACTTTCCCTGGGGAGGGTAAAAGACAAGATCGAGATAAAACGGCCCTGCAGTGTGGATGTGGTGGTGCCGTTATCAGATACCTTCTCTCTGCCCTGGTTGGTGGAGGATGTTGAGATTGACTGGCTTACCCCGGCATACAACAGCTGGGGCAAGGTTGTCCCCATGCCAACCTGCGAACAAAGGGGGAACGTCTTTACCTTCAAACACCCTTTTTTTGGGGTGGCTCGATTAAACTGTAATGCCCTGGGGTACCATCACCCCATCGAGATCAGGATTGGTCTGGTCGAGGGATACAGCATAAAAAATATCGTGTCAAAATTTAGCGTTAACTGGTTTGACGGGGTAACCGCGCAGCAGGAGGCTGAGGATGTAAACATCCCCGCCTGTGTGGAGGCCCTCCTCGCAACCTGTGAGGATGAGATAAAGATCAGAACGCTTATTAATCCGGATGGAAAAAAAAGAACCCATGTCTGGTACAGCGATTGTACCGGCAAGCCCCTCCGCATCCGGAGCAAAAGGGAGAATGCGTCATGATCCGTCCGGAAATAATCTCCGCCTCGTACCTCCCCTCTGGAGTTGGCCTTGATTTGCGCTGGCTCCGTATGGAGCAGATAAAAAAGGAGGAGCCGCCAACCGTCCAGGAGGTTGCCGAGCTGATCGACACCCTGTTTGATCTGGACCCGTGCGAAGAGGAAACTACGGGCGGGGAACCGGCAAAGACAGATCAGGATACCGAAAAGCCCAGGCCGCCGGTAGATGAGAAAACCTTTTATAACCTCATAAGAAACTGGCGGTATTTTGGCATCTGCGACAGTGACCGCGAGGAGAAGGTGAAGGTCTACCGCTCTCACCAGAGCGAGGAATACAGGCTGGAGCCGGATGGTGGCATGGTAACCCACAGCATCGAGCTGCAGGAGAAGCTGACCAAAACCCTTGAATTTGAGGGGCTCTACCTCGATATGGAATGGCCGCTTACAGGTGGAGTCGAGATATCCTTTGCAACCTGTAAACGCAGGAGCGGAGGCAATGTTACCCCCTCCTGGAGGGTTGTGGGCAACAGGATTATCTTTGCCGAGCCGGTGGTTGGTGTCTGCGATGTAACCTTTGAGACCATCTGTGACCTGGTTACCATAAAAATAAAGGATAAGGGCGGGCCTGGGGAATGCACCCTCTACGCATATTATTGCCAAGCGGTATATCTGCTGGAAATAGAAAAACCTGCAGAAGAGCCGGATATGGAGCCCTCCGAAGAGGATAAGCTTTGTGGTGGGGATGTTTCGACCAGGATCGAAAGAAACAAAAAGCAAAGCTGTTATGAAAATGTTTATCACTCCGTGCGGGGGAGCTGCTCGGATGAAGAGCTGCGTGATGATAATGGGAAAACAAAAAGCTATTTTACCGAGGAAGATTGCGAATGCCCGGAGAGCCTGAAGGATCAGGAGGGGAGGTTTTTGATTGGCTCTCGAACAGTCCGGGAATACGAGTGGGATAAACCGGACGATGTGCATTATAGGAATTTTTATGAAAAGACTTGCTGTAAGACTCTCCCCAGGGATGAAGGGTTGCCGAGGTGCGAGGTTGAGCATGGAGTGCATGGAGGGGGGTATGGAATAGATGGAGGCGTTGACTCTGCAAAGGCCCGCTGGGGAGATGATGTTGTTTTGATCCCGGTAAGGGCCGAGAACGGTATTTGCGGGGACTGGCGTAAAATACAGGATTTGGGCAACAACAATTGTTGTGATGGTGTCCCTGCCCTGATGTGGGATTATTATAACTCTCCGTCGGTGATGGGCAAGAGTTCTGTCGCCACCGTCTTTGTCAATGGCGGCAAAAGCCCTCTGTTCTGGTCCCTTTCCGGTGATGGTTTTTTTACGGATCCCGGTTTTACAAAAAAAAGGGCTGTTACCCAAAAAAAACAACTGAATATCTATACTAACAGCACGGCCTGTGGCCCCTGTGTGATAACGGTATCGGATGGCTGCAGCAGTGTGGAAAATGGCAGCATAAAATGTACCGATGGCCAGTGGGAGCTCATCTGGACAAACATTGAGGAGTTTTGGTGGGGTGGCAGGTATATCGCAAACCAGACGCCATCCTTGCAGAGCATACTGGGGCCGCCTCAGTATTTACCGGTCGAGGAATATGTTGGCCGGATCCGCAAACCTCATGGTGGTTATTATGGCATTTGGGCCCGTGTCCACATGGGGAAATACCGTGTTGAGCAGGCGTTTAAAACCACCTCTTATGCCCGTTGTGGTTATTATTCAACTGGTTCTGCCGGGAGTATCCGCACCTGCCCGGCAGCCCGAGCCAAGTGTTTGCAAAAATGTGGTGATCCTGCGGGAAAGTTGCAGGAATTGTTTGAGTATAACAAGAGTCACGGCCTGATGTATATCAATCCAAACCATGATTTTTGTGGGGCGAGAGCGTACTGGCTGCCTGCCCAACCGTGCAAAGAAGACTCTACGCTACCGCAAGGTGGATACACCAAATATTATAATGTGGGTGGGGTTGGAAGATATTATGAAAAATGTTTTTCCTACGTTAACACCCCCAAAAAAGAGTATGAGCATAGGCCATTTTCCTGGGGAAATGTTGATGGGGCTTGGGGGTATGGAAATTTGCCATCTGACAATATCGGCGGAACAAGAGTCTGGGAGTATAAGTGTTAATGATTGCATTTAGTCTTAAACAAATAACCGAGTTGTCTGCCCTTTTGGGTGTGATTTTGGAGCGTGAGGGAGATATGCAGGTATCCCGGCTCAAGGCTATGCTCGATGCCGAGAACAAGGTAAATACCGCCCAGACAGCAGTGGGTAACACCCATCGAAAGGAAAAACAGTGCTTCCGCTGCGGCGGCCCTGCTTATTTTAAGGCTTGTGCCGGGGTTTACCGCTGCCCTGCATGCGGGTATTTGATGGAGTAAGAAATGGCCGAAATCACAGAGTTTAGTTCGGAGCAGAAGAAAACATTCAGGGCAGAGGTAAGCGGGCCGCAGGCCGTTACTTTTTTTCTGAATGATTCCGCCGGGGTGAACAATATGGATTTGTCGGACATTTTTGATGTCCTTACTCCCGACCTGGCTGGTGATCCATTCAGCGGGGCTGACGGGGCCTCCCCTACTCCGGCATGGTGGGAGGTGAATGCGTCCGGGAGTAATTTTTATGGATCAGAGGGGACATCACCGGTTGTTATCCAGGATAACTGGCTGCGGATATCCAGCGGGGCAAACGCTAATGATCGAGGGTGGGCCAGGTCCAGGTTTCTGGTTTCGGGCGACTTTGAAATTACGGTGGAAGTAGATTCCTCCCATGTGATGAATAACTCGGTCTGTTATTTTTACTGCTGGCGTGTCGGATCCAGTGACAGGCTTTGTCTGGGTGTGGGAACCGGTTATCAGTGGAACAGGGCTGTGAGAAAAAACGACGCCTGGGCAATACAGGAACACATCCCCCGTGCAACCAATGTTGCGACCTTAAAAATCAAGCGTACGGGAACTGTTGTAGAACAATCTGTATACCAGCATGATTGGCATATCTTCGGGACATATGACTGGTGGGATGATGATATCCATCTGGTTTTGCATGGTGATCTCAACACGGCTAATCGTAATGTCGGTTACCGTAATCTGACTATTGTGTCAGGCTCCGTAAAATGGCCTGAGCCTCCTGTCAGCCTGGCTATCCAGGATGCCGCAACCCTGGAGCAGCAATATGTCCATGTGGTCAGATGGGATGCTGCAAACAAAAAGGCAGAGCTTTGTTTTAACCATCCCGGCCCTCCTGCCAACACATTCCATCTCTATTATGATGCAAGGGTCGATCCTGTATCAAACCATGTTGGCCCAACAGGGTCCCTGCCAGCGCAGACGGTCTATGGGCCTGAGTATGCCGCGGATTATTCCCTGTCGCAAAATCCCGCAGGAACAGCCCCTCAACTCACCGATGCAACAGCCAATGCCCGGCATGGAACATCCATCGGCTCGATGACAGCAGATGACCTGGTAGATACCGCCGGAGGCAGAACCAGGGGCTGGCAATTTGATGGTGCGGATGATGTTGTGATTATCCCTTCTTTCAGCCCCGCTGCCTTGACGGTGCTTACAGCTTTTACTCTGGAATCCCTGCCTGCACCCGGCAAGTCATTCAGGTTTACGGCAAAGCTGGCAGACCCTTTTCGGCAAGGGGATTGGGCTTTACAGTTGAGTAACAGTGCCGGGACATATACCTTTGAGATGTCTTTGCGTGCCAGCAATAATACGTGGTATTCCGCAACGGCCGCACCTTTTACTCCGGTAGTCGGCCAGCGTTACGTTGTTGTTGGGGTGCTGGGAGACCAGGTTGAAATATACCTGGAGGATCAGCATGTTGTTGATCCATCTGGTGAGGCTGTTACTGCTTCCGCTACCGATATTAATATTGGCTGCTCGGAGCGCAGGGAAAGCGGTTGTTTTGTCCATGGAGTGATAGACCACGTTACAATCCTCAATAAAGCTGCCAATCAAGCCGAGGTGGTTGACCATATTAAGACACTCAATGACGATATGTTGACATGGTTTGGCCCCCCGGTTGAATCATACCTCGACCAGATAACCAACAGCTATATCCAGAGCTGGCTTGACCAGCGGACAAAACAGGCCGTTGTGCTGGAGAGCAGCCTTGAGCAGATCACCCGTGCGGCTGCCCTGGTGGAGTCGTACCTTGATCAGCGGACAGCTCCTGCCGGGGTGGTGGAGTCCTGGCTTGAGCAGATAACCAGGGGGTATGCCCTTGTCGAATCCTGCCTTGATCAGCATCATGCTGTTTGCTCGGCAGAGATTGAGGCGTGGCTTGACCAGGCACATGCAGTATTGCCCTTTGACCTGGTGGAATCCTGGCTTGACCAGCTCCACCTCGTGGTCAACTCCGATATGATTGAGTTTAAGCCGGATGTTGTCAGGGTAACCGTTGCCGGAATTGAAATTGATGTAACCCATATCTCCCTTGAGGAAACCAGGGGGGACTATTTTATCAAGGGTACCTTTAACGTCTTGGACGAGGTTTCTGCCCTTATTTGTGGGGAGTTTGTCAAGGAGATTGTCCGGGTAGAGGTAGGAGATCAGGTTGATTACCTGCGTGTTACCGGTGCGCCTCTCTTGCATGATACCCGATCCGGCCCCTATTGGACGCTTGATGCCAAATCTCCCGCCTGGCTGATGAGCAGGGCTGGAGGAGCTGCAGCAATCGAGGCAGAGTATGGCCGGGCTATGGTCTCCGACATTATCCGGCAGCTCTGCGAGCCGTATAACATCGTTTGCCGGTATGAGGCTTGTGACTGGTATTTACCTGCCGGGGCAATCTATGCCAACAACGAGGTGCCGCTGGAGGTTATCCGCAAGCCCAAGGAGGCTGTTGAGGCGATGTTGCAGTCTGATCCGGATGGATCCCTGACGGTTAAAAAATATTATTCCGTCCCGGTCAACAAGTGGTGGGATGTGGAGCCGGAAATATACCTGACAGATCAGGAAAATTTTTTTGAAACAAATGAATCTGACTCTCCCCGTGATGGCTATAACGTCTATACGGTGACAGATATGCTCTCTTCCGGAGGGCCGTCTGTCCAGTGGGAGCCGGTAACCGTCTCCCCGGTGGAAAAGCATGTAAGGCTTTTTGTGGTGCCGTTTCCTCCGGAGCCGCCCTACTTTTTTACCACTGGCGGAAGCCATGTCATCGTTGAGCCCAGGGGGATGCATACCATGACCATGGGGCCGGAGATCATCGAGATTGTTGATGGTGAGGGGCGGGTCTCCCGGCCTGTGTATGGCATTGTCTCCCACAGTTATCAGGAGGCACCCCTTGGGGCCGTATCCTATGGGGAAGATGGCACGATAAAGACAGAGGTTAAGGGCGAGAGTTTGCTGAAGATTACCTGGATAACAAGGTTTTGGCTTTGCCGGGTGGTTGACCGGGTGGCGGAAAAGATACAGCTGGTTGCTGATGATATTGAGGTGAGCTGATGAGTGATAAGGCGACGACGGTATTGGAGTATGGAGATGCAGCATCGAGGGATGCTTTTGTGGTGGCCGGCCTCGATGCGGTTTTAAACGCCGATGCGGAGGGGAATGCCCGCAGCTCGTTTGCTCCGGGTGAAGAGATTTACCTTTTTGTCCACCATGATGGCACGGTGAGGGTCAACAAGATTATCCCCTCTTTGCCTGGAACGATTACCCCGCTTGGGGGTGCTGTCCGTAAGGCCACCGAGCAGCATGTTTTTAAGGGGTATCCGGACAATGCAAATGACCTTGGCTATATTGCCGCGGGCCTGCCGTCTGCTGTTTGGTATGGCAGGTCGTCGGTGCTTGGTGTCAGCGGCTCGAAGGTTAAGGCCAACCCCGGTTATTGCATAGGTGATCTTACCTATAATTATCTGGTTGAACTGTATCGATATACGCCGGGATCCGCTCCGCAAGTGGCGGAGGATGAGACGTTTCCGCTTCGATTTTTCGTCAACCTGGAGAGCAAGAATGAGTGAAACAGTTGTTGTTTACCGGCAGCCTGCCGATAAGCCTTGCCCGGATGAGGTATCAAACAGCCTGTTGACCGATACCAGGGCAAAACATGCGGCAGCAGTGGCCCTGCTGGATGAAAACTCCACCAACCGCAAGATCATCTCCGGATCCGGCCCCTATATTGGCCGGGTGGCCCCTGGAACATTGGTGAGCTATACCTCATCAACACGAGGTGAGGTACGCGGAGTGGTGGATAAATGTGCCAGGGTCATCGAGATAAACCGTAATGATGATGGCACGATAAGTTTTGATGCAACGACCAACCTGGAGATTGAGGTGGAAGCGTGAGGAACCGAAAGTTTATCCAGCATCTGGTGCATGGTGCCCGGCCAAAGTCGCTGAGGATATATGGCACCGTGGCCCACAAGAAGGCAGATGATACCTACATTGTTAAGACGCTGGCGGGTGCCTATGTAGAGGTTGCGGCAGATGCCCCCTGGTCGATCGGAGCAAGGGTGAAAGTAGAAAATAACAGGATCACCGGCAATGCCGGTGCCGGAAAAGTCACATATCTGGAGGGATGATATGAAGGATGTATTGATTGCAAAAAAGAAAGAAGCAGATGAGGTGACAAGGGTGTTTTACCCGAAGTCCACCATTTGTGTTGACGGTGATCTCGGTGATGATGAGGTGACGTTTAAGCTCGTTGGTATAAATGATGAGGACGAGACAGAGGCCTTTGACAGTGCTGGGAATGCCCTGGTGCTCTCTGCAGCCAGGACGACGGTATGTGTTGCCTCTCCTGTGCATCTTAAGGTGTCCAAGACTGTCACATCCAATCCTGTCGGGATTTATGTTTTTGGGCCTGTAACGTAAGAGGAGGGAGATATGTTAAATCCTTTTTCAGATGTTTTCGGGAGTCCGTTTTCTCATTTTGCTGCCGCCGGTTCGGGCTCCGGAACGCCTCCACAATTAGGGATCACGGTGACAGATGTTCCGCAGTCAGAAGCTGAGATTTTGGCACAGTTTTACCATTTATATAACGGGCGAAATTGGGCAAACAAAACCGGTTGGCTGGCAGATACGACTGTTGGGAATTGGCATGGAATAACTGTGTCAGACGGTCATGTTGTTGAAATCAATCTGTATGACAACGGGGTGACCTGGCAGCAAAAAGCTTTTTTTGATGATAAATTTCCCTGGAATGCCGCGACAATTAAAGCACAAGCAGGAATTGAAAGCGGTGTTACTCCGGGGGTTGCCAATGGTGTTACTCCTGGTTTAACAGGAGCGACAGTAACACAATCAGCAACGCTTGAAGTAACAAACAAGGCGGAAGCAGTTGCTGCCGCCAGCTCAGGCTCCGGAACGCTCGCTGATCCGTTTGTTATCAAAGATAAAAAGTGGGACAGTTTGGGCGGCATTAATTTTTTCTGGAACGATCCTGATGCTGACTATTATATCAAGTTGTCAAATTGTCATTTTCTTCTGCCGGAGACAGCTAATATCCGGGTCAATATATCAAGCGCGCTGGAAAGGAAATCCGGGATTTTTATAGATAGTTGTCTGCTCTATAACCACAAGGCCGGTGTTGATCACATCATTTTAGACAGTGGATATCTCAAAATAACGGCAACGCATTTTAACAGATGTGGATCAACGAGAGCTCTTGTCCGCAAGAATAGCGGCGATGATTGTGAAGTTTTTGTCAGAGATTGCCTGTATAGCGGCAGGGGCTCGGCATATGCTTTTACAAATGCTCAAGGCGCAACAGGCGGTGTTATTGATATTGATAGATTCACCATTGGAGATACACCGAGTTCGTTGAGTTTCATTTTTGCCAAGGCAGATGTTAAAATTAATATCAACAGGCTTGACATGGAAGAGATTGCCTTGTTGTGGCAGCCTTGTAACTCCTCAACCCTCCCCGAGCTAACCCTTGGATTTACAATAACAAATTCTAACATAATTGCCAAAAATCAAACCGTTTTTGGTTGGGTGGAAAACGGTAAAACCACGGTTAAAAATGGCCTGGTATCCCACTGTTATTTTTTTAGTGATGTCTCCGGACAAGGCGGGATTCGAATGGGGCCGAAAGGCACCTCTGGTAATGATAGCCATCCTCAAAATGTGGTGGTGTCTCATTGTCTTTTTGAACGCCCTGCCGGTGTCAGTGGGCCGGGAGAAGAAATGTGCGAAATATTTGGTGCAGAGGGCTGTTGCATCGAACACTGCTGGACAATAAACGGCGAGGACGCTTACGAATACCATACGTCAAGGTCCGGAAATGTTGTGCGGTATTGTGGAGGAGAGAGTGTCGGGGGCCAAATGGTGGATTGCTTTGTTTTTACTGGCACACCTGGTTACCATATTCACCACATTTTTGGCGAATGTGGGGACGCCGGTGTCCTGGTGACTAACACATTAAATGCACTGATACATGATATTTACACAGATAATGCAAGCGGGACAAGCAGTGAGCCCTCTGCGGCTGGAGCTGTTGTCCTGGAGCGTAGAGGGACAGGCCCTAAACCAAATAAGATAAAGGTATTAGGGCCGTTACCAGCGGTTTCGCAGTCGAAAAACGGGATGCCGTTTGCCACGGTTGGCGAAATGGGCAGCAACATTTATGTAAATTATAATGGCACAGTGATTGGCACGGATTTCGACTTAACGACAGGTGTTTGACGACCTGCAAAAAAAAAGAAGGAGAAAAAAAGTGAAAACAATAAAAATCGTTTTAACCTTAATTTGTGCTGCTACTCTTATGGGCTGTGCTGACAGCTCCACCAGATCCGGAGACGATAAGGATATCAGGGTGACAATTGAGGTTACTGCCAGGGATGATGCAGCAGTCTATCTCAACCCTGACGTGGATGCCTGGGTAAAGGCAAATGATGAGGTTAAGCAGGACACCTCAAATCAGGCCGAGCTCGACGCAGAGGGTAAAGTCGCGGCAGCGTTGGAAGGTGCCGCCGCAAGCACCTCCAGGCAAGAGAGTGTAAGCGCGGAATCGAGACCGAAAATCAATTCTGAAAATCAGGAAAAGAAGACAAATACCAATATCACGGAAAACGCTGGATCACCAGCCACAACCTGTACAAATGGAACTACCGGGGAAGCAGGAACGCCGGAAGTGGTTGGTGATCAGCCTGTCGCCTCAACTGAGGGGGTAGTTATTGAAATGAAACCTTATGAAGACAAATCGTTCACCTGGCTCCATAAGCTAGGAAAGGCGTCTGAGTTAAGAGGTGCCTTGCGGTTTGTCTTTGATAATGGGTGTGGTGAATTTACTGTCCCGGATGCCACAAAAACGTATTATCCGAGCCGGGACGACTACGTTTATTATGCAGGACAGTTTCAGGAGGGCAGCGACGAGGAATGGACATACGGAGATGTGGCCTCGGTGTTCACCAGGAAGGGCTGTGTGGCGAATGAGGTTACCGTTTATCATTAACTGGTGGGTGGCTTATGCTGGAGTCCTTATTGCAGCCTGGAGATATCTTTTTGTCCTATAATAGCTGGTTTGTTGGCGAGTT
>PDWI01010835.1_pt1 | contig 10129 bp, 6 predicted proteins | sample 1430891 | NCBI WGS metagenome assembly PDWI01 (sample SAMN01162508, study PRJNA174530) | Oral metagenome, whole genome shotgun sequencing project. | biome: Marine environment; feature: Marine mammal; material: Swab sample of the gingival sulcus; isolation source: swab sample of gingival sulcus... | reverse complement strand
GAATTGCTTCGCGTAGGTGTACTCAATCCCGGTACTCCAGTATATTTCGTTTAGCTCTTCTGAAAGCCCGTTTGGCGCATCGTAGAAGGACTGAATCATGCCCGCAACTACGCTTACATCGGGGTCTTTCCCTTTGATAATATTTCCTTTGGTATCGTATCTCGGCGGTGTGGGGATTAGCAGCTTACTGGCATCGAACTCAGCGGAGAAGGCATTGAACTGGTCGATGTGGGCAGTCCAGCGGCCCCCGAGGCGTAGCGTGATGGGGATGAAGTTGCTATGTACGTCGTTGTAGGATAGTTTCGAACCGATGTTTGTTATGGTCAGTCCAAAGGCGTACTCATGATTTTTCCCCCGTAGTTCTATGGGCTTTTGGTAGTATAGCGCAATATCCGCAGCGTAGGATGTGCCAGCCTTTGCGCTGCCGATCGCGTTTTGCTGCGCGAAGTTCCCAGTCAGGTCGGAGCGAATAAACCGGAATGCGACCCCACCCGTAAAACCCTCAAAGAATACTCGGGAGTAGCCGACGTCTAGCGCAAACTCATTGGGATTATGCGTTTGTAGCTTCTGCCCCTGCTCGTTGGTAAAGACCATTTGCCCCATTGAGAAATATCGAAGGGAGGCCGAGAGAGCTTGCATCTTGTCTATCCGGTAGTAACCCGCGACATAGGCTAGATTAATGTCGTTCGTGAGTTTCCTGAGCCATGGGATGTAAGATAAAGATACTCCCCATTTCTTTTCAGTCGAAGCGTATTTCGCGAGATTCCAGTGTTGGCTATTCGCATCAGGAGCTGAAGCGACGCCGACATCTCCCATCCCGGCTGATCGGGAATCTGGAGCTACAGAAAGTAGCGGTACCGCAGGATGTAGGAGGTTTCGCTCGCTGGCATTGGCATCGCCATCCTTGCGCCCGTCGATTTCTGTAATGTTAATCCCTTGCGCGTAAATAGCACTAGGCGTTATAATGGAGAGTACTGCTCCGAGAATCAGCGAGCGTATAACTCGTTCAAAAAGTTCGTGTCTCATAGTTCTTATTGAGAGGGGCGTTTGGTTATTGCTTTTCTAGGTAGCCTTAGGTTCTAGTTCCCGTTGAACTGCCCTATGAAGATGGGATTGTAAAGCCCGCGAGTGTTGATCATGAACATGAAGGGACGATTGGCTTTGAATTCCTTTACGGGCATCGCGCTCCTTACCATAATAATTGCAGTGGCTGCGCTAGCTTCAGTAGAGCGTTCGCTTACTTCTATCTCTGCCGCTTGGATTATACGCCCTATGTAGAGATTGGCTTTCTGCTTGGTCATTCTAATGAAATCTTTAGAGGGTTTGAATGGGGCATGTATCCCCAGTGATTCCAATAGGGGTATTGCTTTGAAAGTGCTGCGTATCCTGAATTTGGGGAGGGACACCATGACTCTTTTTTCTTGCGCTGCGTCATAGAGCGTGCGCAGTTCTTCAAAAGTGGGGCGGGGGAGTGGCGGTACGGTAGAGGAATCCTGTTTTGCAGGGAGGTATACTACCATTTCAAAATCCTCGTCTTCGTATGGGAGTATTAGCATTTTCCCTTTGTCGGATTCTGCGTACTTCATCCTAGAGGCGAGCATTCTCATTGTGGGGATGGTTTGCTTGCCATGCGTTGTGCGGAATGGCTCCGCACGGGTTTCTTTTTCGTTGAATGGGAGCTGCCATTTCCCGTGGAAGTAGATGGCATTGGTTACCACGAGTTCTGCCCCTTGGAGAGAAGAGGCATCTACGAGTTGGCTTATGCGATGGTGCGTTGCCTCGTAGCTCCACCTATTGATTGTGTCTGCGCTTGCTTTGGGATTTCTTTGTAGAGGAAGGGGTCGGGCTGTTGTTGGATGGTTGTAGTTTAGACAGCGGGTGAAATCTTTGTCTAGTTCTAGCCCTTGGTCTATCCATACCCCGTTGGATACATGAAGGGTGCAATCGATTCCCTCTTCAGGATTAAGGACAGGAGAGACGAAACGTAGCAATTCGTTCAGACTCGCTCCGGTTGCTCCGCAGCGGACAGCAATCATTGCGTAGTTGATGCTTGCCGGGGAGAAGCAGAAACTTTTCGTCCCGCTTCTATGGAGTTGCTGTAGCCCAACTTTGCTGAGGGGGAGCATACGGGCTACGTACTCCTCATAGCTTTCTTTCCCTGTTTGGGCTTTGTTTGTGCCACAAGCCGTCAGATATAGAGCAAACAAAACCACCCCTACCAATCGGGCATATTTCCTGATTGGTAGGGGTGGTAATTCCGAGAAAAGTACGTTTAGCATAATCCAGCCTAGGGAATATTCTCAGCGTGTGAAGACCTCAGCCTAGTAGTCATCTTCAACGAGGGAGAGTACGCCTACGCCTAGCCCGGCTTTCCCCTCTTTGAAAGAGTAGAACAGATGGTAGGCTCCAGTTTTTGAGCATACCCAGTCAAAGGAGGGGTAATCGGTCCCCGTTGCAGGATTGCTAGTTGTAGCCATTAGGCGGTTGCTGTCGTAGAGTTCTAGTTTTAGTATGCCTTCGTAGTCTTTAGAAGAGGCAATCGAGAAACGGTATCGGTTACCCTTTTTGAGTACGATTGGGTATTTCTGAATGGGTATGGGGTCGCCAGCATCTAGGCGGATCTTAAAGTCGCGTAGATAGGTTGCATCTTGCCCTGCAATTGCTCCGCATATATCGATGAGTTCATCTTCTGATTGCGCAAATGATATGCTGGGCAGTATGAATAGTCCTGCTACTAGTACTACTATAGTTATGACTCGCATTCTCATAATGGGTGTGCCGCTTAAAATGTAACTAAATCCGTACGGAGCTTTACAAGCTCGCGCTTAATTGCCTCCATCACCTCGGGCGATGCGTCGATAATCTGCTTATCTTTCTGCTTAATGGTTAGTTTCCCATCGGTTATTTCAGTGACAGGGTCACCTTGCTCATAAGTGATTTTCACCTTGTCATACAGTGCTTTTAGTGCTTCTAGTCGCTCTACTAACCCATTGATATTTGGGTCTTTATCGTAGATTTTTAGCAGAGGTAGTATTGTGGCGAGTACAACCTTCTGGTCCGCAATGGTCTCTTCCATCTCTGCATTTTGGGTCGATTGGGCTACTTGCACAGAGAGGTACATTCCCTCAATCCATGTGCCTGCAACAATGACCATGCTCAGTGAAGCCCGATTGGTTGTGCGTAGGTAGTTATCTATTTTGTTGAAGCTTTGCTGCGAGATGTAGATGAGCGAGTCGAGGTTTTCATTATTGGTCGCGAGTCGTTTGAGCGTAGAGAAATCGAAGAATTGCCCCACCTGAATTCCGTCTGCAAGCTGCTTCACTGATGAAATATAGCTAATCACGAGGGAGGTTTTCTCGTACATATTCAGATAGCCCAAATCGGTCCCGAATAGCCCCAGCCCTAGAGCTTTAGAGAAGTTGGTATTGAAGTGGTCTGAGGTCTCCGTAGGAATCATCCATTCCTTGTTGAAGGGGACTTTCAGGCGTTTGATTAGCGCAGCGGTCTCAACGGGAGACGCGATGTTCTCCACCATGTTGGCTATTACTTTTTCTGACACCTCGACTTGCTCTGTCATCAGCAACGAGTCAGGAATGTCAAACTCTGATGTTTCGTTCGGGCCGTTCTGTGAGGAGCATTGGCATCCCTGGAAGCACAGCCCGGCTAGTAGAACTGGGGCTAGTAGTAATTTGGTTCGTAGTTTCATCTTTCTGTTTTCTCCTATTACTTGTAGAGTTCCTGCCTCTGGCTAGGACTTCCTATGTATTATACGGCTAAAAAGCTGTCGCAAAGTTGCAAAAAGATTTCCGATTTTCCGAACGAGTTCAAAATGAAGCGATATGTAGAGTACGATAGACATTACCCATATCATGCTCAAGTCAAACCAGAAGGTGTCAAAGTAGCGCCCGGCGAAATATTTTCTTGGCGCGAGGAAGTGGGAACGGAAGTCCCCCCACCACGTTGGAATTGGGTCGCGGTAAATCGGGTCGTATTGTTGGACTAGCTCGTCTTTGAATTGGAGGATCTTATTTTTCTCAAAGACCTTCATCGCTAGGTCTGAAATGGCTTCATTATGATACGCAGCACGTTTAGCTTCGTACAGTTGGGGCTCGTTCTTCATGAGGTGAGTGACGATTGCGTCACGTTTCCGATTTTTGAGCTGGTAAATCTTACTGTACTTCTCATTTAGCTCCTCAAGATAGCCAATCACATCGTAGAGTACGAACTCATCAACGTTCTCGGTATTTAGCTTTTCAAACCCTTTGAATGTTTGCTTTGGGGCAAGTTTCTCTTCCTGTTTGACCGCTCTGTGAATAATGGCTAGCGCCACCTCTATGGAATCTCTAGTACTTTGATTTCCGATTCGGGCTAAGTTGTCTATACAGTACTGGGTCCGCTTTTCAAGCTCAGGAATGTAGTATACGGTCTTAAAATTGGCGTTGTGCTCTTCTTTCTCTAGTTGGTAAAAGTGCTTCTGAAATTCGTTCCCTTTGAATTGGAGGGCTACAAGGCCTTCGTACCCCCATTTGGTCGGCATGAATTCCGCAATGAGTGGAACACGATTAAAGCTGCCCACTGCGCGATTAAGCTTCTCGAAGGAGAACATCGCCCCGGATAGCACCATCATGGGAATCATCAGCAGCGGAATTACTATGTAGATAGTGACTGCACTATTGAATGTTGCCGAGATATTTAACCCAATGAGATTGGCGCATACCGCAGTCGAGAAGAGCATTAGCCAGTATTGGAAATTCAAGCCACGTAGGCTTAAAATCCCGTTGGCGATGAGTACGAAGGTGATGGTCTGTATGGCGGAGAGACAGAGTAGAATAAAGACTTTGCTGAGAAGATAGGAAGAGCGGCTTAAATTCAGATATTGCTCCCGCTTCAGGATTTTCCTATCTTTGAATATCTCCTCTGCGCTGACAGTAAGCCCAATGAAGAGGGCTACGATAAGCGACATGAAGATGTAGATGGGGATATTCTCGTTTTCTCTAAATACGTACACGTGCGAGTTGGGGTCTGGGATGTAACGTATTACGTACGCGAGAATGAATGCGAGAACAGGAGTCTCAAGTAGATTCAGTATAATGTACTGCTTGTTGCTGACCTTTGAGCGGAAGTCCCGAGCGGTATATATAAGGAATTGCTTGAGTTTAGAGGGAATGTTTAATGATTTGGGAGGAGGGGTCGATTCTTCCTCTATTGCCTTCTCTTTGAATTGCGCACGATAGATTTCTTCCCATTTGGGGGGGGATACTTTCCGATCGGGTGTATACCGCCCAAACTCATCGACTACGTGTGATTCCACAATATTGAAGATGAGTTCGGGGTTCACGTTCCCGCAGGTAGGGCATTCGCCCACATCGCTATTAATCTGTGCGTCTTCCCTTTTGAAGTACATCACCGCTTCTACTGGATTCCCGCGGTATATGAGATATCCTCCAGTATCGAGGATTATCATGTCATCAAACATCTTGTAGATTTCTGATGACGGTTGGTGTATTACGACAAAAATTAGCTTCCCCTTGAGCGTTAGCTCTCGGAGGAGGTCCATCACGTTTTCGGAATCGCGAGAGGATAGTCCCGATGTCGGCTCATCGACAAAGAGGATAGAGGGTTCCCGGATGAGCTCTAGCGCTATATTTAAGCGTTTCCGTTGACCGCCAGAAATCATTTTATTGAGAGGCGAGCCAACTTTGAGGTGTTTTCGCTCAAGTAGCCCTAGATTCGCAAGCGTTTTGTCTACCAGGCTCTCTAGCTCCTTTTCGCTCTTATCTCGAAAGCATAATTTCGCGCTGTAGTAGAGATTCTGATACACCGTCAGCTCCTCTATCAGTAGGTCGTCTTGCGGTATTACCCCGATAGTCCCTTCGAGCTCCCCCTTATCTTCGTATAGGTCAATCCCGTTAATCCGTACGCATCCCTGTGAGGGGGGGGCAGCCCCGGATAGGACATTGAGTAGCGTGGTCTTACCGGCTCCGCTCGCTCCCATTATGCCCACAAGCTTCCCGTGTTCTTCGCTAAAAGATATGTCTCGGAGCCCAAGCCCCCCAGTGGGGAAACGATAGTAGATGTGGTCTACTACGTAGGATATGGGGTTGAGTTGCATATCCGCCATGAAGTGCGAAACTACATCTGCGTAGTAGACTGGACGCCCCTTCGGAAGTTTTATGCTACTCCCGCTCGCGAAGAGATAAATCCTTCGGTTGTGTATAGGAAGCCCATTGAGGAATAGATCCTCTGACCCGGTGTAGCGTAAGAAATAGAGGTCTTCAGACGAGATTCGTAGGATGTAGAGGCAGCCGTCTAGCCCGTCAGCGTGAATGTGACGGCTGTGATTGGCATCGCATGTGCCTGCGTCTATAGAGAGTATACTAGGTCGCGCAAGCTTGTCCGGATCGCTCTCGATTACGAAAGCCTCGATGTCAGTAAATTCCTCTGCGCTGACTTTGAAGACTTCCGAGACCGTGTTGATAATAGCCATCCGTTGCTCGGTGAACTTGCGCTCTGCATTCACAAGTTCAAAGAGGCGAACTAGTACAACCACTTTTTGCTTTTGCGTCAGCGTCCGATTAATCTTCTTGCATATCCCAAGAATCTTGACCGAATCCCTGACGCTGGTCAGCTTTTTTCCGTCCCCTTTATCCTTCTGCCCCTTGCTGACAAAGCCATCGAACAGCAGTAAGTACTCCTTTACCGCCTCTTCGTTTATCTGCAGGCGGAGAAAGGTCTCTACGTAATCCCGTTCTGTAGTCCCTAGGCCCTCATCCTGCTTCGCGATAATTGCAAAAAGCTGCATTAGGGCTTTTAGAATCTCCTCACTCATCCTCTATTTCAATTAATTACCCAACAAATACGCGTGTTGGGATGCTCTGAATTAGGCCGACTCGTAAGGTATATGCTCGAATGGAATATCGACTATATCTGCATACTCCTCGCCAGCCTCTTGCATATCTTCATCGTCTTCAGGGTAAAACCATTTAACCAGCACGTCATGCCCTTCGCTACAGAGATCGTCTAACTTCATCAGCACGTCGAGTAGGAGTTTCGAGCTCGCGGTATTGAAGTACACGAGTTTGAACGCGAATACTGTTTTGGGGTTAGGGCTTGCCGAGTAGGCATCAAGCCATTCTAGAATGGGATTGTAGAATGCTGTTACGTCTTCTGGGAGTGAACGCCCAGAAATCTCGAATAGGTCGTTACCTGCGTCTAGGGTTACCGTGGGCGTATCATCGGTTCCCAATATCTTTATAATGTCCATTGATCCTTCGTTTTATTCCTTATCCTGTACCCTGCTCTCTATCTCTAGCCCTTCCGATTTATTTTAGAGGTCAAGATAAAGAATTTGGTGTTTTCGTCTATCTCCCTAAAGTGGTATTCAAGTGGGTTTCCTGTCTTCCGAACGATATCTATAAAGCCAAGACCAGCACCTCCTTTCTCCGAGATTTTACCTTCCTTCATCTGGGCTTTGTACAACGCCTTCAGTTCGTCCTTGTTCAACGAGTTGACATGGTCTAATGCGGATTTTAGCTTTTCAACTTTGCCACACTCCACTAGATTTCCTGATATTACGTTGTAGCAATCGTCCCCACGACTAACCATAAAAATCCCCCGTCCCGAGTAGAGAAACTCATCGGATTGTGGTGAATCGGCATGTTTACTGATATTCTGAAGGCACTCCACCATAACGTGGAATACTTTTCGTTGGATTGACCCGTCCTCTTCTTCTTTCACCATGTCCAGCTCTGCGAGCGAGGTAAAGGCTTTAGTAATTTGGTGCGTGATTTCGCCTTCGTACACCAGTGTGATTTCTCGAGTACGCATGGATTCATAAATCTCGTACACGAAATCTAAGAAACCCATTACTGTGCTATTCTCCATATCTAATCCCCTTTGTTATTCCTAGAACTCTATGCCTATTAGTAGAACGTCGTCTATGCGTTTACAGTTTCCCATGTGCTGTAAAAAGTCATTTTCGATGAATTCTCCCAGATTCTCAATGCTCCTATCCCGCTCCTCTACGAGGATTTGACGAATGTGCTGAGGGCTGTATTTCTTCATACCCGTTGCTCCTCCTAGCTGGTCAGGGAGCCCATCGGAAAAAAAGAATATCCTATCACCGGATTCAATATTTAGGCGGTGGTTCGTAAAGTTCCCTTCAGGCTTTCGTCGGTGCGGGATTCCGCCTATGGCGCGTCGGTCTCCCTTATATTCTGAGAGCTCACCATTACGAACTAAGTACAGGGGGCGATGGGCCCCGGCAAATTCTAGCTCATGCGTCCGGGTATGCACTTTGCACAACGCAATATCCATGCCGTCTCTGGCATCTGCGCCCGCTCTATCTTGACGAAGAGCAGTTCGTACCCCCCAGTGTAAATTATCGAGGACTTCCCCCGCGCTGTAGGACGCATCATGATCAACCACATTGTTCAGAATGAAGAACCCGATAAAAGATAGTAGCGCACCAGGGACACCGTGCCCAGTACAGTCTACAGCTGCAATGTAGAGGTATTCATCTTTTCGGAAAAACCAGGGGAAGTCTCCGCTGACAACATCTCGCGGCTCATAGAACATGAACGACTTAGGGAAAGCCTGGCGTAGGACATCCATGTCTGGGAGTATCGACTTCTGAATCCTCTCAGCGTAATTGATACTATCCTTAATCTTACGGTTCTTATCCTGGATCTCCCGTTCTATTCTCTTGGCTTCGGTGATGTCATGGCCTACGAATAGTACGGTTTCTAGTATGTCCTCGTCAAATTCGGGAATCGCCATTAGGTGTAGAATCTTCCGAGTTCCCTGTATCTCTATCTCCACCTCTTGCTCCATGCGGGAGAGAGATTGGCGGATTTCGTCTAGCATTTTGATAAACGATTCCCTCAAAGGCCCAGGCATGGGAACGTCTTCCAGTAGACGATTTACCACAGCGGAGGGTATGACGCCAAAAATCTCATTCACAACTGGGTTGGCGTAGTAGAATAAACCGTCCATAGACATCCGCACAATCATGTCTACGGAGTTCTCCGAGAGCGATTGCATTTTGCTCTTCATGCGCTCCTCTTTCTCGGCGCGTAGGCGTTCTGTAATGTCTCGGCTATTTAGTATGAGACCCTGAATGGCGGGGTTTTCCACCATGTTGCGTCCTGTGACTTCCATCCAGACCTTCTCGCCATCCTTTTTGAGGAAGACATATTGAATTGTCCTTGGTTCGCGGGGATGTGCGGTTAGCGAATGAAACATGGACTCTAGCGCTTCACGGCCTTGTTGGGTTAGACGTTCTCTATCTTTCCCACTCTCCATCTCGCGGGTTGTATACCCGAGAATCTTCGTTACTGAAGGGCTGATATACGCAATTTTGAAGTTTGTATCATAAATAGTTATGACCTCAGAGGCATTCTCTAAGAGGGAGTGCAAGCGTTTTTGCGCGTTTTCGGCTTCGCTAATTTTCGCTTCAAGTTGCGCATTTGACGCTTCCAATTCGCGTTGCGCACGCTCCATATCCTCTGCGCTTCGCCGTAGTTCGTCCTGTTTTACCGTTAGGTCTTTAGTCAGCTGCTGTGACTCATGTAGTAGCGTTTCTGTTTTCTGATTGATCCGTAGGTTGTATACGGTTCGCGCTATCGTCTCTCCGACTTCTTCTAGGAAGCGTTTTTCCTTCCCGCTGAAGTTTTCCCGTAGAGAGGCAAACTCCAGGACGCCCTGGAGCTTCTCATCTGTTATTAGAGGTACCAGCAGGAGACTCTGGGGCTGTCTATCTCCGAGTATCCCCGAAGTTATACTCATGTATCCCTCTGGGATTTCTGTTCGGTTAATTGGAGCTTGCTCGTAGGCGCACTGCCCGACGAGACCCTCCCCCATCCTGAAATGGTGCTGATTGAGTTTCTCCCTATTATATGCGTAGGTGGCGAGCCCCTCTAGCTCATCTTTCTCTTCGTTATAGAGGTACAACCCGCCTTGCACAACATCAATGTAGGCTATGAGTTTACGGAGGACTTCATAGGATAATTCTTTTAGGCTGTTGTGTAGCCGGAGAACATAGCCGACCTCATCCTTCCCCTTGGTTACCCAGTTTCTCTCAGCTTCCCTGCGATTATTCTCCCGAAGGTTGTCCCGCATACTCAGAAGG
>PDWI01021419.1_pt1 | contig 10131 bp, 7 predicted proteins | sample 1430891 | NCBI WGS metagenome assembly PDWI01 (sample SAMN01162508, study PRJNA174530) | Oral metagenome, whole genome shotgun sequencing project. | biome: Marine environment; feature: Marine mammal; material: Swab sample of the gingival sulcus; isolation source: swab sample of gingival sulcus... | reverse complement strand
TTGATTGTTTCCGCTAATGTACGGACTTCCGTAATTTCCATTAATTTCAAATTGATTGACAAATAGAATTTTATCTAATTTTCTTCTGTGGCATAATTCGGGAATAAATTCAGGGTTATCAAACAATATGTGTAAATATTTGTCGTGGGTTGAATATTTTTTCCCGTGCAACTCGCCGGTGTTTATACTACCTTTGACAATGGTATCTGCGTAAGGTTTCTCTTTTTTCTTAAAAAGTTTAGCAATGAATGTTTCCTCGTTTTTTTCTCCTTGTTTTGTTTTTTTGTCAGGCATTGCTCGTCTAAGTTCGTATCGAACATAGGTGTATAAGCCCAAAACTTCATTTCGTGCTTCTTTAGTGTAGGCTGTAAATAAATCGACGCTTTCGCATGAGTCAATCATTCCTATGTGCAACTGACGGTTTAATTCCGTTCTGAGTATATTTCTGATTTTAGTGTTGGACAAACCGCTTTTATCGCTCCACATTTGACTGGCATCGTTCATATAAATATCAGGGTCAAACGGTAAGATTAAAATGCGTTGCCGTGGTTGTTTGCTAACATCATTACCTTGTGCATTGGTGTTGATGCAGATAAAACTTAATAATAGCGAAAATAAGATAACCGATAGTTGTTTCATAAATGATGTTTATTATTTGAAAATAACATTAAATAAGTCATTTCCAATGATAAATACCATGAGTCCGAGCACAAGAATCAGACCAATAACTTGAACAACTTCCATGAATTTATCCGGGAGTTTTCGTCCGATAATCATTTCAATTACGGTAAACAATGCGTGTCCTCCGTCAAGAGCCGGAATGGGTAATATATTCATAAAGGCAAGAACCATTGAAATAATGGCACTTAAATACCAAAAACGTTGCCAGTGCCAAGTGCCTCCAAATATTTTTGCAATACCTATGGGACCTTGTAGACTGTCTGTGGCTTTTTCTTGTCCTGTGAAAACTTTTCCCAGTCCTTTGGCATTGGCTCTAATGGCTTCAAAAGCATCTTTCCAACCATATTTCATGGCACTAAAGAATGTATATTTTACTTGTGGAAATTCAGGAATTTTTACCGCAAAACCGATTCTTCCGGTTGTGTCAACTAAGGTGTGAAGTTTAACGATGCTGTCGTTTCGTAAAACATTTAGAGTAATGTTATTCCCTTTTTCGTGTTGTAGGATAGTGCTTAAATCTCCAAAAGCATTAACAGGCGTTTCGTTTATTTTTACAATTTGGTCGTTGGGCAATAAGCCTGCATTTTTTGCATTCTGACTTACTACGCTTTCTACAATTGGAGCGAAATTGGTAAGTGATATAAAGTTATGATTGCCTTTTACGATGTGAGAATATAAGGTGTCGGGTAGGGTTATGGTTTGTGGATTACCATTGCGAAGAATATCTACCGACTCGCCAAAAAACATGTGTGTTGAACCAAGGTCTTCGCCTCTAATGATTGGCTTTCCATCGATGTGAGTGATAATATCGCCTTTTTGAAAGCCAATTTGCATGGCGTATTCCGAAGGATAAATACCCTCTTCAACGGCAGAAAGCTGTGTATAGCTTTTGTTGTAATGTAGGTGCAAAAATGTTAAAATCAACACACCAAGTACAACATTCATAAAAACACCGGCAAGCATAACAATAAGTCGTTGCCATGCAGGTTTTGATCGAAATTCCCACGGTTGCGGAGGCTTTTTCATTTGCTCTTTATCCATAGATTCGTCAATCATACCGGCTATTTTTAGAAAAAAATAAAAAATTTATCGACTTTTATTCCAAAGGCACGTGCTGCCAAAAAGTGTCCCAATTCGTGGATAAATACTAATAAAGAGAGTGCCAGTAATAACTGGGCTGTCATAATTAAACCGTTCATGCTCTATAAGGTATTAATAATATTTAAGGCTGCTTGACGAGCCAATTTATCATTTTCAATAAAATCTTCGAGGTTTGCGGGTTTTGAAAAACTTATTTTATTCATAACCGTTTCATTGATTTTCGGAATATCGGTAAACCCTATTTTCTCTTTTAAGAAAGCATCAACTGCCATTTCATTTGCTGCATTTAATACGCATGCAGCATTTCCTCCTGTTTCCATGGCATGATATGCTAATTTTAAGTTTGGAAAACGTGTAATGTCTGCATTGAGGAAGTCGAGTTTTCCTATTTCTGCAAGATTAATAGGCGGTACATGCGTTTTTATGCGTTCAGGGAAAGAAAGTGCATACTGAATGGGCAATTGCATGTCGGTTGTGCCAAGTTGAGCTTTCATGCTTCCATCAATAAATTCGACCATTGAATGTATGATAGATTGCGGATGAATCAATACTTCAATTTTTTCAGGAGGTAAACCGAATAACCATTTGGCTTCAATGACTTCAAGCCCTTTGTTCATTAAACTGGCGGAATCAATGGTTACTTTTGCTCCCATATCCCAGTTTGGATGGTTTAGTGCTTCTTTTACGCTTACTTTCTTTAACTCTTCTTGTGTTTTATCTCTGAAAGGACCTCCCGATGCTGTTAAAATAATTTTCTTTAATTGACTGACAGGTTCGCCGTTTAAGCATTGAAATATGGCTGAGTGCTCCGAGTCAACAGGAATAATAGGAACTCTGTATTGTTGAACGGCTTTCATAATCAACTCTCCGGCAACAACCAACGTTTCTTTATTTGCTAAAGCAATGGGTTTTCCTGCCTCAATGGCTTTTAATGTGGGCTTTAACCCTGCAAACCCGACCATAGCGGTAAGTACCATATCTATGGTGCTTATTTGAACCACTTGCTCGATGCTTTCTTCTCCTGCAAATACCTTTACGTCAAAATCTTGTAAGGCATCGGCTACGGGTTGATATTTATCCTTGTTGGCAATAACAACCATGTTGGGTTCAAATTCGCGGGCTTGTTCAATGAGAAGTTTATCGTTGTTGCCGGCAACTAAAACCTCTACTTCAAATTTATCTTTATGTTGTCGGATAACGTTAAGGCATTGTGTCCCAATAGAGCCTGTTGAACCGAGTATTGCTATGTGTTTTTTTTCAGACATTAAAAATTTATGAGTTTTTCAGGGTCAATGGGAGTTCCATTGTGCCAAATTTCAAAGTGTAAATGATTCCCGAAACTAACTTCTCCGGTATTTCCGTAATAGCCTATAACATCGCCTGCCTTTACTTTGTCGCCGGTTGTTTTATTGAGTTTTTTGAGATGCCTATATACGGTTAAGTAGTTTCCTTTGTGTTGAATTTGAACGGTATAGCCGGTTTCGATAGTCCAGTTGGCAAGAATAATTGTTCCGTCAAGGCTTGCAAATACGCTTTCGTTTTTAGAGGTAACAAGGTCAGTTCCAAAATGACCTTGTGCCGGATTAAATTTGTTTGTAATCATTCCTTGAACCGGTGGGAAAAATGTTTTTGTCCAAGCGATTCTTTCAATATATGGTTTTTCAATAATCGTTTCCGGCTGTATGTTTGAACCATCTGAAAAATTAAAATCAGATACTGTAATACTTGAATCTTCAATATTGCTATTATAAATAGGCATTTGGGTTTGCAGGGTATCTCCAGGCATTTCTCCAAGTAACACTTGTTTCATATTGGCAAGGTATTGATCTCGAAGTTGAATTTCATGCTCTAAACTGTCTAACCGAATGGTGTTTTTGACAATCTCTTTTTTTGTTTCTTTATTTGGGTAACCGGGTATAAGTTCTCGGATTGGGGTGTATGCTATTGCTGCATACGTAATTCCAACGACTAAGAAAATGGCAGATAATACAAGTAACAGAAATCCTAAACGATTAAATTTAAATGTTTTTCGTTCTTCAAATGTTTCGTTGGCTGTAAATGTAATACGTTATATTTCAACCATTTTGATATTTTTTTTTGTCTTGCCATTTCTCGTATTAATCCACAAAGATATTGAAATTTCTAAGAATAGAGCAATAATTTTTCAGAGTGTTAAATGTCAAGAATTCGGCATTTAAAATGTACGTTTTAAGATATTTAGTTCTAAATAATACTAATCTCTAATAACCATTAATTTTAAACCTATGCTTTCATTTTCTTTCAAAATATTAACCCAATAAACGCCGGAAGATAAGCTTTCTGTAGAGAGGGAAACTACCGATTGATTTATATTTTCAATGCATAATATTTTTGCCCCTAAATTATCGAATACGGAAATGGATTTAACTTGTTGATAATGAATCCCAAGGTTGATTTTTACATAATCATTTGCAGGGTTGGGATAGAGCTTGATTTTTTCAATATCGTTAATGGTTATTGTTTTTTCCTCATTTGAGGATGCACAATCGTTGTTTGCTTCTAAAACAATGGTATAAGTTCCGTTTGCAGTGTACATATGCTCTGCATCGGTTGTTGTTTCGGTTGTTCCGTCGCCTAAATCCCACAAGTAAGAATCAGCATGATTACTGGTATTGGTAAAAACAAACTTCGGGAGTGATAAACTGTCAATGGTAAAATGAGCTTCCGGCAAAGGAATTTTAGTGCCTGTAACGGTTGAAGAATCAGCTCCGCATGAAACTGTAACGGTGTAAGTAAAGATTAATCCTGAGTTTGTCCAAGTTCCGCCTGTATCGGGAGTACCGCCTAAAGCATTAAATAACTCGTTTTCGCTTGGAGTTGTGCCTTCACAAATATCCAATGTACCATTGGTTCCTGCATTTGGTGCTTGAACTACCGTAATGTAATTGTCAACGGTTTTGTTGTCTTGTCCTAAAGAATTAGAAACGGTTAAAGAAACGTTGTAAGTTCCCGGAGTGTTATAAATATGGGTTGGATTTTGAGTTGTTGCAGGCGAAGTTCCGTCTCCAAAATTCCAAGACCATGAAGACGGATTATTTTCGGATAAATCGGTGAAATTAACAACAGAACCGGTACATACATGCAATGATTCAGCAGAAAAATCAGCCGTAGGCGGAAGAACAACATTCGGTACTAAAGGCGTTTCCCATAATCCTCTGCCATAAGACGCTAAGCGTAATCGGCTGTTAGACTCACTATTATCATCGTAATATATTTCCAATTCTCCGCATTTTACATTTGGTAATCCTTCGTTATACTCTACCCAATCATTGTTTCCTTTTTTGAAATAAACACCCAACTCAGTACCGACATATAGATGTATCTCATCAGTAATTTTTTTGTTTTGAACAATTGTGTAAATCGGTATTTGGGGCAATCCATCGGAAATATTTGTCCAAGTAGAGCCTCCGTCTGTACTTTCATAAACACCATGCGTATTGTATCCGCTAAGTGTGAGCCACAAATGATTGGCATCATCGTTTTTAACGGTAATGTAAGTTATTGAAGACGAAGAAGCAGGATTAGAAAGTGATTGCCAAGTTGCTCCACCATTGGTGGTTTTCCAAAGTGATGAGAAATCAGCAGCGTATAAAACGGATTCATTGGAAGGAGCAATTGCCAAAGAGCGTATTTTGTCACTGGTATTAAAAGATGATATTTTTGTCCAATTGTCTCCCATGTCGGTTGTTTTCCATACGTCTGCATAACCTGCATACAAGGTATTATGATTTGCAGGAGATATGATATAAGGAGTAACCCAAGCACCATCTCCGGCAGCTTCAGGTTCAATATCATCGGCAGACATCCAATTGTCCGTTGTTCTGCTAATTTGTCCGCGAGCATAGGAACCATATTGAATCTCAGAGTTGGTATAGTCTATCAAACATTCCATGCCATCGCCACCTTTTACATCATACCAATTTCCATTTTCTAATAATTTAGTTCCGTTATCTTGTAATCCGGTTATGGTCATTGAACTTTCTTGAGCACATACACCTAGTTTGTACATTTGGCTAATTACTAATCCGTTAGATTTATCTGTCCAACTGTCTCCATTGTCTTGTGAGATGTAAATACCTCCGTCGTTACCTTCAAATAAATCGCCGTTATTTCGATATTTTAAGCTGTGCTTGTCGGCATGTACGGCTTGTATGCCATTTTCGCCATACCAATGGTTAGACAAATTCCAAGTTGTTCCGCCATCAACACTTTTCCATGTATTAACACCGCCTACGAAAATTATATTTGGATTGGTTGGCGATATGGCTAAAGATAAATCGTACCAACCTTGACCGGAACTTCCGCTTGCATCAGCATACCAATCCAATAGATTTTGTGTGTTTCCGTCAAGCAACATGCTAAAAGAGTTTGCGTTATCGTCTGATTTATAAATGCTATGCAAGCCTCCTTGACTGTTTGAAATTAATGCAATGAGTAAATTCGGGTTAGCAGGCGTAACCGCTAATTCTATTCTGTAACCACTGCTGTTTTCATTATGAACTAAACTCCATGTAGCTCCGGTGTTGGTCGATTGATAGATTGTGCCATATTGGGTTGAACCGTATAAGGTTGAAAAATCACCGGGTTTGTACTCTAAATCAATAAAAGAATAATTATTTAACTTAGACCAATTATTGCCACCGTCGGTAGTTTTATATACACCATTGTGGGTAGCGGCTATAATAACTTGGTCGTTATTGGGGTCTAACAACAACCGATAAACATTTTGTCCTTGATTTAAAGTAAATTGTAATCCGGTAGTATTCCAAGTAGCTCCGCCGTCGGTTGATTTTAATACGCCTATACTTCGGTTATCCCAAGCGTCTCTGTCTCCCGTGGCAATATAAATGGTTTGAGATGTCTCATAATCACTGGGGATAATAATATCGGATACGCCTAATATTTGGTTGTTATCGGTTAAACAAGTCCACGAATTGCCATTGTCTTGAGTAACCCAAAGACCTCCGGCAGGTGCACCTATCCAGTAAGTATTATTATCGGTAGGATGAAAAGCTATGGTATTAATACGACCTATGCCGGCATACCCACCGCTTGATGAATTTGTTCCTAGGTTTACCCAATTGGCTTGATAAGTATCAGAACGAGTATTGCTGTGTGTTTGTCTGAACTCATCATACACTTGTTGGGCTGTTTTTGCGGGGAATGTTCCGGTTTTTGCATCAACTTGATATTGCATATCGTAATACCAACGCATAAATTGTTTCCAGCCGTAAGCTTTTTTCTTTACTCCATTTTCGTAATAATATCCGTTTTTAACGTTGTAAGCTTCCCAATACGTATCGAAAGCTTTTTTATGGTCTTTTAATGTCAACTCTTGACGGGTCTTGTTTTTGGGTAATAAATCAAGCCATTGTTGTGCTTGAACACTCATATGTGTTACTGACAACAGAATAATTAGAAAAAGTATATTTTTATTCATGGGTTTAAATTTTATAATTGGCAGCAAAGATATAACTCTAATTTTTAATTATTATTATAAAAGATTTGGTAATTGACTCAGAACAATATTAGGTAAATAAAAAAAGGGAGTGTTAAAGCTCCCTTTAATTGTTTGGTGGAGTATAGCGGGGTCGAACCGCTGACCTCGTGACTGCCAGTCACGCGCTCTAGCCAACTGAGCTAATACCCCTTTTTTATTACTTGTGGTTAACCACAAGTTTTTTATAACCTAACGGACGATTATTTTTATCCATAAATTGAATAATATAAGCACCGTTTGGTAAAAAATCGGTGGCAAATTTAGTAATCTTATTTTTTATAAAAAACTGTTTGACATATTTTCCTTCAAAAGTTGTAATTTTAATGGATTGACATTGGCTGTTAATGTTGCTACAATCAATGGTTATAGCATTTGATGCAGGATTGGGGTAGATGTTTATGTTTGTACTGTAGTTTTGTTGTGAAATTCCTACGGGTGCTTTGTAGTGAAGCTTTAAATTATAAACAGAATCTTGGGTTTCATTGGTTTTAATTTCAGCAAGGGGTAAACCGTATTCGGGAGTCCACCATTTTAATGTGTATGTGGTATCTTGTATTGGTAAATCTATCGGTAAAGCATCACCAACGCCAGGAACCGATGACAAAGGAACCCATGCTCCTGTCCATGACGAACGAACATAAATATCTGCAAAGTTTATTTGTTTTTGAAACTCTTTTAAACAGTTAAATGTCCCATTATTTGTTACAGGAAGATCAATGGTAACATTTTCCGTGTTAATAATTTCATTTTGAACTTCAGAGGAAATCATCAGCTTAACGGAATCAAACATTGCAGCAAATGTTGCATAGAAATCAGCAGGAATAACCGACTCTAAGTCTGAAACAGGTATGGCTTTTTCTCCTGAACCGCTATCTGTAAAGCTTGTAGTAGAGGTTGTTGGAAACTCCATGATTTTTAACGGGTCATTCATGCGAACGGTTACACCTAATACCAAAAGAGACGCAAAAGCTCCTATGGATTCTACTTTCTGCTCATCTTTTTTAATGAACAGCCCAATAGCCAGGTTGTTTAAAAAATGGGTTGCATCTGTGAATGAACCATCTGTGTCAAAATCAGTCGGGTCAAGAAATTTAACGGTGTCAATCGTATTGGTTGAAAACATCTCAATGGAATTAAATGACATTCCATTGTTTTCAAAAGTGCTTATTAAAACAGCTTCTTCTTCGGGGGTGTTTGAGTATGTAATAAGAGGAAATCTGTCTCCAATGTTTGGGTAATTGTTTGCCTCAAAACTTACTTGGGCAAAACTGCTTGTAATAAAACCTAAAATTAAAATTGATATTGTATAAATGTTTTTCATGATATTTAGAATGTTGTTTGTGGCGTAATGGTAATGGTTTCTTCATAAACTTTATCGTTTTCAAGTACCAATACTCCTATTCCTTTTCTTATCGGATTTCCTTCTTTTGTTACTTCTACTCGGTAAATGGCTTCATAAAGAAATGTTTTTTCAACTTTGCCATTGGCTTTTGTAAAACTGGTGTCTGCTATGGGTTTTGCTCCTGATTCTAAGTAAACCATAGTATGTGTACTGTCAGAATCAGCCGCTTTAATTACAACCATTGCTTTTTTTACCGGTTTTCCTTCTTGGTCTATAACAAGGATTGTTGCTTTTGGCGGTTGCGGTTTCTTACATGCGTTGGCGAAAACTAAAAATATGGCAACAATTGCCAATACGAAAATGTGTTGATATTTTCTGTTCATCATTAGATAAAATAATTATTTTTGTAAAATACAATTTTAACAAAGTTAGCAAAAATTTTATAATATTCAAGAGAGATTTCTATGAAAAAGAACGTTTTAATTATTTTAGTGATTTTATTGCTTGCATCTTGTGCTGTTTTTAAATCAAAAGTTCCAACGGAGCAGAAAGTTCTGGTTGAAACCAATTATGGCGACTTTGTTGTTAAACTTTACAACGAAACACCCAAGCACAAAGAGAATTTTGTAAAATTGGTTAATGAGTCTTATTATGACAGTTTACTTTTTCATAGAGTAATAAATCAATTTATGATTCAAGGCGGCGACCCCGAATCTAAAAATGCACCTTCGGACAAACGTTTAGGTAATGGCGGACCTGGATATAAAATAGATGCGGAGTTTGTAGACGGAATTTACCATAAAAAAGGAGCTTTGGCTGCTGCTCGCGAAGCTAATTTTGCAAACCCCGAAAAACGTTCGTCAGGCTCGCAATTTTATATTGTTGAGGGGACTGTTTGGAACGATTCTCAGCTTGATTTAATGATGAAACGGAGAAATTCTCATGTGATTTCAGAATATGTGGGACAATTTCTAAAGCAACCGGAAAATAAAGAAATATTAAACCATGTTGATTCGTTGAAACGTCATCACCTTGCGAGAGAGTTTGACGTGCTGTATTCTCAACTTGTCGACCGAGTGATGCCAAAAATTAAGGCGGATTCGGTAAAATTGTTAGAATTAAATGACGCTCAACGAGAAATTTATAAAACTATCGGCGGAAGTCCTCACCTTGACGGAGAATATACGGTTTTTGGCGAGGTTATTATGGGAATGAAAGTTATTGAGCAGATTTCGGATTTAAAAACCGATGCCAATAACCGACCATTGCAAGATGCAATGATAATTCGAATGAAATTAATTTCGGATAAAGAGTGGAAACACTTGGAAAAAGAAATCGTGGAATAACAAGTTTCGTGTAACTTTTGAAGTCGGTAAGTTTTATTATTTTTGTCAAAGCTTAAAAGCAGTTAATTATGTTAGAAAAAGTTAGAATCTTAAAGCAGGAAGTATTGGATTTTAATCCTGAA
>PDWI01010834.1_pt1 | contig 10131 bp, 6 predicted proteins | sample 1430891 | NCBI WGS metagenome assembly PDWI01 (sample SAMN01162508, study PRJNA174530) | Oral metagenome, whole genome shotgun sequencing project. | biome: Marine environment; feature: Marine mammal; material: Swab sample of the gingival sulcus; isolation source: swab sample of gingival sulcus... | reverse complement strand
AAAACCTTTGAAATATTTTGATATTTCTTCATGCTTTTAAGTACAAATCTAAAGTATTCTATACGTTCTGTGAAAACAAGATTAACCGAATTCAGGTTAATAACAAAATACCGCTGAAATTTTTCAAAAAAAAAGTCTTAAATAAATTATTTAAGACCTGATAGGGGAGAAAGGGTGAATTATTTTGTTTTAATTCGTCATCAAAAGAACGAAAAATTTAATTCTTTTTGCATTGTCTTAATTAATACTTATTAACCAAAATATTAACATTCTTAAATTTCAATGAGATTTATCATCTTTAGTATTTTTAGAGTTTGTTATTTTTACCCAAAAATTTTTAATTATGATTGTAATTACTGATAGTGGCTCTACCAAATGTGATTGGATAGCCATTGATGACCACGGTGTACAACTTTTTGAAAAAGTTAGAACTAAAGGATTAAATCCGGCAATACTCACCTCCGGAGAATTAATGGGCAGAATACGAGAAAGCGATATGCTGATGTCATATAAAGACGAAGTAGAGGAATTGTACTTTTATGGTGCGGGCTGTGGGACTGAAGGACCTGCACTGGCTTTGGAACAAGTATTAAAAAAGTTTTTTACAAATGCAAAAGTTGTAGTTGCCGAAGATACGCTGGCAGCTATCTATGCTACCACCAATGGTAATGAACCAGCGGTAGTATGTATTTTGGGTACAGGCTCCAACTGTACTTATTATGATGGTGAAAAAGCTATTCAACGTGTAAAATCTCTGGGTTATATTTTAATGGATGATGCCAGTGGTAATTATTTTGGCAAACAATTACTCCGTGACTATGCATTTAAACTTATGCCGTCGCATCTCAGAGTTGCCTTTGAAAGCAAATATCAACTGGATTCTGATTTTATAAAATACAATATTTATAAACAACCCAACCCAAATGCCTATTTGGCTCAATTTGCCGAATTTATGTTCTTGCAAAAAGATGATCCTTATGTTAGTAATCTTATCAAAGAAGGCATACGGTTATTTACCAAAACCATGATTTATCAATTTAAAGAAGAAATAAAAACCGTACCGGTACATTTTGTTGGGTCTATTGCCTATTTATCACAACCTGAAATTAAAGAGGTAGCCAAAGAAATGGGCTTTACCTTAGGCAGTTTTGTAAAACGGCCTATTGAAGGATTGGTTGCTTACCACGCTAAGCATATCGAGAATTGAGTAAAAGTAAAGCAATTATTAGACTTGGTATAAAAATTCTCCGGCCCTTGGGTCGGAGTTTTTTATTTAATGATATTAATATTTGGCATGTTATTATTTCTATATTTGCAGCCCCAAATAATAATTTAGAATTAAATGGAAATTGCATTAATAGCCCACGACGGCAAAAAAGCCGAAATGGTTCAGTTTTTAAATGAACACAAAGATATATTACGTTCCAAAAATATCAGTTTGATTTCTACGGGTACTACCGGTGAAAAGGCCAAGATAGCCGGATTTAAAGTAAATGCGTTACTCTCCGGTCCTTTGGGCGGAGATGCTCAGATAGCTGCCCGGGTGGCTGTAGGAAAGTGTAAAATGGTACTGTTTTTTAGAGATCCGCTGGCTAAGCATCCGCATGAACCGGACGTACTAATGCTTATGCGTTTATGCGATGTACACAACGTGCCACTGGCCACTAATCCTGCCACCGCAGATTTGTTGATTAAAGCAATTTAAATTTAGGTTATACCAGTTCTGCTTTAAAAATACTCAAAAAATAAAATGATGAATTTTTGTGATAGATAAGGCGTAAAAATTAAGTATAGCCCATAGCTATGATTTATTTTTACAACGCAGTATAGCTCAAAAAGGCACATTTTATTGAGTAATTTTGATGAAGAAATGGTATTAGGTAGGCCTCGTTATTTTTATTAATAATAACTACATTTTTACGAGTGTATAACTGCGGGCAGGAGACTGTTACGGCTACTGTTGATATGCCAGACTATGGTTTTTCTCTCAATTTTTTATACCATTTATACCCCAGCATTAAAAGTATGCCCAAACCAATTAACCCGGAAACACCAAAAATCCAGCTTATGGTATTTTTAAGTACTACCAGAAATACTATGGCAAATAGTAATATGGTAGCCACCTCATTCCACATCCTTATTTTAGCTGAAGAATAGGGCATAATCCCTTTTTTCATTTTATTCATTAAGTGTTGACAACTAAAATGGTAGAGGTAGAGCAGGGCAACACATATTAGCTTTACCCACATCCAGGGCTCCAGTAACCATGCAGGTTGCAGCCACAAGAGCCAAGTTGCTAAAATTAACGTGAGTATTGCGGATGGCCAAGTGATAATATGCCATAACCTTTTGCTCATTAACAGGTATTGTTTTTGTAGAATTTGTCTTGCTGGTTCGGGTTGTTTCTCCGCTTCTTTATAGTAAATAAATAAGCGAACAATATAAAAAAGGCCGGCAAACCAGGTAATAATAAATATGATATGGAGTGCTTTTATTGTAAGGTAGCTCATTACAGTACATTTTGCGGTTCATCCACCCATTTATTTATCCAGTTGGCGGTAACATTAACCCAAGCTGCTTTGTCATTTAGACAGGTTATATACCTAAAGTCTTCACCACCCGCTGCTAAGAATTCTTTTTTGCCTTCCATGGCTATTTCTTCCAGTGTTTCTAAACAATCGGCTACAAAAGCCGGTGTTATTACAGCCAAATTTTTTACTCCGTTTTTTGCCAATCGTTCCAATTCAAAATCTGTATAAGGCCGTAGCCAGGGGTCTTTTAATAATCGGGACTGAAAAGAATCGCTTACTTTATCGGGGGATAATTGCAATGTTTTTACAATACTCTTGGTGGTCTCAAAACACTGGTGCCGGTAACAGGTTCTATGGGCTCTGGAAGGCTTTTCACAACAGTTGCTGTCTATTTTGCAGTGTGAGTTGGTAAAATCTGATTTGTAAATATGCCGTTCCGGAATACCGTGATAGGAGAACAAAATATGGTCGTAATCAAAATCTTTGAGTTGTGACTGAATGTCATTGCTAATTACTTTTATATAATTGGTCTTGTTATAAAATGGCGGAAAAATATTTATTTTTATGGTAGGGAAGTGTTTTCTGTTTTCAATTTTTGCCTTTTCTACTACAGTTTCATAAGATGACATGGCATAGTGAGGATAAAGCGGCATCAGCAATATTTCTTCTACGCCTTGTTGTACCAGTTGTGCTATACCTTTGTGAATGCTCATGGAGCCGTATCGCATTCCTAGAGCCACCGGAATATCAGATCTTTCGGCTACTTTTTTAGCATACCGTTTAGAAATTACAATAAGCGGTGAACCCTCTTTCCACCATATTTTTTTATAAGCCGCAGCAGATTTTTTAGGGCGGGTATTTAAAATGATGCCTTTTACCAAAAGATAGCGTTTCCAATAGGGCAGGTCAAGAACGCGTCCATCCATTAAAAATTCATTCAAATATTTTCTTACATCCTTCGTTTTGGTACTATCAGGAGAACCTAAGTTTACCAATAACACGCCTTTTTTCATTAGTATGGGTTAATTTTTACGTAAACAAGCATGCAAAAATACAACTATTTAGGATAATTTTTTTAATTCAAAACAGTTTTACTAAACGAGTTCAATGAAAAATGTATTTAACGAAATATTAGTTTTGCTTTACTACCTGATTTAAATATCTTTACTAATTAAGATTAAAAAATGCTATGCGAAGAATATTTTTTTTAATAATGGCTTTGGTCTTTGTACAACTTCCTGCTCAACAAAAATATCGAAGTTTATTGTGGAAAATTTCCGGCAATGGCCTCACCCGGGATTCCTATCTTTATGGTACCATGCACGTAAGTAGCAAAGTAGCTTTTCGGTTAGATGATGTTTTTTACAAAGCCTTGTTAGAAAGTGATGTAATAGCCTTAGAATCTGACCCTGCGGAGTGGTTAGAAAACAGTTACGAATTATTAAATACCTACGGCGGATACTACGGAATGGGTAGAGATTACAATAAGAATTTCTATGAAAATCTGGTAGAAATGTATTTTCCAAAACGTATTTATATAAGAAACGCCATTCGCTTAGACAATCAAATGGTCAATAACTTTTTGTACAGAAAACAATTGGGAGCAGATAATTTTGAAGAGGAGACCTTCTTGGATATGTTTATCTATCAAGCCGGCAAGAAGTTTGGTAAGGAATTTATGGGATTGGAGGATTTTAAAGAATCACGGTATCTGGTAACCAAGGCCGGTTACAATGCAAATAAACGCCAAATAGATACCTGGTTACGAAAATTATACGATGAGAAGTCCAACTATAGTCTTACAGAAAACGCTTATAGAGACAGGAACTTAGATTTGCTGGATTCTATCGGTAAAGCCACAAATACGGCTCATTTTAGGCAATATATGCTCTTTAATAGAAATGCCAATATGGTAGAAGTGTTAGACTCCGTAATGCGTAAAAAATCGGTTTTTTCCGGAGTAGGGGCAGCCCATCTTCCGGGCCCTAAGGGTATTATTGAAATGCTGAGAGAGAAAGGTTATACCGTAACTGCCCTTACTTCTGCAAAAACCGACTTTGCTACTAATGAAAAGGAAAAACTTGAAAACACCTTTATAAAACCAAAATTAAAAACCGAAACCTCACCGGATGGTTTTATTTCCGTTCTTAGTTTTCAGCCCTTGAAAGAACTCAATTTATACAATCAAAAATATTATATCGCTACGGATATGGTCAATGGCGGCTACCTTGCCATTACCCGGATAAATACTTTTGAATACTTAAACAAACCGGAATATAATATCTCATTATCGGAAATAGACCAGTTGTTATACGAAGATATTCCGGGAAATATTTTAGAAAAAGAATATATAAAAAAGCCCTATCCCGGAATAAAAATTGTTAATAAAACCAAAAAAAATGATTATCAGCAATATTGTATTTACAAGACTCCATTGGAGATAGTCATTGTTAAATTAGGCGGAAAAAAACACTATGCCCGATTGCATGGCGATAAAATCTTTAATAGCCTAAACTTTAAAAGTGCACCGGAGAAGAGTGTGTTATATATCCCTGAATATGGGAAATATAGCGTTCGGTTGCCTTCTAATTATATTGCTGAAAACTTATCCGTTCCCGGAAAAAGAATAGTACAAGCCTATAATGAAAAAGGCTATTACATTTTACAGGAAATTCCCGTACATGAGACCAAATTTATAGAAGAAGATGCCTTTGAAGCTAAATATTTGCACGAGGCATTTTACAATAATTTGGAAATAAAAAATTTTAAAGGATTTTTTAAAAATAGTAAAAAAAACCGATACTTTTCATCAGCTGTAATTGATTCTGTTCATCAAAAAAAGATTTATTTATATTCTGTTTTGAAGGATGACATTTATTATTTATTGGGTTATATAGGCAAAGATAAAACGCAAGCTGATGATTTCTTTCAGTCTTTTACGCTTAGGCCATTACAGTATAAAAAACCTTTTAAAGAGGTAAGGGATACCGCTCTGCATTTTTCTGTAAAAAGCCCCGTTAATATGCCTTTCCCAGTAATGAATTACGGTGATAATTCATTATACGAAAAAAGTTATCACAGAAAAGAAAAAACTACAAAATATACAGCCTTAACCAATGAAGAGATTGAAATAAAACGCACTAAGTTTCACGATTTAAAGATGTTTAGTAACATAGACAGCCTATGGGCTAATACCAACAAATATTATCAGGATAAATTTACAGTTCACCATGAAAAAAAGTCGAAAATAGGAGATGTTTATACCTATACATTCTTTTTAAGAGACAGCCTAAGTGCCAAGCAGATAAGAGTAAAACAACTGCTGAAACAAGGTGTGATGTATGAGCTAAAATCTGTAGAAGACAGCGTGCAAAATCCATCAGTGTTTAAAGATAGTTTTTACAATACTTTTACCATTATGGATACGTTATTGGGCAGGAATGTCTTTGACGATAAAGTAACTGATTTTTTTAATGCCCTAAAATCAAATGACAGTCTGGCTATTAACGCTGCATATTTGTTGAACTTTAAGGAAAAGGATGCCAAAGCTATGATGGCCATGCTAAAAAATCCGGATTATTTTAAAAACAACGTGTATGCTCAAGAGGTTTTAATATATAACCTGGCCAAGTTTGATAAGCCTTATATTGATAATTTTCTAAAACAATTATATCGCGATTCGTATTCTGACGGTAAAGTACAAATTAATATTTTATCTGCTTTTATGAGAAGTGAAAAGTTGAGTGGTCAGGAAACGGTATTGGAACTGTTATCTGAAGATTTTCCGGTGGGCGGTTATCAATTAAACAATTTGTTTACTTCGCAGGATACCTTGTCATTACGAAAAAAAATGTTTCCAAAATTACTTGGATACAGTAGTGTTCAGGAATATAAAAAGCCAATCTATTCATTGCTGGCACAATTAAAAGACAGTGGCTTTATTAAACCAAAGGTCTATAAAAAATACAAAACCCAGTTACTGAATGATGCAAAGATAGAATTGAAAAGAAGCCTGTTGAAAAATAATAATTACACTACAAATTTAAACTGGAAATCTCTGTTGAGTATTTATGTAAAATTGCTTTTTCCATACAGGAAAGAAAAAGACATCAATTTCTTTTTTAACCAATTGTTAAATAGTGATGATGCTTATGCTTTGGCTAATTATTATGTATTGTTAACAGAGCGTAAGCTGCCTATACCCAAAAATTTGCGTAAAAAAACCATAGAAAATCCGGAAAGTTTAAGTATAGTTACAGACATTTTAACCGAATTAAAGATGCCGCCCAAGGAATCTAGTGACAATGATTTCCAAAAAAAGTATGCCCGGTCTAAGATTTTGAAGTATCACTATATGAAAAAAAATAAAGACAGTTTATATTTTCATAAGAAGATATCGTTATCCATTAATCATAAGGAAATAGAGGTGTATTATTTTGTCTTAGAAACCAATAGCTCTTATGGTAATTCTAAATACCTCCATGCCATTGCATTTGAAAAGGAAGGAAATATTTTGAAATCCAAACCGTATTTTGAGGTAAAAAACCATAATTATGTTATGAATGAATTAAAGACCACTGCTGAGTTAGAACAAAAAATTCTTGATGAGGTACGATTTAAAGACAGGGAAAGGTTTAATAATAATCCATATCACACGGAGGGGATATTGGATGTGTTCTAAATACATGATTAAAGATTTTTTCTATCCGGCTCCCTGAGAGGCTACTTTTGTCGGTTTCATCCATGTTGGTGCACCTGTTGCATTTAGTTTTCGGCGGTAAAGTTTATTGTCAGATACCACATATAAAACATCAAAATTTTTACCGCCAAACATAACTGATGAAATTCTACCCGAAGGTAATGTTAGTATTGCTCGTACCCGCCCATTCTGGTCGCATACCTGAACGCCCATTGCACTTGCTACATAGAGGTTGCCATTCTGGTCAAAAACCATATTGCCAAGATTATTAAAATTAAAATTATCAGTATTATGCAACCAGTAGAATCTTTGTGTATTTATCAATGTTCCCGAAGGATTGATTACATGGCTGTAAATCCAATGAGAATTTTTTTCTGACTGCATTAATAATTTTTGGTTGGGATAAATAGCAATGTTGTTTCCCATCCGCAGATTATTATTTATCATTTTTTTAGTGCCGTTTTCTTTAATCAGCCATAATTTATTAGCCTTATCAGGAATTTCCTGTGTGATGTAAATGTCTTTTTTTGAAGTGGTTATGAGCTGTTTTGCATTTAATATTCCGTCTGCTATCGTTCTCTTGCTGTTTTTGCCCAATGCCATCCTTATAATTGTACCTTTAGAATTAACAATATATAAGCCTTTACCGTCTGTACCAATTAGTTTCTCACCTTTATCAAGTGTTCTTTCGGTAGTAACCGTATTGGTTGAGTCAATTTTAGAGATACTTCCATCGTTATTTTGAAAAATGATATTACCGTCTCCATCCGCAAACAATCCGCTTAAGGGTGAAATATTAGACTGTACTTCCTGCCATTCAGAACCTTTTAATAATATGGATGTAAGCATGTTGTTTAGAGAGGTGCCTTTTTTTACCGGAGACGGATAACCTTTCCACAACCAACGCATTACATCCGGAAAGATATTTGTTGCATGTACATCGTCATGTGCACCCCTGCCCCAGTTGTGTTCTAATTCGTAACCGGCAAAATTCAAAGCAGATTCCATTAACAGGTTTGCTTCGTACCAATTGCCAAATAATGGATTCCAAACATCGTTTATGCCATCTTCTAAAAAAATTCGTAAGGGTTTGGGTTCTGTTTTACGGATTAGGGCAGGGTATTCATTACCTCCACGCATGGCAACATAAGTACCTATGGAGCTAAATAAGCGGCTAAATTTATCAGGGCGTTGCCATGCGGCAGTAAATGCACATATTGCTCCACTGCTTACACCTGCTATTGCCCTGTCATTAGGATTTTTAGAAAGCCTGATAGAGCGGCCGTCATTGGTTTTTTGCTTTTCAACATCCGGAAGTAGCTCTTCTAATAAAAAACGAACAAACGTATCGTCTGTTTTATCATATTCATTGCTGCGATTAAAACGTAAAACTTCATTGTTACCGTCTAACACTTCTCCTGAACCCACAAAAACTCCAATTGTAATTGGCATTTCATCAGAAGCAATTAAATTATCAAATACGGTGGGAGCGTTAAATAAAATACCATCCATACAGACATAAAGACATGCTGGTTTTTCCGGAGAATAACTCGCAGGAACATAGATTGAATATTTACGGCTTGTACCCGGATATATTTTTGATTTTGTAAACTCTTTTTTTATAATTTCACCGGGAGTAACATCCTTTTGCACCTGTGTGGCTCTATCGTACGGATAAGCAGCATTGGCTATATTTTGTGCCGTTGATAGGTAAGATGCCAATGTGATTAGTGTGATTAAAGTAAATTTTTTCATTTTTGCGGATAAATTGAACTACAAGTTAAAAAATTTCTAATAACCTCCGAAATACAGCGGTAATTCTTATGCCTGATGTTATGTCTTATAACAATTGTTTTCCTGTTAGGCTCTTAAACTTTAATATAAATCTTTCTCTTGTCTAACCACCATCCCACAGCCCAACAGCACATGGTAAAAGTAATGGCAAACAGAAATGAACCAAAATACGCTCCGGCATGGGCAAAGATATTTTGGTAAATCCATTCGTACCATGATATGCCATCGGCAGTATGAAAAGTATATAGCAAAATAACCACCAATTCACTAAGCAGGTAAATAAAGAGCGGGTTTTTGCCTACAATCTCAAAAAAGTTTGTCCAGCGATGGTTTTTATAAAATGTAATAACATACATCAGGGTGGCAATTAAGATGAGGTCTAAGCCTACAGTAAGCATTACAAAACTACTGGTCCATAATTTTTTGTTGATGGGAAAACTCATATCCCATAGGTAGGCCATAAAACATACTACAAATCCGGTAAGTAAAAGTTTGGCTATGGCTTCGTAGGTATTGCCTTTTTTCTGTATCCATACACCGGCGAAGTATCCTGCTATAACATTTACAATAGCCGGCAAAGTACTTAGCCAGCCTTCGGGGTCAAAAGCAATGCCTTCACCGTGATAGAGGTGATTGTCGCCCATTAACCAACGATCTAATTTTAATACGGCATTTCCTGTTAAAGTGAGTTCCTTACTTGCATCGCCAAAAATATAAAGCAGTACCCAATAACCTAAAAGGAAAATACCACTAATGCCCCAAATGAGTTTAGGTTTTAAATAATATACCATTAAAGAAGCGATAAGATAACATAGAGCGATACGTTGCAAAACACCCATTATTCGGGTATGGCTTATAGGCGATAAGCCCAGAGAGCCCGAATCGTCCATCCTTAGAAAGGGAAACCAATACATGAGATACCCCAGTAAAAAGATAATTATGCTTCGCTTAATGATTTTTTTGAGTACCTGAGCCTCAGTCATTTTTTCCCATTTACGCATAACAAAACTCATGGCATTGCCTACGGCAAAGAGAAAAGACGGAAATACCAAGTCAGTGGGTGTAAAACCATGCCAATTTGCATGTAATAGCGGAGCATAAGTAGTA
>PDWI01010833.1_pt1 | contig 10131 bp, 9 predicted proteins | sample 1430891 | NCBI WGS metagenome assembly PDWI01 (sample SAMN01162508, study PRJNA174530) | Oral metagenome, whole genome shotgun sequencing project. | biome: Marine environment; feature: Marine mammal; material: Swab sample of the gingival sulcus; isolation source: swab sample of gingival sulcus... | reverse complement strand
AGAAGAAGAGGAAGGGATGTCGAAAATTTTTGCCAAACTTGAAAGTCAAGGAAAATAAGCAAAACTGCATAAAGTTAAAACCCGCTCTTAACGAGTGGGCTTTTTCTTGGAATACAAAAAGTTTTGGTGAGCAAAACTTTTTGTAAAACTAAGAAACTTTTTTGATTATGTAACGAGTAATACCACGTGGGGTGGCTACCTCAACAGTATCCCCTTTCTTTTTATCCATAAGGGCTTCGCCGATAGGAGAACTAAAAGCAATTTTTCCTTCCGCAAGATCAGCTTCCTCGTTTCCTACAATGGTATATATGTGCTCACTCCCTCGTTCAGCATGCTCAACGCAAACCACAGAACCAAGAGCAACTGAACCATCCTCGCTACCAGAAACAACAACAGCATTTTTCAAAATAAATTCAATCTGAGAAATACGTGCCTCGTTTTTTCCCTGTTCATCTTTTGAGGTATGGTACTCTGCATTTTCTGACAAATCACCGAGTGACTTTGCAAAAGCAAGCCGATCAAGAATTTCCTTTCTCTTTTCTGATTTTCGATACTCAAGCTCATGTTCAAGCTCTGCTTTTTTCTCTTGGGTTAAAAACTCCTGTTCCTTATTCATGTTCTTCATTATAGACAATAGACCCTTCTTGTAAAGAAAGATCTAAAGACTCTGCCAGAAATCTGAGTAGTTCAAATCAACCTTATCAATGAAAGATTTCATGGCCCGTGATGCTGACCCCTTTGATCCACGAGGACCTCTCTCCATAGTAACAACAAAACTGTAGCGAGGTTTTTCGTAAGGGAAAAATCCAACAACCCACGAATTATAGAACTCATTGTTTTTTCCGACCTGTGCGGTACCTGTTTTTACCGCAAAGGAGACTTTCTCGTGCTGAAGGTTCTGTGCGGTTCCACGCAAAACCGTTTGACGAAGTCCATCCTGAACGAAACGGTAGTTTTTATCGCTGACCCCCTTAACCTGAACAGATGCAGAAATTTCATCTTTGATGAGCCCTGGGGTAAGTAATCTCCCCTTGTTTGCAAGAGCAGAAACCGATCGAAGCATCTGAAGAGGGCTCGCCTGGAAACCAAATTGACCGATAGCAGTAATGTAGGTGTCCCCCAAACGCCAACGCCCATCAGAAAAATGCTGCTTCTTCCAGCGAGGACTTGGAATTACCCCCTGCGATTCAGGCCCAAAATTGATACCGGTAATTTGACCGATTTCAAAAAGGTTAAAGTACCTGAGCATTCTCTCAATACCGAGCCCTTTTTGATTTTGGTACCCACCACTAATAGCATAGAAAAAAGTGTTCACCGAATCAGCAATCGCAAATGTAACATCACTCGGACCATGTCCTCCACGCTTCCAGTCACGATAAATAGAGGGTTTATTTGGATTGTACTTATTTGGGATTTCAATACGCCCTGTACTCTGAATTACCGTAGTCTCATTAATCAAGCCTTCTTCGAGTGCAGCGAGCGCAACAAAAAGCTTTATCGTTGAACCAGGAGAATAGAGCCCGTTAATGAGCCTGTTGAGGAAAGGCTTCTGAGGATTCAAAAAGAAGGCTCGAATAGCAGCAGAATCTTCCCCTTCGGAGAGTACCGAAGGATCATACTCTGGATAGCTCACCATAGACAAGAGTTCTCCTGTTTGAATATCCATAATTGCTCCCGAGCCAGCATTAAACCCAAAGGTTTTTGCCTGTTCCTCTATTGCAGCAAAGAGGAATTCTTGGAGCTTTGCGTCAATCGAACTCGTAATGTTTTCTCCATTAACCTGTTTTTCAATGTGATTTTTTGAGAGTTCTCTTCCGTAAGCATCAACTTCAAAAATAAGTGAACCATTCATACCTGAGAGTTCTTCATTGTACTTTTTTTCGAGTCCATCTTGCCCAACAATTTCTTTCTGCCAGTAGAAACCATTGTTATCTACACGAGGATACTTCACGTAGCCAAGAAGGTGACCAAAACCCTTGTGTGGGTAGTAAGCCCGCCTGTGAAAACCACTCTCTCCTTCAGTATTCCAAGCAAGCTCAACACCATTCCTATCATAGATAAGACCGCGCTCAGCAAAGAGAGGTTTTTCACGGAGAAGGTTGTTTTGTGACTGCGCAAGGTAGTACTGACCACGAATAACCTGAAGCTGGAACAAACGAGAAATAAAAAAAATAAAGAACAGAAGAAAAACACCACCAATAACGAGGAGTGGTCGCACAGAGAGCGCTTTGCGCATAACACCCTCAAACTGCTGGGTATCAAGATCTGAGACATTAAGAGTATCGATAAAGATATCGTTTGGATCAAAACCTCTATCGAGCTTCTTTTTTTTCTTAAAAAAATTCACCATAAAACTAAGATTGAAGAAGGAGTCGCCGCCGTACCAAGAGCGCAATGAACAAGAGCCCGAACCCAACGAGGAAGTAAACAGGAAAAGAACTCAAGGAAATGAGCTCGAGCACAAAGAGGTACACCACAACCTCAAGAGGAAGATATCTTACAAGGAGACTGAAAACAAAGAGAACAGTAAGGTACCAGTACGGTGGGAGCATAAAGAGTAAAAAGAGTAATACGGCATTGTGAAAGAGTCGTAGCATACCCAAAGTATAAAGTTTTTTTTATAAAAAAAAAGCCTCTTCCTAGAGGTAGGTACTTATATGAAAATCTACTCACGCTAATGGAATTTTCCAATAAGATCATCAATCTGTTTTGCGAGCTTCTTTGAGAGTGTCATAGATAAATCAAACTCCTGTTTAAAATCATTAACGCTATAACCGTGGAGGTCTTTAATGAGAACAATGTTCTTTTCTGCCATCTTTCTGAGTGCTTTTTTGGTAATAGAAGGAAGTACCGTTACCGGATAGAGCTTCTTTTCATAGACGAGCTTCATGAGGTTAATGTACTGTGGAAAATCCCACCCCATGAGCTGTAAATCTCTATGTTCAACGTAGTGAATAGCACTATCGGTAAACTTTGTATTTGTGACAACCCACATGTAGTATTCTTTCGTGTCACCACGTTGCTCAGCAGCACGGCGAATATCTCCAAGACGGGCGTCAGCATACATGATTTGATCAATATGAGTTTTAATTTTAAAATCATTTCGATACTTTGCCTCAATGAGGAAAACGACATTTCCCTTCTGTGCCCAAACATCAATTTCGTGACTGACCCCTTCTCCCTCTGCATAGACATTGGTGTGAACACAGTACCCCATAACCTGAAGAATCTGTGCCACATACTGCTCGAAAAGGAAACCTGAGGGTCCAAGAGCAGAGAGCCCTCTCTCAAGTGCATAGAGTGCAGCAATTCCGGGGTCGTAGTCGTAGAGGTAATCGCGAGTAATCTTGAAGATATCATCACTCGAAACACCCGAGGAAACCGAATGAGCAATAATACTACAAACCTGCCGAGATAAATCCTCAGAAACACCCGTCATTGAAATAGATTTACAAAGTTTTTCTGGGTTAAAAAATTCCTCTTTTCCACCCCTCTTGAAAATCGTCTTCTTTCTTTTCATCATGATTTTATTCTACCACAAGCATCCTAAAAAATCTTGTATACCATCGCAAAAGAATGGTACAATAGGTGGTATATGTTAGATATCAATAATAAAATTAACCAGGCAAAAGAATCCTGTATGAATAAACACCAAGGCGATATTACAAAATCTCGCCTCTGCCTTATTCAGCACGAATTTAAACAAGCCTTTAGCGTTCTCAAAAAGTACCCAAAGTCAGTCACTATTTTTGGATCAGCTAGACTCGGTGAAAATGACCCCTACGTCAAAAAAGCAGAAGAACTCGCATTCAAAATTGCACAGAGGGACTATGCAGTAATTACCGGAGGTGGACCAGGGATTATGCAGGCAGGAAACAAGGGAGCCTATGAGGCAGGAGGTAAATCTGTTGGATTCAACATTGAACTTCCTTTTGAACAGAAACTTAATCCCTACATTACAGAGTCAATTGGCTTCCATCACTTCTTTCCACGAAAGGTAGCCCTCGCCTACTCTGCGGAAGCCTACGTTTACTTCCCCGGAGGGTTTGGAACACTCGATGAGCTCTTTGAAATCCTTACCCTCAAACAAACAAAAAAAATCCCTGATATCCCTGTTATCCTGTTTGGTACTGGTTTCTGGAATCCTCTTGAAAACTTCTTCAAAGAAGTTTTCTTGGGAGAACACGAAACTATCTCAGCTGAAGACCTCAATCTCTATACCATCACTGATGATGTAGATGAAGTTGTTAAGATTATCACCGAAGCACCTATACGCAAAGAGGTTTCTGAACGATTCAACACAAAATAAAAAACCGCCTGGGCGGTTTTTTATTTGAGAGCTACTTCGAAATGAGAACCTTTTTATAGCTATCGATGTGGTTGAGGGCAATTCCCGTTCCGCGAGCAACACAAAAGAGCGGATCATTAACAACGTAGGCATCAACTCCTGTACGTCGCTTTATGAGATCGGTAAGGTTACGTATCTGAGACGTTCCTCCGGTAAGAGCAATTCCATTATCGATAATGTCAGAAGCAAGCTCTGGTGGAACCTGAGCAAGTACATCCTTGATAGCTTGAACCATGATCTTGAGGTCACCCTTAATGGCTTTTGCAATCTCGTTTGTTCCAATAGTAACCGAGCGCGGAAGCCCTGTTACATAATCACGACCCTTTACAATAACCTGCAATTCATCTTCAAGGGGAAGAGCTGAACCAATTTTAATTTTAATTTTTTCAGCAGTTCTATCTCCGATAGCAAGATTGTGTGTTTTTTTCATAAAATCAATAATTGAACTATCAATTTTACGACCAGCACACTTTACCGAATTTGAGGCAACAATACCTCCGAGCGAAATAACAGCAACGTCAATTGTTCCTCCACCGATATCAACAATCATGTACCCATTTGGCTCTTGAATAGAAACTCCTGAACCAATGGCTGCCAAAATAGGCTCTTTGACAACGTAGGCATTTTTTGCTCCCGCTCGACGAGCTGCTTCGATAACAGCCCGCCGTTCTGTTGAGCTTATCCCTGCAGGAACAGAGAGGATAACGTCTGGCTTCCAAATATTCCACTTTCCAAGTGCCTTTTGAAAGTAGTACTTGAGCATTTTCTCGGTCACCTTGTAATCAGCAATAACTCCATCCTTCATTGGACGAAAAGCACGAATTTCGTCTGGTGTTTTTCCGATCATCTTCTTTGCCTCACGACCAATTGCCAAAACTCGGTTGTCCTGAGCCGAAACAGCAACAACTGACGGTTCGTCGAGAATAATTCCTTTTCCAGGAAGAAAGACGAGAATATTGGTTGTTCCAAGGTCAATTCCTAATTTTTTTGAGAAAATAGACATACCACCTTACTATAGCATGATTCTATTTTTTTTCTATTATAAAAACCTAGCGTTGCCAGGTTTTTATCGAAAGAGTCGGCTAAAAAAACCTCCTCGTTTTTCTTCTCTTTGAATAGGCGCAGCGGCTCCGCCTTGGTAGTTTTGATAGTTCTGCATCTGTGGTGCAGGGTTTGGGTAGTGCCCTTGGCCATAGGCGTGGGCTCTATGCTGTGAATCCTCTGCATAGGCATTCTGAGGATGAGTATATGCCTCTTGCCCAAATTCATTTTGAGAAGGGGTTAGCTCAGGAGTGTACTGAGGAACTTCTTGCTGTTGTAAGAGGGGTTCTTCGTAAGAAGAAGTTTCTTGTTGAGGTACTTTATCAAAAGCAAAGTCTTCCACTTGAACTTCTTCTTGGCTAAAACCATTATCTACCCCTAAGCGAGAGATGTCATCTTTTAGGTTTGGAAAAGAAAGATCTTCTTCATCAATGCTTTCTTGGTAAGCATCTGCTTGTTGAAGAGAAGAAATCTCATCACCCCTAATCTCAAGGTCTTCAGACCCATCAGAAAAAGGAGTTCTCTCAGGAGATAGGTTTTCCTCTTCAAAAGAAGGTTGATCAAGTTCGACACTGAGCCTATCGGAAACCTTATCATGAGTAAGAGGGGCTTCTTCTGGAGCATTCTCTTTAGTTCTCTCAAAAGAATATTCTTGCTGAGAAGTATCATCTGTACGTTCAGTAGCTCCACCAGATACATCTCCCCCCATATCTTCACCAGAGAAATCTTCTCCCTTAGAACGAGACGATTCTTCTAGATGAGAAGCTTGGGTAGAATCTTCACTGGACGTAGGTACTTCTTTAAGGGCAGCTTCTTTTTGCTGAGCCCCAAGTACAGAAACTTGACCAGAGAGAAAATCAAAATTATTTTCTTTTTCCAGTGAATGCTCTTTCTGTTCTTTTTCACGCTGTTCTTTTTGGAGGCTCGCTAGAATACTCTCAATATCATTGAGAGTAAAGTAGTCAATGGTAATCTTACCACCATGCTCTTTCTGTTCAATTTGTACACGAGTTCCAAGGTTCTCAGAGAGCTTTACTTCGTAGTCACGGATACGTGGATCAACGAGAAACTCTTTTTTACGTACGCGATCCTGAGCAATCTTTCGAGCAATCTTTTCAGAGTCACGAACCGACATTTTCTTGAGAATAATCTCTTTGAAGAGTGTTGATTGTTCATCTGGCTTGTCGGTGAGCATGAGAAGTGGTCGAGTGTGCCCTTCAGTAATTTTCCCTGAAATGAGTCCTTCTCGCATATCTTCAGGAAGAGAGAGGAGGCGAATACTATTTGAAACGTAGACACGACTCTTCCCCATTCGCTTTCCAATTTCTGCATGGGTAAGTTTAAATTGTTTGTGAAGCTGTTCAAACGCGAGCGCACGGTCAATTGGATTCAAATCCTCGCGCTGCAAGTTTTCAATAATAGCGAGCTCAAGTCGAACCTTGTCATCAGTCTGTTTTCGAATAATAACCGGAACCTGTTTTAAGCCAGCAAGACGTGACGCACGCAATCGTCGCTCCCCTGCAATGAGCTCATAGTAGACAGAGTACCCTCCCGATTCAGTCTCCTCTTCTTTTCTTGTAACAACGAGTGGCTGGAGGACACCGTACTGGCGAATAGAGTCAGCGAGGTCATTGAGTGCTTCTTCGCTGAACTCACGACGTGGCTGAAACGGGTTTGCCGAAATCTTCTCGGTCTCAACCCAAAAAATAGAATTATTCTGGTATCCTGACATAACAATTACAGTTTATCACACATCACTATTTAATCAAAAAAACACCCAAGTAAGGGCATTTTTATTACTTCTTTTTTCTCCGAAACAACAAAACCAAAATCAATCCCACAAAGAAACTTGAGAGCCCCTCAACAACGTTCTGCTTTTTAGCATTTTGAAAGCGGAATAATTCGACCTCTTTCTTTTCCTTAAAGCAACGCTCAACCTCCTCTTCAGTCCTCTCAACTTCTTTTTCATCAAGAGGTTTAAATTCATAGCGACAACTCTCTTTGGTAATAATGTGCTGGGGAGAGTCTTTAAAAAACGCAAGTTTGATTGATGATGAAAGTGCCATTGTTCCCCCAATCACCATCATGATAACACCAATAAAAAACAAAAGGTTTGGTGCTGTTTTATTTTTAAAATCTGACATATTCTTAGATAAATAAATTAAGACTTCTTTCGCTTGAGATGCTCACACACGATACCATCCTTATCTCGATCTAATCCATTAATATCGGTATCGCACTGTTCGTATACCTTTTGTGCCTCTTCCTGGGTTTCAAAATCTGAACAGTTATAGTTGTAAAACCCTTGAGCTTGAGCATCACAAATTTTATCAAGGTGCTTTAAATTTCCCTTCTCATCACGTTCCAAGAGAGACTCTTTGAGTGAACCTGTTTCCCATAATTTTTTGAGATCAAAATCAGTATCAGCAATTTCAAGTCCGGTAGCAAGGCCGGCAACGCCCCCGACAACAGCGGCCCCCCTCTTGAGAGTTTTATTTTCGGTTTTTGTTCCGTAGTACCACATTCCTGCAGCAATAGCGATAATAATGAGGAGTACCACTAAACGGGTATTCTTACTCTTTCGCATTTTTTTCATTCTTCTATTCATAATACAACAAGTATACCAAAAAAAATATTATATGTTAGTAAAAAACACCCCAAAATGGGTGTTTTTTCTATGCTTCCGTTTCTTCTTCAGAAAGAAGTTCATCTCCCTCAGAATCAACCGTATCTTCTTCTCGAGAAATATTTCCCTCAAAGTCAATAAAGTCACCGCGGAAACCAGTACCTGCTGGAATGAGATTTCCAACAATAACGTTCTCCTTGAGCCCTCGCAAATCATCAACGTCTCCTGACGCAGCAGCTGAAACCAAAATACGGGTTGTATGCTGGAATGATGCTGATGAGAGCCATGATTTGGTTGAGAGTGCAACTTCAGAAATTCCTCGAACAACAACAACTGCGCTCGCTTCGAGTTTTCCTTCAGCTCTAAGTCGCTCGTTTTCTTTTACGAGTTCGTAGTTTTCAACGACATCTCCTGTCGAAAATTTTGAGTCTCCCACAGAAACAATCTTGCGACGTGAGAACATGAGTCGTGCAATAATTTCAATATGCTTCTTTGAAACAGGAGCCGAGTTGAGCTCGTACACCTGAGCTACCTGATTCACCACGTAGTCCTGTGCAACTTCTTGTCCGGCAATGTCAAAGAGGTCGGTAATGACAGCAGAACCATCAGTCAACAGCTGACCAACAGAAACCTTATCACCAACAGTTACGAGTGGAGTTCGACGTTTGTCGAGTTCGTAGACAATTGTTTTCGTTTTCTTCTTTTTAACTGTTGCCTCCTTATCAAGCAAGATTTCAATTTGCTTGATACCGTCAACCGTATGGATTTCAGCAACCTGACCTGCGTACTCGTTGATAACAGCTGGCGCCTTGAGGTTTGATCGGTTTTCAAAAATTTCCTCAATACGTGGAAGTCCAGTTGTAATGTCAAGCCCGGTTACTCCCCCGGCGTGGAAAGTACGGAGCGTCAACTGTGTTCCAGGCTCCCCAATAGATTGCGAAGCGATGGTTCCAACAGCTTCTCCAACTTTTACCATTTCGTTACGTCCGAGATCGAGTCCGTAACACGCCTGACAAACCCCGTGAATATTCTCACATCCAAGTGGTGTTCGCACTGGCACCTCAGCGACACCTGTCTCTTCAATGAGCAGTGCGTCTTCTTTAGAAACAAGGTGTCCTTTCTTGAAGAGTGTTTTTCCATCCTTTCCCTTTACCGAAGCAGCGAGAACACGCCCCGTAAGGTTATCAGCGAGAGACTTGGTAATACCATCAAAGTCTTCTTCTTTGGCGAGGTGGAAGTTTTTCGTTCCACAATCCTCACAGGTAACCACAACATCTTGCGCCACGTCGTGTAGGCGACGGGTAAGGTATCCTGCCGAAGCTGTCTTGAGCGCGGTATCGGTGAGACCCTTTCGAGAACCGTGAGTAGTAATAAAGTACTCAATCGGTGTAAGACCCTCCTTGAATGAGTGGAGGATTGGGAAGTCAATCGCCTTACCAGAAGCGTTAACAATAACCCCAATCATTCCTGCAAGCTGCTGCATGTTTGATGCAGAACCACGCGCTCCAGAAACAATCATGTCATCAATTGACTCAGATTTATCGAGCTGGTCAACAATGAGATCTTGCACCTTAACCTTAACTCCTTCCCAGAGTTCAACCGTTTTTCGATATCGCTCTTGGTCAGAGATAAGTCCATCTTCGTATTGGTTTTGAATTTCAAGACCGAGTTTCTTTCCTTCTTCGATAACCTCATCTTTTCCTTCAGGAACAATAGCGTCAGAGTACCCGAAGGTTCCTCCTGAGTAGGTTACGTACTTGAATCCAAAGTTCTTGATACGATCGAGCACCTCAGAGGTAAGGTCCATACCGTAACGCAAAATGAGCTCATGGATGAGGTTTGAAACATCCTTCTTCTTGATGACTTGGTTAATATACCCAAAGTCTTCCGGCATGATGCTGTTAAACAAGAGGCGTCCTACCGTTGTTTCAAAAGGCTTTCCTTCAAACTCTGCATAGCGCTCTGATTCAGTTCCAAGAACAAGAATCTTTGCGCGGAAGTCAACCTTGTGAAAATCGTAAGCAGTAATAGCTTCGTTCGGTGATGAGAAAATTTTTCCCTCCCCTTTTGCGCCATCAACGGCTTTTGTCATCCAGTACACCCCAAGAACCATATC
>PDWI01010832.1_pt1 | contig 10133 bp, 7 predicted proteins | sample 1430891 | NCBI WGS metagenome assembly PDWI01 (sample SAMN01162508, study PRJNA174530) | Oral metagenome, whole genome shotgun sequencing project. | biome: Marine environment; feature: Marine mammal; material: Swab sample of the gingival sulcus; isolation source: swab sample of gingival sulcus... | reverse complement strand
TTGTCTTGATACAAAAGGCTCAAAAAATCAAGACTACACAATCTTTGGCGACCCGTTACGCTCTAGAAATCGGAACAAAATAATAGTCGGAATGGATTCTTTTTGGCTATTACATTGCCAATTTAGAGGTTTCAAAATAACAGCTTCCTAATTTTTATCTTCCGACAGAATTTTGTTCTTGTCGATTTCTTTCGCTATGGGTACCCCGCCAATCTTGTGATGTCAAAAAGGAACCAACAGCGACAGTACTATTGTTGGCAGTTAGCTATTAGCTAAAGGATAAAAGCAAATTAAAATCAACATAGACCCGTAATTTTTATATTGATTTACTTTAAATCGAACTCACGTTAATTAACCAATTGTCACATTATCTAATTGTCACATTAACCAATTGTCACATTAACCAATTGCCACATTAACCAATTGCCACATTATCTCATTATCCAATTGTCACATTATCTAATTGTTAATTAAAAAAGGATATTCTACTTAAATCTTTCAGGGTGTTTTTTGTATTTGCGTTTTTCTCTTCGTGAAAATTCATTAAAATAAATCTCATCATTAATAGCTGAAGTATATTGATGATTACCCTCCACCAACAACTCTCCTTCTTTAGTATAAAACAATGGATTTACATAACCATAATAACTCTCTTTTTTAGCTGATCTATCATTGAAGAAATCTCTTTTTATCGCTTTTAAATAAAACACATTAAAATATAAACGATATTGCGAACTATCGAAACGACTCAACTGACCAAGTGGTGTATGCGGATAAACTTTTTGCCCTAGTTTCACAAAAATTAAATTCTTATTAAACCCTTTATATTTCGAAAAGGTACCATCTTTATGTTCTATGGTAATACTATTTAATTTACTCGTGAAATTATAATTATCAGATGGTTGCTCATCATATTCTGCGTCAATATTCACTACAGTACCTTTTCGCATGGCACATATCGTATCGGCAACATTGCTTTCTACCAAAAAAGATTTCCATGTAGATTCTTTTGCCTTATTAAAATATTTACTCGAAATATCATGCGTCTCTAATATACGCACCTTTTTACCCTTTTTAAAAGGAAGTACATAACAGAAATCTGGATCTATCTTGGGTTTAGGTACTCCAAGCATATAACGAAAAGAATAACTATAGCCTATTCCCCTATCAGGATTAATTGGTCTTAATGTCAGTAAAGTACCATTAAAACCTTTCGCTACTCCCCTAAAATCAGAAACATTACAATTACTCGTTTCTGTGAATCTTAATTCAACATAATAACTTCCGGGGGTTGATTTAGAAAAAGAAAAATCAACACTATTATCACTGTTATTTCTTGTGGTTATCTCCAAGTCGTTAGTCTGTGCTAACAACATAAAACCAGAAGTAAGTACATATAAAAAGACAATTGTTCTGAAGAATTTTTTCATATCAATAAAGAGTAAAAATTGATAGCTATTATACCTGTATAAATACAAATTACCAACGATATCAAACACCTAACATATTACACACCTTGACAATCCCGTTATATAAAGCATCAATATCTTCTTTGGTATTATAAAAAGCAAACGAAGCACGCACCGTACCATCTATGCCAAAATGTTGCATGGTGGGTTGTGCACAATGACTACCTGTTCGCACTGCAATACCCATTTGATCGAGCAACATACCCATGTCATAAAAATGAATCCCTTCCACTAAAAATGAAATAACAGAAGCCTTATTGCTTGCTGTTCCATAAATACGCAAATGAGGTATGGTCGATAATTTTTCGGTAGCATATTCTAATAATTCCTGCTCGTAGGCATCGATTTTTTCAATTCCGATATGCTGAATATATTCAATGGCTCTGCCTAAAGCAACAGATCCAATATAGTTTGGTGTTCCTGCTTCAAACTTATAGGGCAATTGATTATAAGTTGTTCTGTCAAAACTTACCTCATCAACCATTTCGCCACCACCTTGCCATGGTGGCATTTCATTTAACAACGCTTCTTTTCCGTAAAGCACTCCAATTCCTGTTGGTGCATAAATCTTATGACCAGAAAACACCAAAAAGTCGGCATCTAAAAGCTGAACATCTATCGCTTTATGCTGTATCGATTGGGCTGCATCTACCAATACACGCACGTTTTTACTGTGTGCCTTTGCAATGATATCAGCAATCGGATTGACCGTTCCCAGTGCATTAGAGATATGATTTACGGCAATTAATTTGGTCTTTTCGGTAATCAGCTCATCAAGCAATTCAACTTGTAATTCGCCATTATCAGTAAAAGGCAATACTTTAATTGTTGCACCTTTTCGCTGACAAAGCAATTGCCAAGGCACAATATTAGAATGATGCTCCATTTCTGAAACAATGATCTCATCGCCTGCGGCAATCATTTTTTCGCCAAAGCTATTGGCAACTAAGTTTATCGAAGCAGTGGTTCCACTGGTAAATATGATTTCATGAGCATGTTTTGCATTGATAAATTGCTGTATTGCAACACGGGCTTTTTCATTTGCCTCAGTGCATTTATTACTTAAAAAGTGTACCCCTCGATGAATATTAGAGTTATACTTTTCGTAATACTCAGCCTCTATATCTATCACCTGTTGGGGTTTTTGAGTGGTAGCTGCATTATCTAAATAAACCAAAGGCTTGTTGTGTACCTTTTGCTGCAATAAGGGAAAATCGTTGCGAAACATATTATGAAATAAAGGTGGTTAATAAAATAGAGACGTAATGTCTTACGTCTCTACTATAATATTTTATTTGGCATGCTGACAGTTGCTGGCACATGAATTACATTTTGAAACTTCGCCACGCAAACGCTTATCAACTAGCTCATCAATTCTATCCTTTAAAGGAGCGACTTTTATTTTCGCTATAATTTCATGAGCAAATGCAAACATCAGCATTTGGCGAGCTTCTGCTTTATTAATTCCTCTAGCTCGAAGATAAAACAAAGCATCGTCGTTCATTTGACCAACTGTTGCACCATGGCTACATTTTACATCGTCGGCATCAATCACCAACTGAGGTTTGGTGTTGATTTTAGCATCTTTCGTAAGCAACAAATTGTTGTTTGATTGATATGCTTCGGTATGTTGAGCATCTCTACGCACATAAATTCTACCAGCAAAAGCACCTGTTGCATAATCATCAATAACACCTTTAAAATGCTCGTTACTGTAACAATTGGGCTTTGCATGATCTATTGATGTAAAATTATCAACATGCTGATTTTTATCCATCAAATAGATACCATAAGTATTGTTTTCGCAATGCTCTCCATCAAGCAATACATGATGATTGTTGCGAATAGTGCCACCATACAACGAAATGGTGTTGGTTAACACATTCGAGTTTTGCTGCTGACGAATAAAGGTTGAATTTAAAATGGTAGCATTGGTGTGCTGATTTTGTACAGTATATAAATCGAAAACAGCATGAGGAGCCACATTTACCTCTGTTACTCCATTGTTTAAATATTTGTGTTTGGTTAAAGTATGATCACAAACAATTATTTTTGCTTGAGCATTTTCTTCTACCACAATTAAATTACGTTGCGTACAAAGCAAATCTTTTTCGGCACGCAATAAGTTTACAATTTGTATTGGTTTTTCAACCACAACACCTTTAGGAATGTATATAAAGAAACCATCTTGAGCCAAGGCAGTGTTTAAAGCCACCAATCCATCGGTGTTGGTTGTTGCATATTTGCCATAATGAGCATTGAATATATCGCTATATTTTGTGGCAGCTTCTTGTAAACCACATACAATAACTCCTTTGGGTAATTCCGATAAAATTTGATTCTTTCGGTAATACAAACCATTGGTCAATAACACCAAATTGGTATCTAATTCGGGAACATCACACTCAAAAATATGGTTCAAATTTACATCTACTGGAACATATTTTAAACTTACATTATACTCGTGTGCAAATACAGGAATTAAATTGGTGTATTTATAGTTTTCGTTTTTGAGAGTAGGCACACCCAATTGCTGAAAATCAGCAAAAGCCTGTTGCCTTTTTTCGTTCATCAAATCAGAAGCATTGGCTAACAATTGCTCCTGTCCTTGATGAAACAAATCTGCAAAATCGTTATTTATAGTTTGAATGTCAGACATTTTTTTCTTTTTACTTGTAATAGATCTTACAATGTGTAGTTAAAATAAACTGTTGCAATTGCACTGTATAGAGCAATTAAAAGTGGCTAATAGCTAAATCAGAGCCTACTTTTTCAGTTCTTTTTTAATCCAATCGTATCCTTTTTCTTCTAGCTCTAAAGCCAACTCCTTACCTGCTGTTTTTACAATTTGTCCGTTGTATAAAACATGCACTACATCAGGAACGATATAATCTAATAATCGCTGATAGTGAGTAATTACAATAGTTGAATTTTCAGGCGTTTTTAACTTATTCACTCCATTGGCAACAATACGTAAAGCATCAATATCTAGTCCAGAGTCAGTTTCGTCTAGCACAGACAATTTGGGCTCTAACATTGCCATTTGAAATATCTCGTTCTTCTTTTTCTCTCCACCAGAAAACCCTTCATTTACCGAGCGATTGGTCAATTTAGAATCAATTTCTACTAAGGCTTTCTTTTCACGCATCATCTTTAAGAAATCGGCTGCTTTTAAAGGCTCCAGTCCTTTATATTTGCGGTGTTCGTTTACTGCCGCTTTCATAAAATTAACCGTTGAAACCCCAGGTATTTCAATGGGGTACTGAAAACCAAGAAACAATCCTTCTTTGGCACGTGATTCAGCATCTAATTCCAATAAATCTTTACCTTGAAATGTTACAGAACCTTCAGTTACTGTATATAACTCACGTCCTGCCAACACCGATGCTAAAGTACTTTTTCCTGCTCCATTAGGTCCCATGATAGCGTGTACCTCACCCGGTTTTACTTCTAGGTTAATCCCTTTTAGAATCTCTTTCCCCTCAATAGAGGCGTGTAAATTTTTTATGCTTAACATTTTATTTTCTGTATATTAATACAAACGGTTGTTTGTATATCATTATTTCTATTCTTTTTATTATCCTACCGAACCCTCTAAGCTAATTTGCAATAACTTTTGTGCTTCTACGGCAAACTCCATCGGCATCTTATTGATTACCTCTTTGGCATATCCGTTTACAATTAAGCCAATGGCATCTTCAGTTGATATGCCTCGCTGGTTACAGTAGAAGATTTGGTCTTCACCAATTTTTGATGTTGTTGCTTCGTGTTCTACTTGTGCTGAAGGGTTAGCAATCTCTAAATAAGGGAAAGTGTGTGCTCCACATTTATCGCCTAACAATAATGAATCGCATTGCGAAAAGTTACGAGCTCCTTCACAATTTTTTGCCACCTTCACCAATCCACGATAAGAGTTGTTGCTCTTTCCTGCCGAAATCCCTTTAGATACAATGGTGCTACGAGTGTTATTTCCCAAGTGAATCATTTTAGTTCCTGTGTCAGCTTGCTGATGATTATTGGTAACTGCCACCGAGTAGAACTCACTTGAAGAGCCATCACCACGCAAAATAGTAGATGGGTATTTCCATGTAACAGCCGAACCTGTTTCCACTTGAGCCCACATCAACTTAGAATTAACTCCTTTGCACAATCCTCGCTTGGTTACAAAGTTGTAAATCCCTCCATTACCATCTTTATCACCGGGATACCAGTTTTGCACTGTTGAATATTTTACTTCGGCATTATCCATTACAATAATCTCAACAATTGCTGCGTGTAGTTGGTTTTCATCTCGCATTGGTGCGGTACAACCTTCGAGATAACTCACATAGCCTTCGTCTTCACAAACAATTAAAGTACGCTCAAACTGCCCTGTATTTTCAGCATTGATTCTAAAATAGGTCGATAATTCCATCGGACAACGAACTCCTTTAGGAATATATACAAATGAACCATCAGAGAATACAGCTGAATTAAGTGCTGCAAAAAAGTTGTCTCGATAAGAAACAACACTTCCCATATATTTTTGTATCAAATCGGGATGGTCTTGTACTGCTTCACTAAAAGAGCAAAATATAATTCCCTTCTCGGCTAGTGTTTCTTTAAAAGTGGTTTTTACTGATGAAGAATCCATCACCACATCAACTGCCACATTGGATAATATTTTTTGTTCATCTAATGGAATCCCCAATTTATCGAAAGTAGCTCGAATTTCAGGATCAACATCATCCATACTCTCCAACTTAGGCTTTTGCTTTGGTGTAGAATAATAAATAATGTCTTGATAATCTATCTCAGGGATATTTAAGTATGCCCAATCGGGCATCTTCATTGTTTGCCAATGGCGGAATGCCTTTAAGCGAAACTCTAAAAGAAATTCGGGTTCGTTTTTACGAGCCGATATCATACGAATCACTTCTTCGCTTAAACCTTTACCTATATCATCGTTTTCGATATCAGTTACAAATCCATATTTGTAGTCACTATTTGTAACTTCATCTAAAATTTTATCTTGTTCTTTTGCCATAATTTAGATACTAAAAAGAGATCTTCTTCCTCGTCCTGTAAGCCTTGAAAAATAATAGTTTTGCTCTTAAAAGAGGGGCTTACAAAACCGGTGCAAATATAGCAAAGTATTTATAATATGTAACGGCACCCCTAAATAAAAGACCATAGGGTGTTTTATTTAGTTATGATAAAAATAAGCACCCCTAATTCAACCCCTTTTAAAGACAAATTGATATCGATATAAATGCTTTTAAGGCAAGTTGAAAGTCTTATTTTTATTGGCATCTCCCCTATTCAAAAAAACAAGAAAAACACTTGTTGATATACAAAAGTGCTTCCAATTGAGTTGGAAGTGCTATTGTAAGGAAACAATGGGCTTCCAATCGTGTCGGAAGTACTTTTGTAAGGTTACAACAGGGCTTCCAATTGAGTTGGAAGCACTTTTGTAAGGTTACAATGGGCTTCCAATTGAGTCGGAAGTACTTTTGTAAGGTTACAATAGGGCTTCCAATTGAGTCGGAAGCACTTTTGTAAGGTTACAACAGGGCTTCCAATTGAGTTGGAAGTACTTTTGTAACCTTACAAAAGCATTAACTATTCATTTTCAACAACTTTTCAAACACAAACAGAATAAGATTGATGTTAAAACAATGGCATTTTTAAAGACAAAAGCCTTTATTTTCTGTAAAAAGTCTGCTTTTAGAGGTCTTTTTTTACAGTTATCACCCAAAAGAAAAACGAGTCATAACCGTAGCTAAGGCGAGTTTTATTAAAAATTAGAACTCTTAATTGAGGGATAAATGGTCGTTAGCACAACATCAATTTTATTATTCATTGGTTATTGGTGTCTTTTCTAATTTTTCTAATTTAGCCGACTCAAAAAAACAGCCTGCTTTGTTTCTTATACCAAAAGATAATCTGAGGGTACCCAAAAGAAAATAGAACTTTTCAACGGGATAAATCAGAATTATAAATAACATAAACAAAGTAGTATCTGTTGATTTATTACTAATACCAACAACCATGAATAATAAAGAAAGATATCATTTGCGAGGAGTATCAGCGTCGAAAGAAGATGTGCATAATGCCATAAAAAACATTGATAAAGGCTTATTTCCAACAGCTTTTTGTAAAATAATACCCGACTATCTTACGGGCGATGAAGCATATTGTAATATTATGCATGCCGATGGAGCAGGAACAAAATCGGCTTTAGCATATATGTATTGGAAAGAAACAGGCGATGTTTCGGTATGGAAAGGAATTGCCCAAGATGCACTAATCATGAACATTGATGATTTATTGTGTGTAGGAGCCGTAGATAATATTCTGTTATCATCGACCATCGGACGCAATAAAAATTTGATTCCCGGTGAAGTTATCTCTGAAATTATTAATGGTACCGAAGAACTACTTGCCGAATATGCTAAGTTAGGTGTGAATATATATGCCACAGGAGGCGAAACTGCCGATGTGGGCGATTTGGTTCGCACTATTATTGTTGATTCGACCGTAACCTGTAGAATGAAACGCAGCGATGTGATTACCAACGAAAAAATTACTGCGGGCGATGTGATTATCGGACTATCATCAAGCGGCAAGGCCAGTTATGAAAAAGAATACAATGGCGGAATGGGTTCCAATGGTTTAACTTCTGCTCGCCACGATGTGTTTGCGAAATATTTGGCTGAAAAATATCCCGAAAGTTATGATAATGCCGTACCAGAAGCATTGGTTTATTCGGGCAAATGCAAACTAACCGACAAGGTTGAAGGTGTAGAATTAGATGCAGGAAAATTGGTATTGTCTCCAACACGAACCTATGCTCCGATCATCAAGAAGATTTTAGATCAATATAGACATCAAATTCATGGTATGATTCACTGTTCGGGAGGAGCACAAACCAAGATTTTAAACTTTGTGAAAAACATCCACGTGATCAAAAACAATATGTTTGCAGTGCCTCCACTATTTCAATTGATCAAAGAACAAAGCAACACCGATTGGCAAGAGATGTATAAGGTATTTAACATGGGACATCGCTTTGAACTGTATGTTCCAGAAGAAATTGCCAATGATATTATTGCTATTTCAAAATCGTTTGATGTTGATGCGAAAATAATTGGTAGATGCGAATCATATCAAGGCAAAAAACTAACAATCAATAGCGAGTTTGGTACTTTTGAATATGAATAAAATACAACACTCATTAGAAAGTATTAGCAGTTAGGATATCACCCAATCGCCCAAATCAAAACAACAGGACTACCCTAGTGGTTTACTTCTTTATGCTTGTTATTAAAGAAACTATTTCTGTGTAGAAAAAAACGATTAACCATTAGCTTTTATTGAAGAAAAATAGAGCGATAATAATATAGAATGAAAAAAGCAATTATAATTGGAGCATCTTCTGGTATAGGAAAAGGACTTGCAAAGTTATTAGCAGAAAATGATTACATAGTTGGAATTACTGGTCGAAAAACGGAATTATTAAATGAACTTAAACAGACCAACTCAAATGCTTTCGTGATAAAAACCTTTGATGCAACTGACACAAAGATTTCTGTTAAAAAATTGGAAGAACTAACAACAGAACTAGGTGGACTTGATTTGTTAATTTTCAGTTCAGGTATTGGCGATTTGAATGAAACATTGGACTTTGAGATTGAACGAAAAACTATCGATCTGAATATAACAGGTTTTACAAATATCATTGACTGGACATTTCATTATTTCGAGCAACAAGAATTTGGACATTTAGTATCAATAAGTTCAGTGGCGGGAATACGTGGAAATAGTCAAGCACCATCATATAACGCAACTAAATCTTACCAAATAAAATATTTAGAAGGACTTAGACAAAAAGCAACAAAATTAAAGAAACCCATTTTCGTAACAGATATTAGACCTGGATTAGTGGATACGAATATGGCAAAAGGAGAAGGTTTGTTTTGGGTGATGCCTGTTGAAAAAATTGCAAAACAAATCTTTAAGGCAATTAATAAAAGAAGAAAGGTGGTTTATGTTTCTAAACGTTGGGGTTTGATAGGGAGACTACTAAAAATAATACCACGATTTATTTACGACAGAATGTAACAAAGACAATAATGGTAAATGATTAAGACTTCTGCCATTTGCACTGCAGGGTTAGGAGTTGAAGCGATTACCCCACAACCGTTGTGGCGATAACGAAAAGCCCAATCGCCCTAAAGCGGGAATCCCCTAATTAAATTCTGGACGTTGTTATATTGCTGCTTTAATTAAAAGCAGTTGTAAAGTCGCCTCACAAAAAAAGCCCCCTGTTACTTAATCGTAACAAGAGACTTTTGGAAGATGAGGAAGAAAATTTATCTAGGCTCCAGCAAACATATACTCTTGCTGAATATCACGAGTAATTTGCGTAAACAACTCGTTAGTCAACTTGTCGGCAGTATCCATAGCCGACTGCATCGTATTTTTGGCAAACTCTTGAAGCAAATCGTTTGCTTTTAAAGGTTGCTTTTCTAACAACTGCATATATTCATATTCCATTTCACGCTGACGCTGATCGGTCTCTTTCTCCCATTTGGCATAAGTTTCCTGTATAATAGGAGCATATTTATTGAAATTAACCATTCCCAACGCCTGAACTTTACGGAACTTCCAATAAGCCGAATC
>PDWI01010831.1_pt1 | contig 10133 bp, 8 predicted proteins | sample 1430891 | NCBI WGS metagenome assembly PDWI01 (sample SAMN01162508, study PRJNA174530) | Oral metagenome, whole genome shotgun sequencing project. | biome: Marine environment; feature: Marine mammal; material: Swab sample of the gingival sulcus; isolation source: swab sample of gingival sulcus... | reverse complement strand
ATACGAAGATTGGAAAGCTAACTGGCCGGATAGCCTTAGCGAAGATTATGTATTTGATAAAAAGCACTCTAAACATACAACTTATAAGCAGTATATTGACAGAGTCCAAAAACAAGATGATTTAATAGCTCTACAAGAAGCTAAAAAAGATGAAGAACGGAAATTAAAAAAGAAAAAATAAGTACAAAAAAGCACATAACTAAAATTTTACAATTTTAAAGTCATGTGCTTTAACTTTCATAATATCTAATTTTTAAAATCAATTATAGCGTATTTCAAAAATCTTATTCTTCCATACATAGATGCACTATCATAATATATTCCTTATTTTACCTATTGGCAATTAAAAATTAATTATACTTTTACTGTCTTTTTAATGTTGATTCGTACAATTTCGATTAGGTTATCAGGCTTGTCATTAACAATATCACACCAACCATTTTTCTGCAGTTCTTCATAGAAACTTGTTTTCAATGTAGCCTCAGTAAATACTCCTACATTATATTTATTTTTATCTTTTAATTTTTCAATTATCTTTTTTAGCATCTTCTCCTCCTACACATCCTATCTCCGCCAACAATTTTTGTATACCATCTATTGAAATATCATTCAAAGAAGTGTTTCTTTTTAAGCATTCTACCAATTGAATATATTCGTTTTTTAATTCCTCCTGTTTGAAATCAGCATAAAATGTTCTTACTTTTGACAATTCGACAACATCATCTCGAAAAAATACTTTTTCAAATTTTTTAATATGTTCTAATTGCAACAATGATGTAACAAGATAATAACCTGCTCTTACAACATAGTATTTTTCGTGCTCAAAATTTTCTTTTTCAAATAAACATTTTTGAAACTCTTGCTTTTCAATTGCAATTTTATCTTCAAATCTTCTTATTAAAAAATCTCTATCATACAAAAGATTCTGAGTAATATTTTTCAACCATTGAAAATATCCTTCCTGCCCCTTTATCAATTTACCATTTACAATGATGCTATTTTCATAAGGCATTCCTGCTGTAGCTGCATATAAAAAAGAAAGATAATCTCTATATACAATATCAATATCAAACATATTTTCTCTTGTAGAAATATCATCAACTCCATTTGTTCCCTTGTTATGCAAATACCGTCTTCCTTCGCTAGGAAAACCCAACATTAATACAATAAAATCATAGTCTTGTGGTAATTTCCCATCAGGCTCAACAGAAGAACCATATTGTATAAGAAGATAGTCCGTATATTCAGGAAAATTTCTTCTCATAGTTTCCTGAACTCCTAATGACTTAGATAATTCTTCTCCAAAATCACGATCATTAAAATTATTACTATTTAACAGTTCTCTTAATTCCTTTGGTTTTTTAATAAAATATGTAATTATTTTTATAATGATTGCAAAAATAATTGCAGCAACTATACTTGATAATATTGAATCTTTATTAAGCATAGCCCATGATTTTATAGCTTCTATCAAAACATTAAAAGCATCTATAATATCTTTCATTATCACTTTCCTCTTTATAATTATTCCATCTGTATATTTAAAATTATTATATTATTGATCATTATAATTCTTTCCAAACATTGAAATATTTTTCCTCTTTTTACCTAAATTTCAACAACTCATTTTCAAAGGTACTTTTCAGAGTTTTTAGTATCAAAACAGTATCACTACTTCATTTTTCAAAAATTAAAAACTCTGAAACCCTTTATTTATCAGTTATTCAGCAACAGTAACATTTATGTTACTCTATTCAAACTCTATCGTTCCCGGTGGTTTTCCAGTGCAGTCATAGAACACTCTGCTGATGCCTTTTACGTTGTTGACGATTCTTGTGGTTACTTTACTTAAGACTTCCCAAGGGATTTCAGCACTTTCTGCTGTCATAAAATCGGAAGTTGTTACTGCTCTTAAAACTACTGCATAATCGTACGTTCTAAAATCTCCCATTACCCCTACTGATTTCATATTGCTCAGTGCAGCAAAGTATTGATTAATCTTTTTATCTAGTCCAGCATTGGCAATTTCTTCTCGCCAAATAGCATCGGCTTCTTGCACCATTTTTACTTTTTCTTCTGTTATCACACCGATGATACGAATCCCTAATCCAGGGCCGGGGAATGGCTGACGCATCACTAAATACTCTGGAATACCTAATTCTAACCCTGCTTGTCTAACTTCATCTTTAAAAAGCATTCTTAAAGGCTCTATAATTTCTTTAAAATCCACATAATCAGGCAATCCACCTACATTGTGATGAGATTTTATCACAGCAGAATCTCCAAGTCCACTTTCAATCACATCTGGGTAAATTGTCCCTTGCACTAAGAAATCCACTTGTCCAATTTTCTTTGCTTCTTCTTCAAAGACACGAATAAATTCTTCCCCAATAATTTTTCTCTTTCTTTCAGGGTCTTCCACATCTTTTAACTTTTCGTAAAAACGTTCCTGTGCATTCACTCTAATAAAGTTTAAATCATAGTTTCCATCTTTTCCAAATACTGCTTCTACTTCATCTCCCTCATCTTTTCGAAGTAGTCCATGGTCAACAAACACACACGTTAGCTGATTACCCACTGCTTTTGAAATAAGAACAGCTGCCACCGATGAATCCACACCACCAGAAAGACCACAAAGGACTCTACCATTTCCAACTTTTTTTCTAATCGCTTCAATTGTTTCCTCTACAAAAGAATCCATTTTCCAAGAACCTGTGCAACCACACACGTCTTTTACAAAAGCTTCTAACATCTTACTACCCTCTTCTGTGTGATTCACTTCAGGATGATGCTGAATAGCATAGAAATTTCTATCGGTATCTTCCATTGCACCAACAGGACAATTATCAGTATGTGCTGTAATTTGAAAACCTGCTGGTATTTTTGAGATATAATCTGTGTGACTCATCCAAACAATGGTATCTCTTTTTACATTTTTAAATAACTTACTGCTTTCATCAGTATGAAGCAATGTTTTTCCATATTCTGAAACTTCTGCTACACCAACTGCTCCCCCTAATTGATGTGCTAACAATTGGGCACCGTAACAAAGTCCTAAAATTGGAATTCCTAATTTATATATTTCCATATCGCACTGAGGAGAACCTTGTTCATACACACTGTTTGGACCTCCTGTAAAGATAATTCCTTTTGGATTTATTTCTTTAATTTTATCGATACCAATCGTATAAGGGTGGACTTCACAGTACACATTGGCTTCTCGTACACGTCTTGCAATCAGCTGATTATACTGACCACCAAAGTCTAAAACGATAATTTTTTCTTCTTTCATTTTTTATCTCCCTCTATCTTACTGCATTATTATCTGTATTTTTAAGAATAACATCGTGAGCACCACCTTCAACAATGCTTGTTGCTGATACTAATGTTATTTTTGCTGTCTCTTGAAGCTGTGGAATGGATAAGGCACCACAGTTGCACATCGTCGCTTTTACTTTATTTAAGGATAACGTCACATTATCTTTTAAGCTGCCTGCATAAGGAACGTAGGAATCTACCCCCTCTTCAAATTTTAATTTTTTGTCGCCTCCTAAGTCATATCTCGCCCAATTTCTTGCTCTATTTGAACCTTCGCCCCAATATTCTTTGACGTAAGTGCCATTGACCATTAATTTATTGGTAGGCGATTCATCAAATCTGGAGAAATATCTGCCAAGCATCATAAAATCAGACCCCATAGCAAGTGCTAATGTCATATGATAATCATACACGATACCACCATCGGAACAAATCGGCACGTAGATACCTGTTTCTTCAAAATACTCATCTCTCGCCTTTGCCACATCAATAGTTGCCGTTGCTTGACCTCTACCGATTCCTTTTTGCTCCCTCGTAATACAAATCGATCCACCACCAATACCTACTTTAATAAAGTCTGCACCAGCTTCTGCTAAGTACCTAAAACCCTCGCCATCAACTACATTTCCAGCACCTATTTTCACAGTATCGCCATATTTTTCTCTAACGAAATCAATAGTTGCTTTTTGCCATTCTGAAAATCCCTCAGAAGAATCGATACAAAGAACATCTACGCCAGCATCCACTAAAGCTGGTATTCTTTCCTCGTAGTCTCTCGTATTGACTCCTGCACCCACCACATATCGCTTATGACTATCCAAAAGTTCATTGGGATTAGCTTTATGGCTATCGTAATCTTTTCTGAAAACAAAATGCGTTAATCGCTGATTTTTATCAATAATAGGTAGTGCATTTAACTTGTGATCCCATAACATATCATTAGCTTCCGAAAGGGTACAACCCTCTTCTGCATACACTAAATTTTCAAAAGGTGTCATAAATTCTGATATTTTTGTATCAAGACTCATACGACTAACTCTATAATCTCGTCCTGTAACAATTCCTAATATTTTCCCTGCTGCTGTACCATCCTCTGTAATCGCAATGGTTGAATGTCCTCTTTCTTCTTTTAATGCTAAAACATCTTCAAGGGTTTGATCTGGTCTAAGATTGGAATCGCTTGTTACAAATCCTGCCTTATGGCTTTTTACCCTTTTGACCATTTCTACTTGACTTTCGATTGGCTGAGAACCAAAAATAAAGGAAATTCCTCCCTCTTTTGCTAAAGCAACTGCCATTTTATCATCTGATACTGACTGCATTATTGCTGAAACTAGAGGAATGTTCATCTGAATTGCTGGTTCTTCCCCCTTTTTAAACTTTACAACAGGTGTTTTTAAACTAACATTATCTGGTGTACAATTCTTGTCGGAATACCCCGGTACTAATAAATACTCATTAAATGTTCTTGACGGTTCTTCAAAAAAATATGCCATTTCTCTCATCCTTTCTCTTATATAAATCCTTCATAAATTAACTTTTTATTTTCTTCTAAAAATTCTTCCAACGTTAGTTCTCGTTGAAAAATTTCGGTAGCAATGTCAACACCTAAATACCTGATATGCCACGGTTCATACAGATACCCTGTAATATGTTCTTTCCCCTTTGGATAACGAATAATAAAACCATACTTATGACAATTTTCAGCAAGCCAGCGACCTTCTGCTGTATCAATATAGTCTTCTGTCAACTGATACTGAACCGATGGGGAACTGACGTCTGCTGCTAATCCTGTTTGATGTTCACTTGTTCCCGGTCTTGCACTAAATCGATCAGCTTCTTCTTGTCCGTAAGTTTTCACATATCTGCTATACAAATTATTTTGAAACTGATAATCTCGATAGGCTGTTGTTACCACGATTTCGTAGCCTGCTTTTTTTGCCGATTCAGACAATTTGTTAAAAGCTTCTGCTGCTCTTTCAACCATTTTCCAACCTACCGGAGAACGGTTTTTTGCAACGTATTTTACTTGAATAAGATTTTCTGGTTTATAATTTTTGTCTAAAGGGACTTGTTTATTGACTAAAATCAAGTGCCCTAATTCATAGGCTTCTTTTAAAAGATTTCTATGTTCTCCTTTTTCCTGATTTTTTAAAATATCGCCCTGTAAACCCTTTATATATTCTTCAAATTTCGATGGTAACACCAATTTTTTCAAGCAATTATTTACTTTTATATCCTCTTGATTTAGTTGAAAAATCTTACCACTAGGTATTGATACATATGAGAACTGACCTGTTTTGTTTTTTAAAAAGTTCTCTTGCTTTTCTTTTTCTTCTATCTCTATTTTATATAAAAGCTCATATTCATCGTACTGTACTGTTGTTAATACTGGTATAAAGGTAAACGAAAATACATTGATGCTCAAAATTATACTTATTACAAATATTTTTCTCATTTTAAAACTATATGAAAATATCATATATCTCCCCTTTATATTCTATAATAAATAGGATTTCTTGACAACCATTATAGAAACTTAAACGTTCTATATAAACTATTCTAATTTAAAATACCAATTTCTGAGAATCTTTCCCTTCTACTTCATATTGGTATGACTTAATCCTGATGCTACTGTTATAACGATAACTTTTTCTGCCCCCATTTCTTTCAAAATCTTCGCACAAGTATTTACCGTACTTCCTGTTGTGTATATATCATCGACTAAAAGAATGCTTTTCCCTGTTAAATCCTCTCTTTTATACGAAGCATAACTTCCTATCACATTTAAATTTCTTTCATTTCTAGTTAGTTTGTTCATAGCTTTTTGATAATACACTCTTTTTATTAATTTATTTTTAAAAGGGACATTTAGCTTTTTTCCTAAATTCTTCGCAATCAATTCTGCTGGGTTATACCCTCTTTCCTTTAACTTTTTCTTATGAGATGGTACTGTTGTTATTAAATCAAAATTGTTGCTTTTGTTAAAAATATCAGAACTTTTGCTACAATTCTTAGCTGCTTCCATTTCTAGTTTATCAACCATCATATCAGCTAATTTTTCTGCCATATAACCTTGTCCACCAAATTTAAAGTTTTTCATCATCTTTTTTGCTTTTGTATCGTATACCATACAAGTGTATCCTTTATCAAAGTGATATTTTGCATCTTTACATTGGTAACAAACAGTGTCTTCAAAATCTACTGGTAAATACTTCCCACAAGTTTCACAACTATTTTCATTGACCCACGTTATTTCTTCCATACAATAATCACACGTTGCATATTTGCAATGGCTATCAATAATGCTTTGGCAAAAAATACAATATAAATCGGAAGGATAGATGAAATCTAATAATTGATTGAATTTATTCAAAAGTTTCAAAACTAGCTCCTTTCAGACGTTCATCTAAACTGGTATATCTAGCTTTTATTCGGTCATTATCAATCATACCGTTTAGACTTCGAATAGCACCTACTAATACGACTAATTTTTTACCTCGTGTGACGGCAGTATACAACAAATTTCTAGTTGCTAACATGGGGGGAAAAGAGCTTATGGGCATTACAACAACAGGGAATTCACTTCCTTGGCTTTTATGAACGGTCATGGCATACGCTTGTTCTAGCTCTTTTAAGTTCGACATCTCATATTCTACTAATTTATTGTCATCAAAGAGAATATTTACCACGCCTGAATCTTTATCGATACTTTGAATAAACCCTATATCTCCGTTAAAAATACCTTCCCCCTCTGTAAAATCTTCAGTATTTACCCATGTTATATTGTAGTTATTTTTTATTTGCATGACTTTATCCCCTTGTCGAAAAAGTCGATCACCTATTTGAAGCTCTTCTAATTTCTCATTCGCTGGGTTTAATACTTTTTGAAGCTCTTTATTTAAATTATACATTCCTAGGATATTTTTTCTAACAGGTGTTAAGACTTGAATATCTTTGATAGATTCTTCTGATTTCACGTAATTGGGCAATCTTTTTTCACAGAGTCCTTTGATAGTTTCTACAATTTCCTGTTGATTATTTGTATTAATAAAGAAAAAATCTCGGTCTTTTCCTTGAAATTCAAGGTATTCCCCCTTATTAATACGATGGGCATTTATGGTGATATAGCTTTCTTTTGCTTGTCTATAGATTTCTGTTAATCTGCTTGTTGTAATCACTTCGCTATCGATTAAATCTTTTAACACGTTCCCTGCACCTACTGAGGGTAGTTGATCGCTATCCCCTACAAAAATAATTGCCATTTCTTCGTGAGATGCTTCCATTATTCCTTTCATTAAAAAAATGTCAATCATGGATGCTTCATCAATTATCAACAGGTCTTCCTCAAGAGGATTTTCTTCATTTCTACCAAATCGCATGGTGTCTTGGCTTTCATCGTAGTAATATTCCAACAATCGATGAATGGTAGAGGCACTGTGTCCTGACGTTTCTGTTATTCTTTTCGCCCCTCTACCTGTTGGTGCTGTGATGGCTATTTTTAAGTCGCAACTTTCCAAAGCTTCTATAATCACATTAATAATCGTTGTTTTTCCTGTTCCCGGTCCACCTGTTATAACGGATACTCCTGATTTTAAAGATTTTATGACTGCTTCTTTTTGACCCTTTGACAAAGTGATTCCTTTTTGACCTTCTACTAAATCTACAATCCCCTCTATATCTACTAGTGCTGTTTTTTCATTATTTTTATTTAATTTCATTAGCTTATGACACACTTTTTGTTCTGCCAAAAAATGACTCATTAAAAAAACTCGTTTTTGCTTCTCTTTTTCTTCCATATGAAGTTCATCATCGAAAACCATTTCTCTTACAGTTTCTTCTATCATTTCTCGATTGGTATCTACTAGGCTAATCACTTTTTCAGAAAGGATCTCAAAAGGGATGTACGTACTACCTTCATTACTATAAAATTGAAGCACATATTTAATACTTGCCTTAATTCTGTCAATGTTATCCTCTGAAATCCCCATTTTCAAAGCAATTTCATCTGCTTTCTTAAAACTGATTCCCCATATATCGTCTATTAATCGATAAGGATTCTCTGCAATTAACTGCTCTGCATCCTCACCATAAGTCTTGTAAAGTTTTAAAGCATAAGAATTGCCAATACCAAATTTTTGTAGAAAAAAAGAAAGAGATGTCAGCTGCCTTTTTTCAATATAAGCCTCTTTTATCACTTCCATTTTCTTTTCACCGATACCATCGATTTCCATCAATCGCTCTGGCTGATTTTCCATTATATTTAAAGTTTCTGTCCCAAAAGCATTTACCATCAAATGTGCCGTCTTTTTCCCGATACCTTTAATAATACCAGATGCTAAAAAGTCTTCTATTTCATCAATTTTTTCAGGCAATACTTCGTTTATCATTTCCACTTCAAACTGCTCCCCATACTTTTGATGGGTTGTCCACTTACCAGATAAGTTATACATTCTGCCAATTTCAATCGTGGACATATATCCTACTGCTGTGAAAAAATCATCTTCTGTTTCCACTCCAACAATATGGTATCCATTTTCTTGATTGATATAATATATTTCTACTACTTTTGCTTTTTCTATATTTATTACACTCATCAATATACCTGTCTAAACCTTATAATACCGTATTAAAATTTATACTACTTCTCAAATAAAAAAATATCTTTATTCTTCCCAAATCGGCTTATACACTTTACGATTTTCCAGCGTCCATACTCTATCTGAAAACTGCCCTTTTTCAATACCCATCGTCGCTTCTTCCATATCAAACAATCTTGCATCTAAAACATCCACATAATGAAGCACTTCTGCTTCTGGAAAAGCTGGTCTTTTGGGACTACCAAATTCCGGTTCATAATGATGAGATAATATCATATGTTCCAGCATAATGGTCTTTTCTCTAGGTACTCCCAATCTTTCAGCTAACCTATCAATAGACTTTACCCCTTGAACAATATGTCCTAAAAGCATTCCCTCAAAAGAATAACCACTAGCAATCCCTAGTGTGTTTGCTTCAATTTCTCTAATTTTTTCCATATCGTGCATAATCACACCTGTGCAAACTAAATCTCTGTTGAGATTGTTATAAACTTCACAAAGTCTATATCCACTCATAATCATTCGTTTCATATGATATAAAAGACCACCTAACTGTGCGTGATGATTTTTATGTGCTGCTGGATAGTACATTAATTTTTCTTTATTTTCTTCCATTAACGTCTGTGATATTGCCTTTAAATCTTTATCTTTCATTTCTTCTACGATATTCATAATAAAATTGTACATATCTTCTGGCTTTTCTGGTGCTGCTTTTATATAATCTCTAATATCTAAGTTATCTTCTTTCTGCCCTAATCTAATTTTAAGGATTTTTAGCTGTTTCATCCCGTTCCACTCAGTAACTTGAGCTTTTATCTTCACTAAATCTCCCTCTTTTATATTGTTTATAGAGGGCAGTTCTTCATCTGAAACATCCCACTTTTTAGCTGAAATTTCGCCACCTGAATCCCCTAGCATGACATCTAAATATTGTTTCTTATTAGAACCAACTTTTAAATTTATCGTCTTTACCATAAAAAATTCAGTAATAACATCATCTTTTTTCAATGTATGTACAAATATTTCTTTCATATAATATCCTTTTTTCTAAACTTCTGCATCTTCAACTTCTTTAATCCACATATCAAATTTTAAATCGGAAGGCATCTGCATAAACCCTCGTGGCGATAAACTGATACTGCCTACTCCTGCACCCTCTGGAGAACAATTACGCTTAAACTGTTGGGTAAAAAATCTTCTATAAAAAGTAATCAG
>PDWI01010829.1_pt1 | contig 10134 bp, 7 predicted proteins | sample 1430891 | NCBI WGS metagenome assembly PDWI01 (sample SAMN01162508, study PRJNA174530) | Oral metagenome, whole genome shotgun sequencing project. | biome: Marine environment; feature: Marine mammal; material: Swab sample of the gingival sulcus; isolation source: swab sample of gingival sulcus... | reverse complement strand
TGAGCATCAACATCAAGAAGGAGTTCAATTTCATCATTACTAAACCCTTGCTCTTGTAGCTCTTTGATCTGACTTTCAATACTATAATTATCTATATCATCGCTATTTTCTACTTCGACAACAGTCGCTGTATTAACCTCTGTATTGTCTTGAATAACATTTACTGTATTATCTTCTTCTACCTTATCCTGCACCATAAGATCGTCATTATCAATCAAAAGTACATTTGTTTCTATAGTGCTATCATTTTGATTCGTTTCTAAAACAGCAGAATTTGACCTATTATTACTGTCAGCAGTAGCAGATATTATCTCTTTATCACATTCCAAGATAGATTGGATCTCTTCATCAGTTAAACCTAGCTCTTTTAATTCGGCAATTTCTTCTTCGAGACTATAGGTATTCTCTTCTATGACTACCTCTTCTTTTTTAACTTCTGTAACAATTTGAGTTTCATAAACTTCCTGTGCTTGTTTTTCTTCTATTTCTTGATTGATCGCAATTTCATAGTTTTCTTCATTAGCCTCTGTTTCATATTTTTTTGCTATGATAATAGCGTTTGCCAAACTACGAGAAACACTAGTACATTCTTGTATTTCATCAGCTGTCAAACCTAATTTAACAAGCGTTTCAACCTCTTCTTTGACTGAAGCATCAAGTTTTTCAAACTCTTGTAAGAGAGAATCAACATTGCCTTCATGTTCTTTTTCATTTGCTTGATCACTATTGGCAATATTTTTAACATTAATAGTGTCTTGAGTAGTATCATTATAATTTGCTACAAAAAAACCATCAGGTTGATTAATAAATAAATTTTGCTCTGGTAAATCTTCTTCTACAATGATAATCTCTTCGGACTCGTCAAACTCAATAACATCATCGTCCTCATCAGCAATGATAATCTCTTCATCAACTACGAGATCTTCTGCTTTATCACAGTCAATCAGCTCATCTTCATCGTCAATAATAATCTCTTCATCAGGTTCTTCTTCAGATTCATCAAACTCAATAACATCATCAGCATTATTGAAAATAGTGCTTTCATTAGCTAACTGGTTATTATAAGAACTAATATTGCTATCATCAACAATGCCTAATATTTGAATAATTTCTTGTTCGGTTAATCCCAGTTTTCGCAAACCAACTTTCTTTAATTCTAAAGAAGTTTTTTCAGCAACAGAAGGCAACTCTTTATTGTTATTGTTATTGTTATTGTTATTGTTATTTTGATTATCGGCTATATCTTCTTCTATAACTATATCAGTTTCATCTTCTTCTATAACTATATCAGTTGTATCTTCTTCTATAACTATATCGGTTGTATCTTCTTCTATAACTATATCGGTTTCATCTTCTTCTATAATTATATCGGCTTCATCTTCTTCTATAATTATATCAGTTGTATCCTCTTCTATAATTATATCAGTTTCATCTTCTTCTACAACTATGTCGGCTATCTCTTCTTCTACAGGTATATCGGCTACATCGATTTCTAAAATCTCTGCTATTTCTTCATTGGTTAACTTAAACCTTCTGAGATCTGCTATTTCTTCTTGCAAGGCAATATATACTTCGCTTTGTTCAGTAGTTTTGCTATTAGTGTTGTTAGCTGAACTGATAGGCTCTTCTTTACTCTTATCAGATACCCCTACCTTTGTTGGATTTTTTTCATTCATGATAAAATATCTCCTAAAGAATGGCTGATAAGCTCTTTTGTATCACAATAATAGACAATATGGTTATTATAAATAACATAACCAAGTATCGGCGATTGCTTTTTACAAACAAAATCTGGTAAAGGAATTAATTGAAATTGCTTATTCATCAAGATTTGAGCTGAACTCCATACCCAAATTAATTGCTGATCCTGTTCTTTTTGTTTTTCTTTTAACGATAAGCCAATAAATCTATGTTCTGGAACCTCAGTCTCAAGGTGTAAATCTTGCGATAAAAAAACAAATACCGCATCTTTAACATTCTCTGATACAAAAAAAACTTTGTTAGTTTTGTCAGCTGACCACTGTATATCACTAGAAAAATATTCCGCTCTGCCAACATCAGACTGAGGTAGCATAATTTTTGTATCATTAATGGTAAATAATGCAAAATTACCTTCAATTCTATTAATTTTTTTCATACCATCGCCTAATATTTACTATAAAAAGTTTTGAATTGATTCTAAAAGTTGATCTTCATTATAAGGTTTTGTAATACATTCATTAACCCCTGCTTCCAATGCCAAATTTCTGTGCTTCGTCTGCGAACGAGAAGTAATCATAATAATAGGTAAATCTTTAATATCGTCTCTTGCTCGAATATATTTGGTTAATTCAACACCATTCATATTAGGCATTTCCATATCAGTCAGTACGATATTTGGTGTCATAGTTTCAAGCAGTTTTACCGCTTCAATACCGTCTCTGGCTGTATAAGGCTTTAAGCCAATATCCTGCACAAACTCTTGTAAGGCATCACGCACTGTCAAGGAATCATCGACAACTAACACTTTCGGTATTTGTACTGCATCTGGCAACTCATCTGGCGAATCTTGAAAAACTCTCTGTCTATGATAATAATCTTGTGATAGTAATTGGTTAATATCGAGGTTAACCGCAATAGCCCCCGTACCTAACACTGAAAAACCCGATACCCCTTGCAAATGTCTGGTAAAACGATCTGGAGGGGTCATAAATAATTCTCGTGACTGTAATAACTTATCCACTGCCAAAACATAGCGTTTATTATTAGCAGAGACAATAACGGCAAAATAATCGTTTAACGCTTTATTTCTATTAACTGGCAAGTCAACCAAACCAGCTAATAAAAAGGCTTCTATCTGTTCATCGTCATAATTATACACCAGTTTATCATTAACAATATTAAATTCGCCAAGACTGTGAGCAACTGCTTGCTCAACTTGAACTGATGGGATAGCAAAAAACTTATTATCATCAATCGAAACAATTAATGATTGGATAGTAGATAACGATGCCGAGAAGCGTAGCTCAAATAAACAACCACCGTATTTACTGGTACTGACATTGAGCGTACCAGTCATTTTCGATGCCCAATCTCTCACCACGTCGAGACCAACGCCCCTCCCCGATAACTCACTGACTTCATCTCGACTAGAAAAACCAGATTTTAAAATTAATTGAGCCATCTCTTTATCAGATAACTGTTCATTTTTAGCAATTAATTTTTGTTCGACAGCCTGAGCATATATTTTTTCTAAATCTAAGCCTTGCCCATCATCATGACATTGCAGTACAACTTGTTGCCCTTGTCGGAAAAAGTCTAAATAAATATTGCCAACGGGGTCTTTGCCTTTACTTGTACGAACCTCTGGTTTTTCGATACCGTGGTCGACCGCATTTCTTAATAAATGCAACAAAGGATCAGACAGTTTAGCGATTAAATCACTATCAATAAGGGTATCTTGCCCCGTCATATGCAAAGTAACGCTTTTACCCGTCATTTTACTTGCTGTTCTAATGTTTCTTTGCAGTCGAGATTCTAGCTCACCCACTTCTGACATTCGAGTGCTGATTACCAAATGCTGAGTATCTCGTGATAATACTTGTTGACGAGATTGCATAGCTGATAATGATGCTATTTGTTCTCGCAGTTGGTTAGTAAAGGTACGCACATCAGCGGATTCTTCCATCAAGGCATGAAGCGAACTATGCAATTCGTTATACTCGTCCATCTCTAATGAATCAAAATCTTGATAGCCATCTTGGGCGTTACTTTCATTAACACCCTTAAATAAACTTGTCGAACGAACACTTACTAAGGTTTCTAACTCAAACAAACGCTTTTGTACTTTGACATTTTGTGCCAATAGCTGACTCATTTGTTCACTAATGCGTTTTATACTGTCTTCCATTGCTAAGGAATTAATAGAAAACTCACTTGATGTACGAAATAATTCATCTATTTTACTAACAGCAATACGCAAAGTTGCATTTTTATCTTTTTTCGTCGTTTGCTTGCTACTAGTGTTTGACTTTGATGGTTGCTGAGTATTTTTTACTTGTGGTTGTGGCGTTACTGTTTGTGTTTGTATAGAAGATTGTTGATTATCTTGCTCTGGATTTTGCTGTTGAACTTCATTAGTTACAATTTCATCACTCGTGACTAATTCACCACTCGTGACTAATTCACCACTAACATCAGCTTGTAAGCTATCATTGTGTTGTAATTCAAAATCTTCTAATGATTCACCTTGATAAATTTTATTAGTAATATCAAGGAGCTTTTGCAAAATTTCTAAGGCATTATCTGGTTCATCGTCTGTCTGTGCAATATAACCAATAATTTGTTCAATACAATAAGCAGAATCGAGTAATAACTCTTTAATACTATCGCTGGTATGCGTTGGATAACTTTCTAAATATTCTAACAAATCCTCAAGACGGTGAGCTATCGAGGCGAGACCTCGTACACCAATAGTTGCACCTGTACCCTTTAAGGTATGAGTATAACGCTTAACTCTTTGTAAATCGGGGGTAGTAACTTCTGCTCCCGAAGAGATTTGTTTTGCCCATTCTAAAAGAAGATTAGCAAGCTCAGGCGACTCTTGCAAAAAGCCGTCCATTAAACTTTGATCGATGTCGTCAGGTAACTGTAAATCAACATCTGCGGGCATTGCCTCTGTCTGTCGTTCTTCTTCACTATCTTCATCGTGAAATACTTCACCAGCCTTAGCATGTTCGGCAACCTCTAACAAGGATAAGCGAATCTCTTCTAATTCATTATCCGTTAATGGTAGTGGTGCAGAAGAAAATTGGGCAAGTAATGAACCAAGTGTATCGTCATCTAACGTATGAAGGTATTGAGAAAGATTTTGCCCCCAACTTTTTAAAAAAGCGATTGACGCTGTTTTACTGTCATCGTCTTCACAAGAAAGTAATAATAATGAATTTTCTTGAACATTATTTGTTAGTTTGGCAATACCGACAAACCCTACCATATCACTAGCTTCGCCAAGTCGAACTACTAACTCATTATAATTATCAAGAAATTCGGTCAACTGCTCTTTATCGGCTGATAGCATACTATCGGCAAAATTCTCTAACTCAGGTTGCATAATATCAACCTCAATTGCCAACGCCTCTATCAAATCGGTGAGTTTCAAAACATCACTCCTAATTTATTATACTTCTCCAATAACACACAATGCACAAGGCAATACTTGAAAAAGATTGCTTGTGCACTATATACGCATGCTAGACACTGTCCTTGCCTTGTTAACAACAATACATTACTCTGGCAACTTAAAGATACTAACCACTTCAACCAATCTATCAGAAGCTACCTGCAAATTATCAGTCTCAGCATTTTGTAACTCAATCTGAGAAGCTGTTTTATTGGTACTATCACCAATGCGGTTAACAGCTCGTAGCAATTGCTCTGACATCTCTCTTTGCATATCAGAAGCATTGGCAATATACTGAACCTGCTCAACCAATTTGGCTGTAATCTTTTGCGTCTCACGCATCTGCTCACCAGCTTTTTGTGCGTGTTCAGAACCTTCGACAACCTGACTAATAGTATTGTTAACAGTATTAATAGTTTCATTGGTATCAATCTGAATATTGTGAACCAAAGACTCAATTTGTTTGGTAGCGTTTTGCGAACTCTCTGCTAGTCTTTGGACTTCCTCTGCAACGACGGCAAAACCACGACCAGCTTCACCAGCAACCGCTGCTTGCATAGAGGCATTCAACGCTAGAACGTGGGTACGCTCAGAAATGGTATTAATCAAGTTTACAATACTAGAAATCTCTTGCGAACGCTCACCGAGACGTTTAATACGTTTTTCAGATTCTGCAATGGTTGAACGAATAGACTCCATACCAACAACCGTATCTGTTACCGTATCGAGGGCACTTTCGGTAACTTGAGTTACCTGATTACCTGCTTCGTTGGTCACTGCTGCTAACTGTGCAACTTGTTGCATGGTTTGAGTTGCTTTTACCAGCTCTTCTGACATCTCTTCGATATTTTGACGTTCTTCATCTGCCGTTTGCGTTACATGCTCTGCTTGAGATTTTACCTTAGTAGATGAATCTTTTACCAAGCCTGCAACCGTTTTTACCTCCTGCATGACTCGCCCTGTTTCTTCTGCCAAGAAGTTAATAGAGTCAGATACCGTACCAACAACATCAGAAGTCACAGGTACCCTTACTGTCAAATCTTTTTGTGATAATTGAGCGACTGACTGCAAGATATTAATAATTGAATTGTTTAACTGCTCGTTTTCTTGTTCAGCTTGTGCTTGACTTGCCTTAGATCTTTTAACTACTAATATACCCAATTTTCTGTTGGCGAAGAATACCAAAGCAATTAATGTAATTGCTAACACAATCATAATAAAGAAAAATACCCTAGCTCTGGTATAAGCACTGACCGCCTCGACAGATTGTCGCTCCAAACGCTTTTCCATCTCGTGCCTAAATTCTATAATTGGCTGTTTAATGGTTCGCTTAGCTTTGGCATAATTATTGTCAAAGAGTAATCTCGTTGCTCTTTCACCTGTACCTTCTTTATCATTTTGTAACAATGCAAATGCCAATCGTTCAGTCTCTGCTAATTGCAAGGAAAAATTCTCTGCCTTTTTTAATAACTCAAACTCTTTTTGTGAGAAACCAGCTCTTTTAAATTCCTCCTTTAATGCAATGGTTTCACCAAATTCTTTTGGTGGTTGAGGATTGTTAATATCAACGAGTTGCCAATATGAGTGATTATAATTCTTTGGCTTTGCAGTTCTACCATTACGAATAGCAAGAACCTGATCGTATTGTCTCAGATACTCTTTATTACCAGTCTCAGCATAACTTCGTGCCATACGAGTAAGCTCATCACTACTGGTCTCTAACTCGTTTGCCAACTGCTCAGATTTTCCTCTATTTTCCGCAGCCTCAAGGATACCATCAGAAGCCTTATTTACTCGTGAAAATGCTACCGCTGATAGCATCAGCACGAATATCAGTGCGAAGAGTAATATATTATTAATTTTTTTGAGTGATTGTTCGTTTTCAAAAACTTGTTTTAGATCCATAACTCTTGTTCTCTATTTTGTTAACTATAGATAAGTTAATTATTGTCAATACCTTACCTTTGCAAATCTTCAATACGCTGTAAATTATTATTTACCATATGATTTAATGTCGTCACTTTTAATTTTGTTTCAATAGCATCTAGAAAATTTAAACAATTTAAATCATACCAAATTTTACTCTCTAATGAATATACTTCATTGGTGTAACTTTGTAACTCATTTGCAATACTATAATCCAAAACTTTATCAGTTTCATCAATATCTAACCTCTGTGGTATCCCTTCAATCACTAGTCCAGCAACATCTTCACCATGACCGATAATAAATAACATAGATTGAGTAGTTTGTTTTTTATTAACTACTTGGTTATGATTTGTAACTTGAGTATTACCATTGAAATAATTTTTTAGATCAAAAACAGCAATAGTTCGCCCATGAATATTTGATATACCCAAAAACCATGATGGAGCATTGGGCACTGGATACACCTCAGGCATCTGCATTATCTGATTGCCATCTTCAAAACGTATCATAAAGTTATAGTCAGCAACACAAAAGCCTTGACGCTGTTGTTTATCAGAGTCCTGTGATAATTGTAGTGAATCGTTTATCGAAGCATATATTTGTGCTTGATAAAATGAGGCATCACTATCGAGATTTTCTGAGACAACAATGACTTCTTCTATCTCTTCAGCCTTTGTTGTCTCTTCATTAGTAAAAAAGCTCAATGAACTTTTTGTCAGTGCATCAATCGGATTAATAAGTTCCGACTTTGTTTTTTTCATGAGCTACAATTATCCTATTCACAAAACTTTTGCTACAAACATACAATTAACAACAGTCAGTTTTAACTTTGTTTATTGTTGTAATACCAATCCCAATAAATATTGTTCATTATTTGTTGGGTTTCGCAAACTCAACCCAACCTACATAACTAACTATTTTTGAAAGCTACTATCAATCACACAAGCAATCACACAAGTATGCTAGAGTTATTATAATGCTCTTACTTGTTCTAGCACTTGTTGATCTTCATAGGGTTTTACCAGATAGGCAGTCGCACCTAATATTTGTCCCCATACCTTATCCGCCTTTTGATCTTTAGATGTTAAAAAGCATACAGGAATATCTTTGGTCTGTGCATCAGACTTTAACTGTCTGGTAGCTGCAAAGCCGTCCACTTCTGGCATATTAACGTCCATAAACACCAAATCTGGTTGATAGCTCTTAGCAATATCAACAACCTCTTTACCATCATTAGCTATTTTGACATCATGACCATCTGAGGACAAAATAGAATACATATGGTTACACTGTACAACACTATCATCAACAACTAAAATCTTTTTCATAACAACTACTCCTGTATCATATATCACTAACTTAGTTTTGCTAATAAATTTTCTAAAACAACTGGTTTTGTTAGATACGCCTTACAACCTGCCATTTTTCCTTTAATCTTGTCAAATGGTGATGATTTACTGGTTAACATAATGACAGGGGTGCGTTTATCAATATGTTTCATTTTGCGACACACTTCATAGCCATCGGCATTAGGCATAATTACATCGAGCAATACTCTATCGTAATAATGGGGCTTAAACACTGCTAACGCTTCTTCGCCAGACTCTGCTGTAGTCACTTCGTAACCGTACTTGGTCAATACCTTTTTTAACTGTTCTCGCACGACCAAACTATCATCGACAACCAAAATTCGACTGCCTTGTGTTTCGTGTGTTTCGATAACAACTTCATCTTCACGAGCTTGTTGCTTTGGTTGATGTTTAGCTCTTTTTTGTGGTGAAGAGTGTTTATTTTGTTGTTCAGACGCACTTACCTTTGCTAACTCGGCAATTTTTAAGCGTTTATGTTTATCGAGTAGTTCTGCAAGATCATTGGGCAAATGACTCCACTCAATCGGACGAGAAATATTAACAGCATCGTCATCAGATCCATCGACAGTAACCAATAGTTTATTTAAAACCAAAGGTTTATCTTCAGAAAGCATTTCGATCTTTTCTTGATATACTTTATAAATATCAGTAGCTTTATCAACTAAAAATATGTCAGCATGTTCTAAATCTTTTACAAAGGTAAGTTTATTGACCCTTCTTTGCGATATTGTACAAATACCCATCAACAATCTTTGTTCGGTTTGTGTTAAACCGACGGCAAAAATATGTATCTCGTTTGACATAGGTCATCCTTTAAAAATAATTTTTGGGTTATTGAAGATTTATTTATTGATATAAAAATGAAGAACTTTTCACAAGACTCATTCAATTATATTATTTTACATCTATCTATTGTTTAAAAAATTATAATTATAATTTATTTAGGTTTGATTGTATCTAAAACAAGGTAAAATATCAAGCGTATTTACAACAGTGAAAAATAACACACACAAATGGTAGTTTTTGTTATCAGTAACAAAATAAGTGATTGTTCTTAGTGTTATAATTTGCTACAATAGCTCACTTTGATAATCCCTATCAATAATATCTAAAACATTACTTTTTTAAAGGAGATACACGTGGCAAATTCACCACAGGCTCGTAAACGTGCCCGTCAAAATAGCAAGCGTAGATTGCTTAAATCGTCACAGCGTTCTATGGTGCGTACTTATATCAAGCGTACTCTTACAGCTATCGAAAGCAAAGACTACGATAAAGCGATGGAGGCTTATAAAAAGGCTGTTCCAGTTATCGATCGTATGGCCGATAAAGGCGTATTGCACAAAAACAAGGCTGCTCGCCATAAGAGTCGTTTAAACAAAGCAATTAAGGCTTTACAAGCATAATTGTTAGTTATTAAACACTGATAAAGAAGCTCTAATTATCGTATGATTATTAGGGCTTTTTTGTTGCTTTTGTGTTTTTTTACATGTTATTTGTGTGATAATACTTTTCCAAAATTTGTAGGTTATTTGATTTTGTAGAGACAGGGCATGCCCTGTCCTTACTCTGTAATAATTAATTCAATTATTTCTGTAGGGTAAATGTATATATTTTTAATGTAAGTTTGGGATAATTGTTTTTTTAATTTGTTAAAAAATAATAAGTTAATTA
>PDWI01010828.1_pt1 | contig 10134 bp, 22 predicted proteins | sample 1430891 | NCBI WGS metagenome assembly PDWI01 (sample SAMN01162508, study PRJNA174530) | Oral metagenome, whole genome shotgun sequencing project. | biome: Marine environment; feature: Marine mammal; material: Swab sample of the gingival sulcus; isolation source: swab sample of gingival sulcus... | reverse complement strand
GTAGCACAGATATTAGGTGTGAGCATACCAACCTTTTATAGAAAGACAGAAAATATAGAGCGTATAACAATAGAAGATTTAAGAAAATTGAAAAGGTCAGGAATATTAAAAAGTGGGGAAGTGGATAGCTTCATATAGGAGATAGAAAAATGAAAAGTATAATACAAAAAGAAAAAGAATGCTATATATCAGGAAGCACATACAATTTAGAAAAACACCATATATTTGGTGCATCAAACAGAAAAAATAGTGAAAAATACGGGCTGACTGTCTATTTAACACACGATTGGCACAATGAACCACCTAATGGAGTACATCACGATGCAAAATTAATGCAAGAAATGAAAGAGATGGGACAAAGAGCCTTTGAAGAAACTCATGGCACAAGAGAAGATTTTATGAGGATATTTGGAAGGAATTATTTGTAAAGAGGTGTGAAATGAAATACAGATGGAGTACAAAAAGATGGTCAAATGACGGAAGTGTAGAAAGCAGTATAAAAAAGTGTATTGCAGAGGCTAAAGCGACATACCCTGATGCAAAAGAAGTGTATATTGGAGAATATGAACAATACAAGCCGTTTGTAACAGGTTGCTGGCTTATAGAGCATTTAAAAGAAGAAGCATATATTGAAAGTGATGGTATTTCAGAAGAACAGGAATGGCTAGAGAATATAAACGATGAAGAATATACAGCCTTAGAAACAGAAGTAAATAAAGTAGTTCGAAAGATATTGAAAAAATATGGACACATACCAAACTTTGGAACAGTAAAAAATAATAAATTATATAAATTAAATAGTGAGGAGAATTAGAAAATGAGTAGAAAAGAAAGAGTTTTGAAAAAAATAAATAAAAAATTAACAACATTAGTTAAATATATTCTATTTTTAGCAGTGTTTGTAATCGTAACAATGCTGCTATCAATAGTATTGTATGTAAAATTCATGAAAATTGAAAAACAACAAATTGATACTTTAAATAGTATTAATGATTTAAGGCAAGAAATAAAAGATTTACAACAAAATCAAGTGAAAGAAGAGAAAAAGGAAATTCAAGATAGCACAGTGGAAGCAGTCGCCAAGGTATGCATAGCTGAAAGTGCTGATTTACAGGGGCAGATGGCAGTTGCAGAGGTCGTAAAAAATAGAGCAGAAATGTGGGATATGACTTTTGAAGAGGTCATCGGCGAGCCATACCAGTTCGCAGAGCCAAGAGAGTGCGAAGTGCCACACAATATAATGTACTCGGTTAGAAGAGTATTAGAGGGTAAATCTTTGCACTTTGGAGAAGATAAAGCTACTCATTTTGTAGCAGATTGGATGGAAGATAAACCGAGTTGGACGGAAAATAAAAAAGATTTAGGAGTTGTAGGGGGTAACAGGTTTTATGGATAGAAGAGAATCAAAAAAGACAAAGGGAATTAATGTAATAGAAGTGAAACTTAATACTTCGAATAAAAACGACAAAATAATGTATATAAGGGAGCTGGAGATTGCAATAACTGGTTTTTTTCGAGGAACGTTAAAAGAATTAAAAGAAGAAGTTGCTTCAATATATAAAAACAATAAGCCTTTACGAGAAGGATACCAAAAAGTAATAGCTATAATAGAAGACGAGATAAAAAAATGAAAAACGTATTAAAATATCCAGGAAGCAAACAGAGAATTTCAAGATGGATTTGCTCTTTCATACCAGAACATGATGTTTATCTGGAGCCATTTTTTGGTGGTGGAGCTGTATTTTTTAACAAAAAACCAGCAAAAATTGAAACTATAAATGATTTATCTGCAGAAATTTATAACTATTTTAAAATTTTAAGAGATAAACCAGAAGAATTAATTGAATTGATAAGCTTAACGCCCTATAGTCGTACTGATTATAATCAATCTTTTGAGCCTTGCAAAGATGAAATTGAAAGAGCTAGAAGATTTGCTGTTAGGTGTTCACAGGGTTTTGGCTGTAGTAATAAATATAAAAATGGATTCAGGAGCAGTATTGGAAAACAATCTCCTAGAACTACAGCCTTTTGGAGCGACTTTCCTAAAACTTTAGAGCTAGCCAGTAAAAGATTATTGGAAGCACAAATAGAGAATCAGGATGCTATTAAATTGATTGAACGTTATAATAAAGAGGAAGTCTTTATTTATGCGGACCCACCATATCCACATAGCACAAGAAAAAACTATTTATATGAATTTGAAATGAAAGATGACGAGCATAAAAAGTTGTTAAATGTTTTAAAAAAACATAAAGGTAAAGTCTTAATAAGCAGCTACGAAAATGAAATTTATAATGAAGCTTTAAAAGGATGGGACAAGGCTTATAAAGATACAACAGCAGAAGGTAGTGTAAAGAGAAGAGAAGTTCTTTATATGAATTATAGAGTAGATAAACAAATAAATTTAATGATTTAAAGAAAGGAAAAGAAAATGAAAATATGGGAAATTGATTTAAGTAAAGATGGCAAAAAGGTTAAAGCTTTTGAGGAAGTATGGGAAGTTCGAAATGGAGATTTAAGGTCTATTGAAGATCTTTCGTTTATTGAGAAATATCGATCTTTAAAAGCCCTATTAGAAACAGATTTTGAACCAGTAGTTGACTGGAGCGAAATTGAAGTAGATACGCCAATATTGACAAGTTCAGATGGCGAAAATTGGACTCGTAGGTACTTTGCAGAATACAAAGGTGGAAAAATTTATGCTTGGAATAATGGGTGCACAAGGTGGACTTCCGAAGGCGTTAAAACTTTTTGGAAATATGCAAAATTACCGACAGAAGATGAGTTGAAAAAGATAATTTAGAAAAGGAACAAAATGAAAGAAAAAACTAGAGTATATATTGCAGGAAAAATATCAGGGTTAACAAAAGAAGAGTCTTTGAATAATTTTGCAAAAGCAAGCGAAAAATTTAGACAGTTAGGATTTACAGTATTTAACCCTAAGGAAATAATAGTAGATGAAACGTTACTATATGATGTAATAATGGAAATTTGTTTTATATATTTGGATAATGCAGACCTCGTATATATGATGTCAAACTGGAAAGATAGCAAAGGTGCTACACTGGAACATAAAAGAGCAAAAGAAAAAGGTAAGGTAATTATTTATGAAAAAATAAACCATGTGTAGGAAAGGGAAAAGAGACAAATGACATATCAGGAAAGATTAAATTTAATAGATGATGAATTAAAGAAAATGGATGATTTTGCGAAAAATAGAAATAAAATCATAAAGTTTATTAAAGTTTTAGAAAATCCATTGGAAACATTTAATATAAAAGAAATTCAAAAAAACAAATTAACAATTAATGTAAATCTAAACTACTGTTTTACAAAAAAGAGTTTTGATGTAACTTTTGAAAAAGATTAAAATGAACTGCTGAGAGTTCCTTGGCAGTTTATAAAATATAAAAAATCTTATGAGCTGGTGTAACAGCATTTAAGCTAGTAAATAGTATTAATAAGTGAGGCATTATGTGGAGAATAAAAGAATATATTTGTGGAGAGATGAAAGACATAGAAATATTTGTAAGACCAGAAAGAACAAAACCAATAAAAAGAAGTATCAGAAAAAAAGAAAGTTCACCAGCACAGAAAAATTTAAACAATAAAAATTCAGAAAAATATCTAGTAAGATTAGTACATACAAATTTTACAAGAAGAGATCTATTTATTGATTTAACATTTGATGAAAATAATTTACCTAAAACAAGAAAGGAAGCTATAAAGAAATTTAAAAACTATATAGCAAGAATAAACAGGTATAGAAAAAAGCAAGGGAAAAAGAAAGCAAAATATATTTATGTTTTTTCAGAAAGAAGCACAGCAGGAGAAAGGGCAAGATTTCACTTTCATGCGATTTTTGAAAATATGGAACGTGAAGTATTAGAAGAGAAATGGGGATATGGTTATGCAAATACAGACAGATTAAAATTTGATGAATTTGGTGTAACTGCAAAAGTAAAGTATATGGCTCGTCAAGGTGGAACAAATGGAACAAGAACATGGGGAGCATCTACAGGACTAAAAAAAGTTGTTGCAAAAATCTCAGATAAAAAAATAACTGGTAAAATAGCTAGAGAACTTGAACGAAATTCAGAAGATAGGGAATATATTGAAAAACTATTTAATGGGAAAAATAGAGAATGGTTTTTAACAGATTGTGAAGTTGAGTATAATATCATAACAGGTTTAAATTTTAATATACGGATGAGAAAGGACACGGAAAAATGGAAAAAGACGTAATAAAAAAAATAGGGAAATTAACAGAAGGGGAAAAATGGAATACTGAATTTAATTTGATTAGTTGGAATGGTGCAGCTGCAAAATACGACATCAGGAAATGGAACGATGAAGGGAAATGCACAAAAGGGGTGACACTTACAAGTGGCGAAGTATTCAAATTATATGAACTGTTAAAAAAGGAGTTAGATAATGGCGAAAAATTCTAAATGGGAATTTTTAAAAATCCAAGATGAAATTTTAAGAAGTATAATTTATTTTAGAGAAATTGAAAAAAAGCAATGGAAAGAAATAGCGAAAAACTTTAAGGGATATACACCAGAATCAACAAGAAAAATATATGAGCGATATAAAAAAGCTAATAAATAATATATAAAAAAATATAATATATAAGATTGCACTTTTTGAACCAGACTAAAAGGGACTAAGAAAGCCCCTTTATTTGTCGTGCACGCTCATTAATTAAAATTTTAAAATCTTCTAATTCATCAAGAGTCGCATAATTGCGAATATATGTTTTCGCATGTGTTTTATAATTTTGAATTTTAAGCTTTTCACGATTTTTTGCACGCCATTTATTTTGTGCTTTTTTCTGTGCTTCGGTAAGTGCCATAATTTAATCCCTCCATTTTTTTAAAATTAAAAACATCACTGCAATACTCAAGCAAGCAGATACTATATTTAATACTAAACTAACTTTATCTAACATAAAAAAACTCCTTTCGTTGACAAATAAAAAAATATAGCTTATAATTAAGGCGATCCCCTAAAGGGGGGAAGGGACTATTTAAGCCCCTTGTATAATCCAACTAAAGCATTTATTAGCTGGATTAGGCTTGTAATCAAGATAACTATTTTTAAGCTAGCGTTATCTTGATTTTTTTTATTGCCTTTTCGCATAATATCACTCCTTTCTATACACACATTATACTACGCCGTAAGATAAAAGTCAAGTGTTTTTTGAAACTTTTTTAACTATTAGCCATTATTCTTGGAGCTGAATAGCTATTATCTAAAGCTATAAGTTCAAAAGTTCCTTGTGAATTACTTACTTTTTTTCTAAATGTTTTTGTTACATCTACGTAAGCACTCCACCAAGCAGGATTTACAAACTTGAAAGTTATTGTTGTTTCTGTTCTTTTTAAAACTTCAATTTCAATATTGTTATTATCTGTATCATTGTATCTTTTACCTACTTCAAATTTTTTCATTGTTCTGTTCTCCTTTTCTTTTTTAATGTTATTTTGATAACTTTTATAATTATATTATAAACTAATAAAATTATAAAGTCAACAACTTTTATAATTTTTTTAATTATTTTTCTAATCGTTTTTACGGCTTTTAACTTGTGAAAATAATTATTTATGTTATAATGTAATAAAGAGAGGTAAGAAAATGAATTTAACAACAAAAATAAAAGCAATAACGCAACTTAAAAATATCTCAAATGATGAATTGGCTGAATGTTTAGGTATTAGCAAGCAAGTTTTAAATAATAAGTATTACAAAGATACATTTACAACAAAAGATTTATTTAAAATAGCCGATTTATGCGAGGTTGATTTATGTTTTGCAGATAAAAAGAATAGAATAGTTTTAAATGATTAGCTGACATAATAGGGTATAAATTAGAATGGGTAAAGAAGTAATAGTTGTTGTAGTCACTGGATATTTGATAAACAAAGTAGGTATAAAAAATGAATATTAGATTGTCAAAGCAAGCAGAAAAATTTTTAAAAAACACTAATGAACCTATAAAAGGCAGAATAATAAAGGGTATAAAAAATATACCCAACGGAGATATTAAGCCATTAAAAGGGGTAGAAAATAAATATAGATTACGTATTGGAGATTATAGAGTTGTATATACAAAAAATTCTAATGAGATTTATGAAATTTATAAAATACAAAAAAGAAATGATATTTATAAGAGAGGTGTATAAAATGAGCGATATGCAATTAATGAGTAAAAAAATAGAAAAATTAAACGAAAGAGATTTTTTAATAGTATCTACACTTGTTGATACACTACTAGACCCTGAATGGGTTCTATTAAGTGCAGAAGATATAAAAGATATAGAGATAGCAGAAAGAGATTTTAAAGAAGGTAATTATACAACTTTAGAAGATTTTGAGAAGAATGAAAATTTATAACATTAGAACCTTTAGAATAGGGGGTGTGATATGTTTCATAGAATAAAAGAAGTAAAGCCAATGAATAATTTACACTTATTAGCTACTTTTTATGATGATGCAAAGAAAATATATGACGTCAATCAGGTATTACATCTTTGGCAAATGTCGGATTTGAAAAATATCCCCTTTTTGTTTGAACAAGTAAAAGTTGACAAAGGTGGATATGGTGTTGTGTGGAATGACTACCTAGACTTATCTAGTGAAGAGATATGGAGTAATGGAACGTTAGTTGAAGAAGAAATAATCTCACTAGATAAAGCAAAAAAAGAAATGAAACAAGGCGAATTTATGACACATACGCAATTATTAAAAGAATTAGGGAAATAAGTTGATATAGTCGCTATAGTTGATACATAGTTGAAAGGAGTTTGAAATGATAACAACAATGAATAATTTAGGTATTAATATCCCTTTGGATATAGTAAAAGAATTAAATTGGGGAAAAGATGAAAAAGTAAATATAGAGGCAGATGGTGGAATGATAACAATCGCAAGGGTAGAAAAAGTACCAAATGCTGAGACCTTAGAGGCAATAGCAGAAGTTCAGGAAATGAAAAAGAACCCCCATTTGTATAAAAGTTATGATGATGTTGATGAAATGATGAGGGATATTTTAGGATGAAGTATATAGTAAAACCATCGAAACGTTTTGAAAAGGATTTAAAAAAAGCAGAAAAAAGAGGGTACGATATAATCTTAATAACAGAAATAATAAAAAAATTAGCAAGAGGCGAAAACTTAGAACCTAAATATAAAGACCACCCTTTAACTGGTAATTATAAGGGGTGTCGTGAGTGCCATATAACCCCTGACTGGCTTTTAATTTATGAGATACATGATAACGAATTAATTTTATACCTGACGAGAACAGGCTCGCATAGTGATTTATTTTAATAATCGAATATCTAAAAGACACTGAAAAAAGTGTCTTTTTTTTGTCCGTTTTTCAAAATAACTATAAACGTTGATATATAAGGGATTGTAGAGGATTTTTTGAAATTGAAAGAAAATGTAAAAAAACGTTGCAAACGTTGATAATTCAAAGATAAAAGCACTTTGAAATTGTCACACTTTTTTTAAAAAAGTTGGTTTAAAATAAAAATAGGGGTGTTAAGAGTGAAAGACAAGTATAAAAGACAAGTAGAGCCAAGGCTTACAGAAGTAAAAGTATGGGCAAGAAACGGTGTAGGAGATAAAGATATAGCAAAAAAATTAGTAATAAGCTATAACACCTTTTTAAATTATAGAAAAAAATATAAAGACTTAGAAAATGCTTTACTAGAGGGAAAAAAACAAGCTTGTACAATCATTGAAAACAGTTTATATGAGTTAGCAAAAGGTGGAGAGTATACAGAAACAAAAATAACAAAAGATGAAAAAGGAAAAGTGACTGAAATTGTAGAAATGACCAAAAAACAAGCACCAAATATAACGGCAATTAAATATTTCTTAGGAAATAAAGACCCTGAAAACTGGAGAGATAGGGCAGAGATACAACAAGGACATACGTTTATGAACTTAGAAAGTGGAAAGGTAGAGGCACTTTTGAATGAATTTAAAGGGTAAGGAAGTAAGTGAAGAGGAAGCAAAAGCAATAACAAGATACATGGCAAGTAAAAAATATCTGTGCTACGTAATGTTGACAAATGGAAAAACTTATAAAGTTGGTAAATTTCATCGTTATATTTGTGAAGAGGTGCAGAGGTTTATCGATACGAAAACAGATGAGCCATACGATATCTTGCTATTAAGTGTACCCCCACAACATGGTAAAAGTATAACCATAACGGAAACATTGCCAAGTTGGGCGATAGCGACAGGAAGAGCAAAAAGAGTAATAGAAGTAAGTTATTCTGATGAATTTGCTATTAAGTTTGGCAAAAGAAATAAAAGAAAGATTGAAGAATACGGCTATCTATGGGGGATGAAAATAGACCCAAATACAAGCAGTGCAAAAGATTGGGAGCTAGTAGGTGGTAAAGTTGGAATGATAACAAGGGGGATAATGGGAGGAATAACAGGAAACCCAGCAGACCTTATGATAGTAGATGACCCAATAAGGACAAGGGAGGAGGCAGAAAGCTTTGTTTATAGGGAAAAATTAAAAGATGAATGGTTAAGTTCTATGAGAACAAGGCTTTCTGCAGGGGCAAAAGTTATAATAATACAGACGAGATGGCACCCAGAAGATTTAATTGGTTATCTTCTGAAAACAGAAGATAATGTAAAGTATATAAATATACCTTGTGAAGCAGAAGAGGGCGATCCACTAGGTAGAAAAGTAGGAGAAAGTTTAGTACCTGAGATTGGTAAAAATAATAAATGGCTTTTAGGGATGAAAAACAAACATAAAGGTGCAGAGGGTAAAAGGGTATGGGAAGCATTATATCAAGGGTATCCAACAGTACGAGAAGGTAACTTGATAAAACGTGATAATTTTAGATATTATATAGATTTACCAAAAATGCAGCTGCAAATAATCTCGGTCGATGCAAGCTTTAAAGGTGGTAAAGAAAATGACTTTGTAGCATTGCAGTGCTGGGGTAAAAGGGATAATGATTATTACCTAATAGACGCTGTAAAAAAACATATGAATTTTACACAGATGTTGAAAGAAATGCAGAGGTTTAAGCAAAAACATCATAAAGCGAAGTTAGTATACATAGAAGATAAAGCCAATGGTACAGCTTTAATAGATAGTCTAAAGGATAAGATAGATGGAATAATACCAGTTAATCCAAAAGCAAGCAAACAAGAGCGTGTACAACTTATTTTACCCCTTATAGATGGGGGATATGTGTATATACCGAAAAATAAAGACTTTACAGGAGATTTTGTGAATGAATGTGCTAGTTTTCCAAATGGTGCAAATGATGACCAAGTAGACGCAATGAGCCAAGCATTAAATAAACTGGAAGAATATCAATTTGTGATAGAAGAAAAAGAAGAACGTTTGTTTAAAAAACGAGAAGAAGAAGAAAACTACGAAATAATAGGAGATGGAGAAGATATCAATGTTATTTAAAGAGATGATAATATTTTTAGTTATTATGGGTGTCAATACGTTGCTTTTATATAAAGCCTTTAAGATGGGTTATAACCTTAGAGCAAAAGAGGATAATACAAGGACAATAGAAGATATAGCATTTAAAACAGAAGAAGAACAGGAAACAGAAGAAGAACTAAAACAAAAAATTTATTTAGAAAATCTTGAGAATTATAACGGAACAGGAGATGGTCAAATAGATGTTTGATAGATTTAAAAAAAGAGAAGAAAAAAATGAGGTTTGGGACAAGTACGAAAAAGGAAAAAACAATGCAAATTTAATGAAGCTTGTAACGAAAACGGATAGAAATTGGAATTTTTACCTAGGTGACCAGTGGAAAGGTGCAAAAGTAGGCACGGAAGATTTGCCAGTAGTAAATATCATAAAACAAATATGTAAAATTAAAGTGGGTGTAATCGTACAAAATACCATAACAGCGAATTATAAAGATATGGAAAACAGGCAAGGGAGTGAAGAAGTTTGTAACACGTTAGGCAAATATTTTAGTAAAGTATGGGAAAAGGGCAAAATGGATGTTAAGATGTGGGACCTTGTAAAAGCAGGAGCTGTACAAGGGGATAGTTACATATATTTTGGCGAAAAAGATACCAGTAAAAGCGAAATAATACAAAATACAAATATTATATTT
>PDWI01015184.1_pt1 | contig 10136 bp, 9 predicted proteins | sample 1430891 | NCBI WGS metagenome assembly PDWI01 (sample SAMN01162508, study PRJNA174530) | Oral metagenome, whole genome shotgun sequencing project. | biome: Marine environment; feature: Marine mammal; material: Swab sample of the gingival sulcus; isolation source: swab sample of gingival sulcus... | reverse complement strand
CAGCCTGGCGCTGGTCCAGGATGGCCAGGTCCTGGCCGCCTGCATCCATCAGCCGCCCACCGGCGACACCTTCACCGCCCTGCGCGGCGCGGGCAGCTTTCTGAACGGCGAGCGTAGGCGGCTGCGCCCCTGCGCCTCGCTGCGGGAGGCGGTCTTCAGCTTCCAGCTCAAATCCGGGGGCGCCGTCATGGCGGAGGCCGAGCGGCAGCATCGGCTTTGCCTGTCCGTGATGAAGGTGCGCCGCGCCGGAGCGGTGGCGCTGGAACTGGCCTGGGTGGGGGGCGGTCTGTACGATGGCCTGCTGGGGAGCTTTGCCGGTCGCGTGCCCGCCTGGGACGTGGCGGCGGGGTTGCTGCTTTCTCTGGAGGCGGGGGCCGTGGCCACCGATTTCCAGGGCCGTCCCTACCGGTTGGGCGGTCCGGAAATTCTGGTGGGCGGCGAGAAGGTGGTCCAGGAGATGGTGGCCCTGCTGGCGCGCCTGGATGACGCCTCGGACTGAATGATCGCCCATTTCTATAGCTACTTAGAGATACTGCAACGACAGGCTGCCATACCCGCGCAGTCCGTAGCTGAGCCAGGCGGGGTGGTCCGCGCCAAGCTCCTGCCGGATGAGCCGGCCCGCCTGCCACACGGCCGCGCCGGCGCACCAGCCGTCGGCCAGATTGCGGTACAGGTAGGAAGCGAAGATACGCGCGGGGCGGCTGAAGATGGGGACCAGCGGGCCCACGAAGGTGCTGGCGCCCGCGTCGGTGAAGCGGGGCCCCAACTCAGGCAGGGCGCGGTGGCTGTTGCTGACGACCAGGGGCGGCACGCCGCCGGCCAGACTCATGCTTTCCGGTTCCAGGGGGCCGTCGTCCAGCAGCCAGGGGGTGCCTTCTCGGGCGGGCTGGACCCCGTTGCCGGTGGCGAAATGGCCGCGGCTTCCGCCGCCCAGGCCCTCGCGATCGTACTTGTCGCCCACCGTGTCCAGCAGGGCGGTGACCGGGTCCACGCCCACCAGTTCGCCTTCCACGCCCATGGCGTTTTCCACATCTCGGTCCCGGGGGGCGTTGATCTCCTCGATGAGATGGTTCATCCAGTACTGCCCCTGCGTGTCGTCCATCTGGGCGGGTATGCTGGTGGGGCCGGCGAAGTGGATGGCCTGGTAGTTCAGGCTCTGCTGCTGGACCTGGGCCGGGGTCAGGCTCCGGGTGGGGAACTCGATGTCGGCCAGACGGCAGCCCAGGTGCTGGCTGGCCATGGTGCCTTCGATGGCCTCGGCCTCGCGCTGGATCAGGCGGCGGGTCCGGGGCTCGCTGTGACCGGCCACGAAGAGGATGCGGGGCAGGGCCTCGCCCTGGAAATGCAGCTGGTCCAGGGTGTGGTACAGGTCGCTCTGGCCGCCATCGCCTACCAGGAAACCGGCGCGTTGGCAACGGGCCATCCAGGGGCGCTGGGCAGTGGCCGGCGGCAGGGCCGCGCTGTGGTCGGCCACGCAGATGGGATGCTTCCGGAAAAGGAATTCGATGCCGTTGTGCAGCCAGGTCCAAGGCAGGTTGGCCCAAGGGCCCTCGGTGACGACCTGGAAACCCACCAGATCGTCGTGCTCGGCCAGGCCGATGGTCGGGATGGTGATGCCGCGGGAAAGGCGGGCGTCGGGACTGAAGGCTGTGGGACGGCGCCGGCTGACGGCCTGGAACAGGATGCGCCCCACGGCGGCCATGGGGCGCAACAGGGTCGGAGAATCCAGGCCCTCCTTCTGCTGAAGCTCAAGGACGTCGTGAACTTTGTAGATGGCTTCGGCCATCTGGGCGTCGAATTCCTGATCGGTTTCCGGTTCGGGCAGGATGATATCGATCCAGCGCATGGATAAACAACCCCGTTTCCAGGTTCTGAAGCGGCGAGGCGCGCCGCGGACTCATCGTGGTGTGCAACGTTTCTTTCGGCCAGGCGGCAAAAAACTGTAGTTTTCCGGCTGCTTTGGCGTGGGGGGGATTGCAGAAATCGTGCCGGGCACAAAAAAACCACCACGAGGGCGGTTTTCGGGAAGATTTTTCGAGAATCATGGTACCCAGGGGGAGATTCGAACTCCCACGAGGTTACCCCCACTACGACCTGAACGTAGCGCGTCTACCAGTTCCGCCACCTGGGCACCTGATCTCGAAATGTACGCCGAGGAAAAGGGGAGATTCCTTCGACGGGCGCTCAATCTAGTCTCTGGTCGGGCCCCTGTCAACCTGTATCCACGTTTTTTTCCCAACAAATGCGGCATTTGCAGGAAACGCCTCGCAGGGTATATTCTGACGGTCGATCGGACCCAGGATATGATATGGCCCAACGGAGCGAAGCATGGCACGCAAAGGCGAACCCGCCGGCATCAAGATCATTGCCCAGAACAAGAAAGCCCGCCACGAGTACGAGATCCTCGATTCCTGGGAGGCCGGTCTCGTGCTGCAGGGAACCGAAGTGAAGGCCCTGCGGAACGGGAGGGTCAATCTGGGCGATGCCTACGCGGAGATCCGCGAGGGCGAAGCCTGGGTCCTGAAAATGCATATCGGGCCCTACGAGATGGGCAACCGGGAGAATCATGAACCTTTCCGGCGCCGCAAGCTGCTGCTGAACCGGCGGGAGATCCGCAAGATCCGGCCCAAGCTGGAGGAGCAGGGCCTGACCTTGGTGCCGTTGAAGCTCTATTTCAAGAAGGGCCTGGTGAAGCTGGACCTGGGCCTGGGCCGAGGCAAGAAGCTGCACGACAAGCGTGACGCCAAGGCCAAGAAGGATGTTGACCGGCGCATCGCCCGCGAACTGGGCCGCCGGGACTGACGACAGGGGAGGTCGATGCCAATCCGTACCCACATCCTGCTGGGCCTGCTCTTGCTGGCCGCGGCGGGCGCCTTCGCCCAGGAAAACGTTCCCGAGGCCGCGCCCGGCGATCCGTATCTGGATCCTCTGGCGTTCATGCGTGTGGATGCCGGCGCCGGGGATCTGTCCCTGACGGTCAAGCTGGAAAGCACGGATGAGCGCCGCCAGATCGCGGGCCGCCGCCTGCTGCTGGGCAGCAACGAGATGTACCTGAACAGTGCCACCGTGGCCACCGTGCTGAAGGGTAGCCGCTTCTGGGACGGCGGGCGCCGCCGGCTGACCCTGAAGGTGGCCGGCCGGGATTTCGTCATGAGCAGCAACAGCCGGCTGGTGGTGACCCCGGCCGGGGAAATCCTGCTGCCCGTTCCCGTCCTGGAGCACGCGGGTGATCTGTGGTTGCCCATGGAATTGCTGACCCAGGTGCTGGGGCCGCAGACGGAGGAGCGCATCGCCTGGGATGACACGGCCATGCGGCTGGTGCTGGGCAGCGTGCGGTTCAACGTGACGGGCCTGAAGGTGGAGCGCCTGGGGCGCAGCACGGCCGTGCACATCCAGTGCGCCATGCCCCTGGGGTACCGGGCCGGCAGCCCGGAGCCGGGCGTCATCGAGGTGAAAATTTACGGGGGCGTGGTCAACACCGGCCAGGTGGCGCGCACCAGCCGGCGCGGTCTGCTGGTCAGCGCCGGCAGCCGCCAGCGGGCGGACCATGCCATCGTCACCCTGCAGGTGGATGACTTGGTGGGGCAGTACCGCGCCTACACTGGCAGCGACGGCAATGAGATCGTGCTGGTCCTGGAGGAGGAGATGGTGGCGGCCATCCCCTCGCCGGTGCCCCACGGACAAAGCCACATGAATCTGGAGCCCGGCCTGCTGGACGCCACCAACAGCATCCGCGTGCGCACGGTGGTCCTGGACCCCGGCCATGGCGGGCACGATGCCGGCGCGGTGGGCGGCAACGGCATCCTGGAAAAGAACGTGAACCTGGCGGTGGCCCGGGAGCTGAAGCGCTACCTGGAACGCGAGAGCGATCTGAAAGTGGTCCTGACCCGCGACCGGGACGAGTTCCTGGACCTGGCCGCCCGCGCGGAACTGGCCAACCAGGCGGGGGGCGATCTGTTCGTTTCCCTGCACTGCAACAGCTGGTTCAACGACGGGGCCCACGGTTTCGAGACCTACTTCCTGTCCCCCGCCAAGAGCGACTGGGCCAAGAGCGTGGAAGCGGCCGAGAACAGCGCCGGGGGCGAGCCCGGGGATGTGGAGTTCATCGTCTGGGAGCTGGTGCAGAACCGGTTCATCAACAGCAGCAGCCAGCTGGCCGAGGTCATGCAGGCGGGTGTGGTCCAGGAACTGGGCCTGGAGGACAGGGGCGTGCGGCAGGCCGGTTTCCGGGTCCTGGTGGGTGCCTACATGCCCGCCGTCCTGGTGGAGATGGGTTTTCTGACCCATCCCGAGGAAGAGCGCCATCTGGGCGAGAGCGGCTACCAGCGTCGCCTGGCCCGGGCTCTGGGCCAGACCATCTTGTCGTACGGACGGTTGGTGGCCAGCACCACGCCCCAGGCCGTGGCCCCGAGCGCGGAGGTGGACGATGAGTGACCGGCAGGACAAGCGTCCGGACAAGCACCCGGACAAGTACCCGGACAACCCGCTGGGGGACCGCCGCCGGCCATCGACCCGACGTCCCGCCAAAAAGTCGAAGAAACGCGGCTTCCCCTGGGGCAAGCTGGCGTTGCTGATCGTGGTGGTTTTCCTGGGGGCGGGGGGCTATTGGTACTGGGACCGCATGGTCCGGTCTACCGGGCCGGAGGTCGAGGAGGAATTCCTGACCACCGGCGCCGAGGCGGTCCCGCGCATGGGTGACCGGGCGGTGGTGCTGGTCTATCCCGAGTGGGACGCCACCGGCTATGTGACCGAGGAGCGGCAGATCGCCAGCCGCGACCGGGCCGGCGAAGACCTGCTGAACCTGATGCGGCAGCTTTGCGGCGGGCCGCGGGTCAGCGGTTCGGTCAGCCCCTTCCCCGTAGGGACCAAGGCGCTGGGCGCCTTCTTCGATCCGGAGGATCAGTCCGTGGTCCTGGACTTCAGCCCCGAACTGGTGACCGGGCACCCCGGCGGAAGCGCCGCCGAGGCGGCCACCCTGACCAGCATCCTGCGCACGGTGGCCCTGAACTTCCCGGGCACGCGCCGTTGCACCATCCTGGTCGATGGCGCCCAGGTGGAAACCCTGGCCGGGCACCTGGTCCTGGACCGCAGCTTCGATCCCCAAAGGTGGCTCTGATTTGCGGGACCACGAACGCCCCATCGGTGTCTTCGATTCGGGTCTGGGTGGCCTGACGGTTCTGCGGGAACTGCACCGGCGCCTGCCCTGCGAGGATTTGGTCTACTTCGGGGACACCGCCCGCGTGCCCTACGGCACCAAGGGCGAGGCCACGGTGCGGCAGTTCGCCGCCCAGGACGCCGGCCTGCTGGTGAGCAAGGGGGTCAAGCTGGTGGTGGTGGCCTGCAACACGGCCAGCGCCTTCGCCCTGGAGCATCTGCGGACCACCCTGCCGGTGCCCGTGTTGGGTGTCATCGAACCGGGCGTGCGGGCGGCCCTGGCGGCCACCCGCGGCGGGGCGGTGGGCGTGATCGGCACCAGCGGGACCATCCGTTCGGGGCGTTACCAGGCGGGGCTGGAGCGCGGGGGGCTGGCCGCGGAACGTGTCTTCGCGCGCGAGTGCCCGCTTTTCGTGCCCCTGGTGGAAGAGGACAAGATGGGCCAGGACATGATGCGTCTGGCCGTGTGGGAATACCTGCAGCCCCTGAAGGACGCCGGGGTGGACACCCTGATTCTGGGCTGCACGCACTACCCCTTGCTGAAGGCCGATATCGGGGCGTTCATGGGCCGGGGGACGGTGCTGGTGGATTCGGCCGAGATGCTGGCCGAGGCGACGGTCAGCCTGCTGGGCGAGCGGGGCCTGCTGCGCCGGGACCATCTGGCCGAGGAGGCGGCCGCGCCCGAGGGGCGCCTGTCTTTTTATCTGAGTGATCTGCCCTGGAAGTTCGCCGAGATCGGCGCGCGTTTCCTGGGACATGCCATCGAGAATTCGGAAGTGGTGGGTCTTGATGAGATGGAGGCCGCCGGGAAATTAGCGAGAGAGGGATGACGTGATCGAACGCGCGGAAAACCGGGGGCTGCACCAGCTGCGCCCCACCACCATCACCAAGGATTATCTGCCCCACGCGGAGGGCTCTTGCCTGATCCAGATGGGCAACACCCATGTGGTGTGCACGGCCAGCATCGCCAACGGGACGCCCCGCTGGCTGAAGGGCTCGGGCCAGGGCTGGATCACCGCGGAGTACGGCATGCTGCCCCGCAGCACCAGCGATCGCATGCGCCGCGAGGCCGCCGGCAACGGCCAGGGCGGGCGCACCATGGAGATCCAGCGCCTGATCGGCCGCAGCCTGCGCGCCGTGACGGACATGTACGCCCTGGGCGATCTGACCATCACCATCGATTGCGATGTGATCCGCGCCGACGGCGGCACCCGCTGCGCCAGCATCAACGGCGCGGCGGTGGCGCTGTACGATGCCCTGGGGCGGCTGCGCCTGAAGCGGCACCCCATGCGTTCCTTGGTGGGGGCCATCAGCCTGGGGGTGGTGGATGGCGAAGTCCTGATGGACCTGGACTACCCCGAGGACAGCAACGCCGAGACGGACATGAACCTGGTCATGGCCGAGGGCGGCGGCCTCATCGAGATCCAGGGCACGGCCGAGCAGCACCCCTTCCAGCGCGAACAGTTGAACAAGATGCTGGACCTGGGGGGCGCGGCCATCGCCAAGATCAATGAACTTCAGCGCAAGGTCCTGGGGGCCTGAGGGGGCGTCATGAAACGCAAGGTTGTACTGGCCAGCCGGAACGCGGACAAGGTGCGGGAACTGCAGCAGCTTTTCGCGGAGCTGGATCTGGAGGTGCTGAGTTCGGCGGATTTCCCGGGCCTGCCGGAGGTGATCGAAGACGGCACCACCACGGTGGAGAACGCCCGCCGCAAGGCCATCCTCACCGCGGCGTACACGGGCCATATCGCCGTGGCCGATGACACCAGCCTGGAGATTCGCGAGCTGAACGGCTTCCCGGATATTTTCGCGGCCCGTTTCAGCGGACCGCAGGCCACCTACCGCAGCAACGTGCAGCTGGTGCTGGAGCTGATGGGGGATGTGCCCGCCGCCAGCCGCCAGGCCCGCTTCAGCACCGCCTGCGTGTGGGTGGACCCGTGCCCGGAGCGCCAGGACCATCGGGCGGCGCGCCCGGCCATCAGCCGCTGGCTGCGCAATCCCTGGGCGCGCAGCATCGGCATCCGGGACACGGCCCGGGAGTGGGATTTCTGGAATGGTCTGATGGATAGGCGCCGGGTGTGGGACGTCTATCGGCGCCAGATGGAACTGGACCAGGTGACCTGGGGGCATGACCGGGCCCGGTTGCGGGAGGTGGCCGAGGGGCTGTTCCTGGGCTGCCCCGACGCCTTGCGCCCTGGCGAGACGCTGGACAAGAGCGCCCACCAGGAAGGTGTGCGCCTGCCGGATACCCGCCTGTGGGCCGTGGACGGTCCCGAGACCAGCGCCCGACCCTTGACGGAGGTGGCCCCCTCGGGCTTGCCCGCGGACGCTCCCGGGCGCGAGACCAACGGGCCCTTCTGGTTCGAAATGGCCACCGAGGGGAAGATCTTGGGGGACATCACCACCGAGCCCGTGGGCGCGCTGGGATTCGGATACGATCCCATCTTCCGGCCCGAGGGCGAGCGGCGGACCCTGGCGGAGATGCCGGCGGCGGAGAAGAACGCCATCAGCCACCGGGGCCAGGCCATGCGGCGGCTGCTGACGGCGGTGCGGGAGACCTACGGCGAGGGGTAGCGTTTCCGGGTGATATGTCCCCGGGAGGGGACCCGGGACGGGAGGATTGACAACCAGGATTGCGCGGCCGGTTGACAGATTCGGGACCGGGGATGATCTTGGGCGGATCGCGCGGGGGCGTTAACCCCGCGTCTGGAAAGAAAGTTGGCGCCGAACGGTCCCCGGTTTTGGATTTGCTTGCGGTCGGGGCGTGGCGCAGTCCGGTAGCGCACCTGCTTTGGGAGCAGGGTGTCGGAGGTTCAAATCCTCTCGCCCCGACCATCGTTTCCTTGGGTGGAACCGAAGGTTCAATCGGCCTCTTGACAGGGGGCCATCCATTGGCCATTATTCGCGTCCGCCCGCAGGGCGAGCCTTCTGTCCGGAGCGATGCGGGTCCCGATCCGAATTCGGTGCGCCCGTAGCTCAGTTGGATAGAGCAGCGGACTTCTAATCCGCAGGCCGCAGGTTCGAATCCTGCCGGGCGTGCCAAAAAACAGAATATGGTGGTGGCTGTAGCTCAGTTGGCAGAGCCCCTGGTTGTGGTCCAGGTGGTCGTGGGTTCGAATCCCATCAGCCACCCCATTTTTTTTCATCCGTTTTCAGGCCTTCTTCTGCTAGTCTGTGATCTTTCACGGAAACCTCCCGCCGCGTAGCCGGCTTGAATTCACCAATCAGAAACGGGCGCGGCAGCGCCCCGGTAGCAAGGAGATGCGCATGGCTGGCGTCAACAAGGTCATCATCATCGGCAACCTCGGTCGCGATCCGGAAATCAAGTACACCCAGAGCCAGATCCCCGTGGCCAACTTCTCGGTGGCCACCAGCGAGAGCTGGAAGGACAAGGCCACCGGCGAGTGGCAGGAAAAGACGGAATGGCATCGCATCGTGGCCTGGCGCCATCTGGCCGAGCGCGCCGAGAAGTACCTGCGCAAGGGCAAGCAGGTGTACGTGGAGGGCAAGCTGGAAACGCGCAAGTGGCAGGGCCAGGACGGCCAGGACCGCTACACCACCGAGATCGTGGCCCGGGAGCTGCAGATGCTGGGGCGCCGGGATGATGACGGGCAGTATGGCGGCGGCAGCGGTGGCGGCTCGGGCTTCGGGCCCTCGGGCGGCGATGGCGGCGGCTTCAACCCCCCGCCCATGGGTGGCGGTAGCGATGGCGGCGGCGGCGGTGGCGCGGCTGCCGATGACGATCTGCCGTTCTAGCCGGCGTTTTTCCGCGCGAATTTTGGAGCCTCCCTCCGGTTGTGGGGGAGGTTTTTTTTGTGGGGCTTGCTGTGGGGCGGACCGGGTGGTGGTAGCTCCGCGGGCTAGGCGCGTGTTTCGCACCACCGGTACAGGTTGCAGGCGTCGCATTTGGGCGCGCGGGCCCGGCAGGTTTTGCGGCCGTGGTCGATGAGCAGGTGCCCGAAGTCCCGGTACTCGCTCTGGGGCATGAGCCGGCTGAGCTGCTTTTCCACCTTGACGGGGTCTTTCTGGTCGGTGAGGCCCAGCTTGCGCGAGATGCGCCCCACGTGGGTGTCCACCACCACGCCGTCGGGCTTGTTCCAGATCTCTCCCAGGACCACGTTGGCGGTCTTGCGGCCCACCCCCGGGACCTTCACCAGTTGCGCCATCTGGTCGGGCACCTGGCCGTCGTGCTCGGCCATGATGCGGGTGGCGGCCCCCTTGAGGCTTTTGGCCTTGTTGCGGTAGAAGCCGGTGCTGCGGATGGTGGCCTCGATTTCCTCGATGGGCGCGTCGATGAAGTGCTGTGGCGTGGGGAAGAGGCGGAAAAGCTCGGGCGTGACCATGTTCACGCGGGCATCGGTGCACTGGGCCGACAGGACCGTGGCGACCAGGAGCTGCCAGGCGTCCTGGTGGATGAGGCTGCACTTGGTGTCGGGGAACTCTTCACGCAGGGCGGCGATGACGGCTTTGGCCCTTTTGCGGCGGGTGGGGAGGGTTTTGAGCTTTTTGGGGGTGGGGTTGGAGGAGACCATGATATGGGAAAATCCTTGTTGGGGTGGCTTGACAACGGGGGATGAGGGTGCTAGCTTAGGCCCCCGCTTGGGAGAATGACCGCTTTGGCGGCTCCCAACGTACCACAGGATTCTCTGGTGCGCCACTAGCTCAATTGGCAGAGCAACTGACTCTTAATCAGTAGGTTCGGGGTTCGATTCCCTGGTGGCGTACCAAATAAATCAACGACTTACGGCGTTTGCTGTGGGTCGTTTTTTTGTTGGGGTAGCGGTTGGGGTAGCTGGGATGCAACGTTGCTTCTTGGGATAATTCAGATAATCAGGACTGTCTAGCTTACAATCCTAGTTCACATATTGATGGATTGGAAAAAGCCCCTGATCCGGCATCAAAGAAAAAGAAAAACCTCGTTGGCCCTGTAGAATCAGGGAGTTAAGCTACGTTTACCACAACCAAAGCTTAACCAACGAGGT